>ERZ808043.39-NODE-39-length-37103-cov-6.315967_pt1 | contig 37103 bp, 29 predicted proteins | sample MGYA00380194_ERZ808043 | MGnify/ENA primary metagenome ERZ808043 (study PRJEB31490, sample SAMN06133370) | cow dung metagenome | isolation source: H3 | host: cow | place: China: Chengdu | collected 2015-05 ...
AAGCAGAATGGGAAAAAATGGCACTCAAAGACAAGCTCGCTTATTACGAAGCTTGGGAAGACACGAACGAAGACGACGATAAAGACGTAGACGATCTCGATTTCTACGAATCGTTTAATATCGATTTGGAAGACATTCCCGATTGCGCCAACCCCAAAACACACGACTGGACGGACGAAAACGCTGCGAAAGACGATTTCGAAGGGAACGTTTTGATGATTCACAACGAATATTCCAACAGTACCTACCACGATATCGGCACGGCACAAAAATACACGTCTTCGACGAGCGTTACCGTTGCGGCTGGTACGAGCGCGAAATTCTCCGTGTGGGTAAAAACGAGCGATCTCACGTCCACTACTACGGGCGGCGAAGTGCAACCTGCCGTGGATAAAGGTGCGTATATTAGCATTACCAACTCTCTCGGCGCGGCTTCGCTTGATCCGCTTGTCGTGAAAAACATCAACACTGAAAACGTAACCACGCACAACGGGTGGGTAAAATATCAATTCTATCTCAAAGGCTCGGTGTTCGCCGATTCCACGTTCACAATCGTTTTGGGCCTTGGACAAACGGGCGGCACAGATAGAAGCGAATACGTAAACGGTTACGCATTCTTCGACGATATTGAGTGCGAAACGATTACCAACGAAACTTACAACGCTGACCTGCCTAAAACGGCAAAAATCGTTGATTATGACGACGAAAAGGCAGACAAGATCGTAAACACAGCGGAAGAAACTTATGACGCATATGCAATCGACTTCTATTCCGCCGCAACAACGAGCGCTTGGAAGGACGGCACGACTTACGTACTCGACGGAACTTGGAACGTTGATCCGACAACAGAAACGAGAAACGGCAAGGAATACACGGCGGCAACCTATCCCAACCTTGGCATTTCCACAACGGACAAAGACGTGAAAAAGGTATTTGCTTCCAAAGCGGCAATGGCAAGCGAGAACAACGAATACCTTACCGCCGTTTATAACAAGCATTTTAAAGAGAGTACGTTTATCGGCGATAACGACGCAGTGCTTATGCTTCTCTCCGTAGACGGCGCGGCATACACGGCGAAATCAAACGCGACGAAAATCACGCTTGCCCCCGAAACCTATGTAGCAGTTTCCTTCTTCGTGAAGACTTCTGCTATGAACGGCGCGACCGGTGCAAACGCAACGCTTATCGACGGCACGAACAAGACGTCGATCACCGACGTCGACACGACCACAGTCTTAACGACGGACATCAGCGAAGACACGAAAGACATTTACGACGGTTGGGTACGTTGCTACTTCTTCGTTTCCAACAAAACGGAAGAAAACAAGACTTTCTCTATCAATTTCGGATTCGGTCCTACGACGGTTATCGACACGACGAAGTCTTCTTATGGAACGGGCTTTGCAGCGTTCACGAAATTTGAATATTATCAATTTGCTGACAAAAAGGCGTTTGATAGCGCTTTGACCGACGCGCATTCCAGAATCGTTACGCTCACAGGCTCGGAAGAAACGGCAAGCGGCGATAGCGGATTCGATTCCGCCGCAGCAGTACCTTCGCACGCGATTGAAACGGGCTTTGCTAATCCCAAGAACTACAAGGGTGTTTATAGCGATAGCGACTATGTAAACGGTGGCGGCGACGGTACGAACACAACGATAAACCAAAACGCAACCGCGGGTCTTTTGAATAAGAAATATGCGGATACGGACGAATATAAGGCTATTTTGGAAAAGCTCGGCGGCACGACGTGGGAATCGGTATTCGGTGGCGAAGGTGGCCTAGCCACGCAACCACTCGTAATCTATAACGAAGCAGAACAATCCAAACCCTACGGCTTTATCGGAAAATCGACGAGTATTGATTCGGATTCCTACGAAACCATTTCCTTGCGCGTGAAAGTAAGCCAAGGAGCAACGGCAAGCGTTTACCTTGTGGATATGGACGACGAAACGCACGAAAGTTTCCTTTCCGTTGATCGCAGATTGACGTTCTGGTATGACGACGACGGCAACGTATGCGTGAAAGATCCTGCTTCTAAGGAATTTAACAAGAGAAAGGACGTGGCGTTCAAATTGCAAGCAAATGGTCTTTATAAAGTCAACACCGCTTGGAGCGGCGCGAGTGGTTTGAATCCGAACGATTATTACGCAAACCTTTCCGCTTACGAAAAGGATAACGATCAAAACTTAATCGTAGCGGACGGTGGCGTTTCCTACGCCTACACCGATAAATGGCTCAACGACGGCAACGACGGTATCGCATTCTATTATAATAAGGGCAACAACACCTACTATGCGGATAGCGCGAAAAAGGTTGCAGTGAAAGACCTTGCTTCGGTGAGCGCGCTCACCCCTCGCTATACGGCGGAAGCAGGCAAAGCCTTGAAAATGGAAGTGAAAGGCTCGGTAGCAACCCCCGTTTGGCAGACGGTTACTTTCTATATCCGCACGGGCGACCAAGCGAAAAATTATCGTTTGGAAGTTTGGAACGGCGATCGCGAAAACAAGGTGAACGCAACGGGTTCTTACGTAATCTTCGACGCGTATAGCCCCGACGCAGTGGATGAAAAATTCTCGACCTTGCTCGATCAACGCGTGGAAGAAATTGACGCGGATGAAACGGCTGGCAACTATTTTGAGAGCGTATTCTCTTTCTATGATAGCGCGAAATTCTTGCGCTACGATCAAACGGCGGATAAGAACAAGGTGGGCAATTCCTACGAGAGCTACGTATCTTCTTCGTACTCGGCAAGCGTGGCGTATCTTGAATACGCAAAAGGCGGCGAATATGAAATTTACGCCGATTACACCCTCGCAGAAACAACGGTACCGGCGGACGTGGAAGATGACCATGACCATGATCATACCGAAGAAGAAGAAACGACGAACGATCCCACGAATATCTTGCTCCTTGCAAGTTCGATCATTATTGCAGCAGTGCTCGTGTTCGCGGTGATTAGCTTGATTATCAGAAAGCTTGTCGTTCGTAGAAATAGAAGGCGCGGTGCGCTCGCTAAAACGGTGAAAAAAGACAAGCAGAATAAATAAGACGAAAAATCTTATAAAATAAGCGTGGGCGCTTTCAAAAAGCGCCCACGCTTATTTCGTATTCTTGATTATAAAAGTCCCGTGATAAAAATTTCAATGCCAATCACGATTAAGATTACTCCGCCAAACACCGTGGCTTTTTCAGAAAACTTCGTTCCGAAGCGTTTGCCGATTTCAATGCCTGCCGCGCAAAGCACGAACGTTACCGCCGCAATAATCCCCGCGCAAACAAGCGCCATAGGCAGAAAATATTCGGCAATTGTAAAACCCACGGAAAGCGCGTCAATCGAAGTGGCTACCCCTTGCACGATCAAGCCCCAAAAACCGACCTTGGGTATCTCTTCCGTTTCCCCTTGCTTAAAACCGTCGAATATCATTTTACCGCCGATAAACACAAGCAAAACAAGCGCAATCCACGGCACGAATTTTTCAAACGCTTGAAAACACTGCACAATCGTATGTACGCACACCCAACCGATAAGCGGCATAAGCGCTTGGAAGAACGCAAACGTGCCCGCCACTCCAAAAAGCTTGCTCTTCTTCATTTTTGGCTCGTGCAGACCGTTTGCGAGCGACACCGAAAACGCGTCCATCGCAAGCCCTACGCCAAGAAGCGCACTGTTCAAAAAAAAGGGAAAATCCATATTTATGTATATGTCTCCTTATCTATTATTTATTATCTTTTTAATTTTTTCTAAGTCCTTTGGGAAGATGATTTTTGACAACGCCGTTCACCGCTTTGCCAAGCCCGATCGGAAATCCCGCCACGCACACCACGCACCAACCGTTTTTAACCGCGGTGTCTTCCATCGTTTCGCCGCGTAAATATTTTTCCAAACGGGGATCGGTTTCGGATAAATCCACGGCGTTTTTCCATTCGTTTTTTGTCGTAGCGAGCGCAAGTGAATGAGACGGCTCGAAGCGACCGTTTTTCACTTCGCCAAGCCGCACGCCTGCGCGCAAAACGGATAAATTTTTGAAATCGAAAACGTGATCGGGAAGCGCGTATAACACCCCGCCCACTTCGTGTAAATTGTGCATAGAAACGTTTTGAAGCGTTTCCTTTTCGAACGCGCGGAACGCGCGTTCGCTTTCCCTCGAAATAAACGGTTTCATCACTTTAACGCGCGCATTCATTTCTTCACCTTGTTTTTCGAAGAGTGCAACGAAATGCCCTTCGCCCTTGATTTTATGGGGATAAAGCTTCTCCACCGAAAGCAAACGCATTTGCGGGTATTCGTCCGTTAGCCAAGAAACTTGTTCTTCGTCTTCTTGGGGCGCAAACGTGCAGGTGGAATAGACGAGCTTGCCGCCCGCTTTTAGCATTTTTACTGCTTCTTTCAAAATACGTTTTTGCCGCGCCGCGCAAAGTGCAACGTTTTCTTCGCTCCATTCTTCAAGCGCTTCTTCCGTATTTTTGCGAAACATACCTTCTCCCGAACAGGGCGCGTCCACTAAAATTTTATCAAAGTAGTTTTCAAAAATCTGCGCGAGTTTCTCAGGCGTTTCACAGGTTACCACGGCGTTTTTCACACCCATTCTCTCCACGTTTCCCGACAAAATTTTAGCGCGCGAGCCAATCGGCTCGTTCAACACAATCAAGCCCTTGCCGTCCATTGCGCACGCAAGCTGCGTGCCTTTTCCACCGGGTGCAGAACAAAGATCGAGCACCTTTTCTCCCGCCTGCACGTTTAATAAGGGCGCGGCGCTCATTGCCGACGGTTCTTGCGAATAGAAAAGTCCCGCAAGATGAAAGGGACTTGCGCCAAGCTTTTCTACGTCCGTGTAAAACCCGTTTTCTTCCCAAGGGATTTGTTCGCCCAAAACGCCGTTCAACGCATACCTGCCCCCTTTGAACGGGTTCAAACGCACACCTTTAAACGGCTTGTTTTTATAGACGGCGAAAAATGCTTCCCATTCGTTTCGGGGAAGCTGTTTTTTCATATTCTCTATAAACTTTTCAGGTAAATTAATCATTCTTTTTCAAAAATTCGGCAAATTCTTCGGGGGTGAATACGCGCGCGCCGTGCTCCTGTGCCGATTTCAAACGTCCGCCGCTCTCGGTTGCAAAGCAGATATACAAATCGCATTCTTCCGCGCGATAGGTGATGCGCGCCGCTTGCGCGAACGCGGCAGCAAGCAGTGCTTGCGCTCTTTCCGTGTCCAACTCTACTGCGTGGGAAAAGCAAACCGTTTTGTTTTTAAGCGCGCCGTCCTTGGCTCTTCGCCGTTTTGCGCGATCGGCAAAGATATGAAACTGCGCTCTGGCGCGCTCCCGTTCTTCTTTCGCTTTTTCGCGTGCTACGCGGAAATTACAAAACGCCGTTGAATCGCTTTGCGTGATTTCGTAATTTTCGATTTTTCCGAGCGTAATTTCGTATTTTTCAAGCAACGCAGACAGGGAAAGGCGTTGTTTTTCACAAAGTGCTTGCGCCACTTTCATTGTCGCAAACGCGTCGTCCACTGCGCGGTGGGGGGTGAAGCAAACGCCAAGCTCGTCGGCGATCGTACCGAGCGCGAATTGGCGAGAAAACTCCCCGATCGTGTTCATATAAATAAACTGCGTGTCCGCAAACGCGAACGAAAACGGGGGCAAAGAAAAGCGCTTACTTTCTAAATTAAGATACTTCACGTCGTTCATAGACGCGTGCCCGATCACGAGCGTGTCCCTATCTTGAAGCAACGCGTAGATTTTCTCCGCCTTTTGCGGAAAAGTGGGATATTTTTTAAACTCTTCATAGCGATAGGGCAAAACGAGCCCCTGCTCTCCCTTGCGATCGGTTAAATGAAAGCCGCCTTGGGGATTGATCAGAATATCTTCCTTTTCAAGTATATTAAATTGTTCGTCCGTCAGACAGTAGCCAAACGCGCAAATTTTTGCCGCGTTTTTGGACACCGACGAACATTCAATGTCAAAAAATAAATATTTCATTTGCTTACGTCCACTCAACGGTTATTATATCATATTCCATCAAAAAACGCAACTTATCCGTTACGTTTTTCCATATATAAAAAATTTTACTCCATTTTGGAATATGCAAAGACTTTTTAAAAGAAAACCTTTATAATGGTATTATACCGTTCTCGTAAGTCGCTACAACTACAAGAACCGCCGTTCGTTTTTACGAACGGCGGTTCTTGTTTTCATTGTTAGGTTTCGTCAAAACGCGGAGATACGAGCAAGTCAAGGCGCGCGAGCATTTTTGAAAGGAGACGTACGAAAGGTACGCGAGTGAAAAAAGCGCAGCGCAACGCTGAATTGCGACGTATATACGCGTTTAGTTCTTGGGAGAAATCACACTCTTTCCGCCCATATAGGGGCGTAACACTTCGGGAATATACACGCTTCCGTCGGCTCTAAGGTGGTTTTCCACGAACGCGATTAACATACGCGGGGGCGCGACTACGGTGTTATTTAAGGTATGCGCGAGCTTGACTTTTCCGTCGCTATCCTTATAACGAATAGCAAGGCGGCGCGCTTGCGCGTCGGTTAAGTTGGAACACGAGCCCACTTCGAAATATTTCTTCTGACGGGGGCTCCACGCTTCCACGTCGCAGCTCTTATATTTAAGATCGGCAAGATCGCCCGAGCAGCAACCGAGTTGACGAACGGGGATTTCAAGCGAGCGGAAGAGTTCGACGGTATAGCTCCAAAGTTTTTCATACCATTCTTCGCTCTCTTCGGGACGGCAAACGACGACCATTTCCTGCTTCTCGAATTGGTGAATGCGATAAATCCCGCGCTCTTCAATGCCGTGCGCGCCCTTTTCCTTACGGAAACAAGGGGAATAGCTCGTGAGCGTTAAGGGGAGCTTGTCGCCGTCGATAATCTGTCCCATAAACCGACCAATCATAGAGTGTTCAGACGTACCGATTAAATACAAATCTTCCCCTTCGATTTTATACATCATATTTTCCATTTCGGCAAAGCTCATCACACCCGAAACGACGTCGCCGTGAATCATAAACGGGGGGATTACGTAAGTAAAGCCCTTATCAATCATAAAATCGCGCGCGTAGGTTAAAACCGCGGAATGTAAGCGGGCAATATCGCCCGTGAGATAATAGAAGCCCTGTCCCGACGTTCTTCTCGCGGAATCTACGTCGATACCGTCCAACTTTTCCAAAATGTCCAAATGATAGGGCACTTCAAAATCGGGTACTTTCGCTTCGCCGAAGCGCTTTAATTCCACGTTCTCACTATCGTCCTTACCAAGGGGGACGTCGTCTGCGATTATGTTCGGGATCGTCATCATTGCGGTTTTGAGCGCGGCTTCAATCTCTTCGCTTTCCTTTTCAATGGAAACGAGCCGTTCGGCGTCCGCTTTTACCTGCGCCTTGACTTTCTCTGCTTCTTCTCTATTGCCCGCTTTCATAAGCTCGCCCACCTTTTTAGAAAGGGTGTTGCGCGCGGCGCGAAGCGCGTCGCCTTCTGCAATGAGCGCGCGGCGTTTGGTATCGAGCGCAATCGCTTCGTCTACAAGCGGCAGCTTATGCTCTTGGAATTTCTTTTTAATATTCTCTTTTACAAGTTCGGGATTCGTCCGAATAAGGTTAATGTCAATCATCAAAAACACCTCTTTTTGCTTTCGTCTTTTCCTATTATACAACTTTTTCTTCTGAAATGCAATTAAATGTCGTCCATACAAACGATTTTCCGATAAAATTTCCGCAAAAAACTTGTATTTTCCGCGCGGGTATGTTATAATAAAAATAGTATATATTATTTCACGGAGCATTCCATATAAAAATGAAAGATGCAAAAAAGAAGAATTTACCCGCTAAGGAAGTGAAACGTTTCAACGCACTTGCGGGCGAAGGCCTTTCCAAAGCGCAGGTAGAAGAGCGCGTGGCGCAAGGTCTTGTGAATAAAACGACTAAAAAATATTCAAAAACGTATCGGAGTATTTTTGCGGGCAATATCTGCACGGTGTTCAACCTACTTTGCGCGCTGTGCGCCGTTGCGCTTATTCTCGCGCGCGCACCCATTTCGCAATTCTTATTCGTCTTGATTTTCTCGGCGAATATTACAATCGGGATTATTCTCGAAATTCGCGCAAAGCGCAAGATTGACAAACTCACCATTCTCTCTTCCCCCACAGCTAAAGTCGTGCGGAGCGGGAAACAGATTGACGTGCCTGTCGAAGAAATCGTAATCGACGACATTTTAATACTCTCCGCAGGGCAACAAGTCCCCGCCGACTGTACTGCGCTTGAAGGCGTGGCGGAATTTAACGAATCGCTTCTTACGGGCGAATCGGTGCCCGTCAAAAAAGACGAGGGCGATTTCGTGTACGCAGGCTCGTTCGTAGCAAGCGGCAAACTTGTCGCCAGAGTGGATAAAATCGGCGAAAATACCTACGTGAGTAAGCTTACTTCCCGTGCAAAGAAGTATAAGCGCCCGAATTCGGAAATTATGAATTCGATTACGCTATTTATCAAGATTATCGCAGTGGCGATTGTGATTGTGGCGGTGCTCATGTTTTTTAACAACCTGCATGCAGGCGGCGGTTCGCTTGCCGATTTCGAAGCAGGCGGCGGGTTTTGGAAGGCGCTCTTTATGGGCAACGAGATCGTAAGCAGTACGATTAAAAAGACGGCGGCAGTGATTATCGGTATGATCCCGTCAGGCTTATTGCTTCTTACCACCGTTGCACTTTCCAAAGGTATGATCCACCTTGCGCGGTATAACACGCTCGTGCAGGATATGTATTCGCTTGAAATGCTCGCGCGTGTAAACGTTTTGTGTTTGGATAAAACGGGCACGATCACCGATGGCAGAATGAAAGTGAGCGACTGTATTTTACTGGGCAACAATACTTCCGAGCTTGGAATCGACGACATTTTAGGTTCTATGCTTGCCGCGCTCGACGACAACAACCAAACTTCGATCGCGCTTTACGAACGCTTTGGACATTCGGCGGCACTCTCGCCCATTGCCAAGCTTCCGTTCTCGTCGGCAAGAAAGCTTTCGGCGGTTACATTCGACGGCGCGGGTACGTACGTCATGGGTGCGCCTGAATTCGTTTTAAAACCCATGCCCATACGTATCGATAAGATTGTAAAACAATACGCGCAAATGGGCTTGCGCGTGCTCGTCGTGGCACATTCGAGCGGGCAAATTCAAGGGGATAAATTGCCCGTAGGTATGAAAGCGGTGTCGATTATCACACTTTCGGATAATATCCGTCCCGACGCGATTGACACAATCAAATGGTTCAAAGAAAACGACGTTGCCGTGAAAGTTATTTCGGGCGACAACCCCGTAACCGTTTCGGAAGTGGCGCGCAGAGCAGGCATCAAAAACGCTACGCAATTCATTTCCTTGGAAGGTTTATCTGATCTTGAAGTGGAAAATGCGGCAAAAGAATACACCGTGTTCGGCAGAGTTACTCCCGAACAGAAAGCCATTTTAATCCGCGCTTTGAAAAAGGCGGGGCATACCGTTGCCATGACGGGCGACGGTGTAAACGACATACTCGCTATGAAAGAAGCCGATTGTGCCGTTTCCGTGGCTTCGGGAAGCGACGCAGCAAGAAACGTTTCCAACTTGGTTTTGCAGGACAACAACTTCGCTTCTATGCCCCGTATCGTCAACGAAGGGCGACGAGTTATCAATAACGTTAAAGACTCGGCGGCGCTTTATATCACGAAAACCTTACTCATTTTAACACTTGCAATCGTATGTATTTCGCTTGGTAGCGCGTATTTTTTCGAAACGAACAATATGCTTATGTATGAATTTATTATCAGCGCAATCCCGTCCACCGTGCTTGCCGTGTTCCAGCCCAACACCAAGCGGGTGCAGGGCAAGTTCATACCCTACGTGTTAAGCCGCGCAATTCCTGGCGCGCTTACAATGGCGATCGGGATTATAACGGTGTACGTGCTTCGTTGTCTGCCTATCGGCGAGGCGCTCGGCTTTACGTCAGGCGGTATCGAAACGGGAGAATACAGGGCAATGCTTATGCTCACGCTCACGTTTAGCGGACTCGTGATTTTGTATCGCATTTGTCAACCGTTCAATCTCTTCCGTGCATGTCTGTTTATTCTGTCTGCATTCCTTTGCGTGTTCGTGGTTTGCGTGCCCATGCTCGGCGAGATCGTATTCGATAACTGGTCCACTCTTCAATTCCAGCTGCCGCAAATTATGCTGCTTTTTATCATCATTCAGTTCTGCTTCCCCATTTCCAATTTCTTAATCAAGTTCTTCGATTTGATGAACACCGCCGACGAAGATTGATCGTTTTAAAGTAAATTTAAGAGCCCCTGCTTTGGATTTACCAAAGCAGGGGCGCTTTTTCATTTTTTACTTCTTATTCTTCCGTCGTTTCTTCCGTTTCTTCTACGGGAGTTTCCTCCACTTCTTCGACTTCCGTTTCACCGATTAAATCTTCGGGGCTTAAATCCGCCGCCGTTTCTTCGGGGGCTTGGGTTTCGGCTTCGTCGTCGCGTTCGGTTACGTCTACGGTTGCCACCAAGCTATCCTTGACGTTCATAACTCTCACGCCGCGCGTTGCTCTGCCGATTTGGCTAATCGTGTCCGCGTGCATACGAATAATCGTGCCGCCCGTGGTGATAATCATAATATCGTTTTCGTCGGTTACGAGCTTCATGTTCACAAGGTAGCCCGTCTTGTCGTTAAACACGCCCGCCTTGATACCCTTACCGCCGCGGCTTTGCAAACGGTAATCGTCAAATTTCGTTCTCTTGCCGTAGCCAAGGGACGTGAGCGTGAACAAATCTTGTTCGGGATCAACAATGAGCATATCCACTACGACGTCATCTTTTGCAAGGTTCATAGCGCGAACGCCTTGCGTGCCTCTGCCCGTCGGGCGCACGTCCGCTTCGTGGAAGCGAATACATTTCCCGCCTTGCGAAGCGATAAAGATTTCGTTATCGCCTGTTGCAAACTGCACGGAGATCAGACGGTCGTTCTCCAAAAGCTTAATCGCGATTTTACCGTTTTTAGGAATACGACTAAATTCACTCGTCGCCGTCTTTTTAATCAAGCCTTTTTCCGTCGCCATAACGAGATAGCCGACGCCGTCTTCTTTCACAGGCAACACCGTTTCAATCTTTTCGCCTTGGTCAAGCTGCACGATATTGACGACGGCTCTGCCGCGCGCCGTGCGGTTGGCTTCGGGAATCTCGTAGCCCTTGATTGAATATACTTTCCCAAACGAAGAGAAGAGCAAGATGGGATCGTGCGTACACGATACGAACATCTTTTCCACGTAATCTTCGTCCTTAGGTCTATGCGCCGTAATGCCTCTGCCGCCACGACCTTGCGCTTTGTATTCCGCAACGGGCAAACGTTTGATATAGCCCGAATGGGTGAGCGAGATTACCACGTCTTCGCGATCAATCAAGTCTTCGTCGTCGATATTGCCGTAATCGACGGAAATTTCCGTTTTTCTCGGCGAAGGATACTTGTTCTTGATTTCCGTGAGATCGTCTCTAATAATCTGCATAATGCGGCTTTCGTTCGCGAGTATGTCTTTGAGATCGGCGATTGTTGCTTGGAGCGCGGCAAGCTCGTCTTTAAGCTTTTCCACTTCCAAAGACGTGAGACGTTGCAAGCGCATTTCCAAGATTGCATTCGCCTGCTTTTCGTCCAGCTCGAACGCGTTCGTGAGCGCTTCGATTGCCGAATTTTTATCCGCGGAAGCTTTGATAATTTTAATCACTTCGTCCACGTTCGCAAGCGCAAGCACGAGCCCTGCGATAATATGCGCGCGTTCTTCCGTCTTGTTCAAATCGAACCGCGTTCTGCGCGTGATAACTTCCTTTTGGTGATTGAGATAATGATATAAAATGTCGCGAATATTGAGCGTTTTCGGTTCTGTGCCGTTCTCTACGAGTGCGAGCAGGATAATACCGTCGGAAATCTGCAATTTCGTCTTTTTATAAAGGGTGTTCAAAACCACTTGTGCGTTCGCATCTTTCTTGATTTCAATGACGATACGCATACCGTCTCTATCCGATTCGTCGCGAATGTCGGAAATGCCTTCCAAACGTTTATCGCGTACCATGTCCGCAATCGTCTTGATGAGCATAGCCTTATTCACCTGATAGGGAATCTCCGTTACGACGATACGCGAGCGCACGTTGCCGCCCGTGCCGTATTCTTCGATTTCGCACTTGGAACGAATCACAATGCTGCCTTGTCCCGTGCGATAGGCTTGACGAATACCGCTTCTGCCCATAATCACGCCGCCTGTCGGGAAGTCGGGCGCGGGGATATATTCCATAAGCTCGTCTACCGTGATTTCGGGGTTGTCAATCATTGCCACCGCACCGTCGATTACTTCCGCAAGGTTATGCGGGGGAATATTCGTCGCCATACCCACTGCAATACCGTCCGCGCCGTTTACGAGCAAGTTGGGGTATCTTGCGGGGAGCACCGTCGGTTCTTCTTCACTACCGTCGAAGTTGGGAATAAAATCGACCGTTTCCTTATCCAAATCCTTGAGCATTTCGGCAGCGAGTTTGGTGAGTCTTGCTTCCGTGTAACGCATAGCCGCGGCGGAGTCGCCGTCGACTGAACCGAAGTTTCCGTGCCCGTCTACGAGCGGGAAACTGATGGTAAATTCTTGCGCTAATCTGACGAGTGCGTCGTAGACCGAGCTATCGCCGTGGGGGTGGAATTTACCCATACAATCACCGACGATACGCGCGCACTTACGATACGCTTTATCGTTATATAACCCCATTTCGTGCATAGAATAAAGGATTCTTCTGTGTACGGGTTTTAAGCCGTCGCGCACGTCGGGAATGGCACGCGATTTATTAACTGCCATTGCATACGCAATGAACGAGCGTTTGAGCTCCTCGTCCACTTCCATATCGAGCATTTTCGTCATGGAAAGCGTCTTTTTAAATTCCTCCGTCAATTCGGGGCTTGTTTCTTTTTTAGCCATTTGTCTTTTCTCCTTATCGTGGGGGTTATACGTCGAGATCGGTTACAAGCGAAGCGTTCTCTTCAATGAACTGCCGACGAAGCGCGGGGTTTTCACCCATGAGCATTGCAAACATCTGATCGGCTTCCGCCGCGTCTTTCATAGTAACGCGGATAAGCGTTCTGGTGGCGGGGTTCATGGTCGTGTCCCAAAGCTGTTCCTTGCTCATTTCACCCAAGCCCTTATAGCGTTGGTATTCTACTTTGCCCGTCGCGTTTTTGTCGTATTCAAGCTTTTCTTCTTCCGAATATAAATAATCGTCATGTCCCTTAATGCTTGCCTTGTAAAGCGGGGGTTTTGCCGCGTACACGTGCCCGTGTTCGATCAGCGGGCGCATATAACGGAACAGGAACGTATATAAAAGAATTCGAATGTGCGCGCCGTCTACGTCGGCGTCGGTCATAGAAATAATTCTATCGTATCTGAGCTTGCTTTCGTCGAAATCGTCCAAAATACCGCACCCGAACGCCGTAATCATAGATTTAATTTCTTCGTTTTCAAGCACGCGATTAAGCCGTACCTTTTCCACGTTCAAAATCTTACCGCGCAGGGGCAAAATCGCTTGGAAACGTCTGTCTCTTCCTTGTTTTGCCGTACCGCCTGCCGAGTCGCCCTCAACGATATAAATTTCGCAAAGTTCGCTTCTTCTGTCTGAACAATCGGCAAGTTTCCCAGGAAGCATCGTCGATTCTAAAAGTCCTTTTCTTCTCGTAAGTTCTCTTGCGCTTCTTGCCGCTTCCTTAGCCTTTTGCGCCGTGATACAACGAAGCACAAGCTCTTTCGCTACGCTCGGATTTTCTTCCAAGAACGTTTCCATATGCTCGGAAACGCATTTGTTAACGAACGTTCGAATGGTGCTGTTGTTCAGCTTGTCCTTCGTTTGCGATTCAAATTGCGCGTTGATAAGCTTCACCGATACAACCGCCGTGATACCTTCCAAAACGTCTTCGCTCGAAAGTCTATCGCTATCTTTTAATATATTCTGCTTTCTGCCCACGTCGTTGATAACTTTCGTAAGCGCCATTTTCAAGCCCGCTACGTGCGTGCCGCCGTCGATCGTGTTGATATTGTTCGCGTAGCTGTAAATGACTTCGTTATACGATTCGTTATATTGAATCGCCACTTCGCAAACGGTGTCGCCGTCCTGTTCTTCAAAGTAAACAGGGGCGGGGAACAAAAGTTCTTCACGACTCTTGTTCAGTTCTTCCACGAACGAGCAAATGCCCCCTTCATAGCAGAACGAATCGACTTTTTCCTGTCCCGCGCGCTTATCTTCAAGCGTGATGCGAAGCCCTTTGTTCAAATATGCAAGCTCGCGAAGTCTGCCCTTTAACGTGTCGTAGCTAAAAATCGTCGTTTCAAAGATCTCCGAATCGGGCATAAAGGTAACTTTCGTACCCATTTCGTCCGTGTCGCCCACAATTTGTACGCTTCTTTGGGGCACGCCGCGGTTATATACCTGTCTGAAAACGTGTCCTTCGTGCGAAACTTCCGCTTCCAACCATTCGGAAAGCGCGTTTACCGCTTTCACGCCTACGCCGTGCAAACCGCTCGATACCTTATACCCCGAATCTCCGCCGAATTTACCGCCTGCGTTCACTTTCGTAAACACGACTTCCAGCGTGGAAATGCCTTCCTTGGGGTGAATGTCCGTAGGAATACCGCGCCCGTTATCCTGCACCGTGCAGCTTCCGTCCGCATTCAAAACCACTTCAATATGCGTACAATACCCCGCAAGCGCTTCGTCAATCGAGTTATCAACGACTTCGTGCACAAGGTGATGAAGTCCCTTTGCGTCGGTGGACGAAATATACATACCGGGGCGCTTGCGAATGTGTTCCAAGCCGTCGAGAACTTGTATCTGTTCCGCGCCGTATTCGTTTTCTACTCTTTCCGCCATTTGTCTTTTCTCCCGTTTCGCTTTCCCTTTTTTATATAAAAAGGGAAAATCGTTATTTTTACTTCTATATTATACCACCTTTTTTAAAAAAAGTACAGCGAATGAACGCAAATAATTTCATAATTTTTTATTTCGCTCATTCTTTTGGGGCAAAATCGCGTTTTTTTCGCCTTGTCGTATAAGATACGGGCATAGAAAAAATCGCCCGATAAAGGGGCGATTTATCTGCTTGTATTAAAAAGGTTATAGACAGTTTTTCCGTTTAAGCACTTCGATCACTTCTTTTGCAATCTCTTCGGGGGTTTGCCGCGCGTTTATACAAACGATACGTTCGGGATATTTTTCCGCAAGCGTTTTATAGCCCCCGTAAACTTTTTTATGAAATTCCATTCCCGCTTGTTCTAACCTATCGTTCTCATCCGCGCCGTGCTTTCTTGCAAACGCTTCTTCGGGGGTTAAATCGAAAAAAACCGTGCAATGGGGCAGGTATTTATCCAGCGCAAACGCATTGATTTTTTCGATAAATTCAAATCCCAAACCGCGCGCAAACGCTTGATAGGCAAAGGACGAATCGACGTATCTATCGCATACCACGAGCTTGCCTTGAGAAAGGGCAGGCTCAACTTTATCGCGCAAATGTTGGGCGCGTGCCGCGGCGTATAAAAGCGCTTCGCATTCGTCCGTCATTTCCGCGTTCTTGTCGTTTAATAAAATTTCACGGATTGCTTCCGAAATCTTGCCGCCGCCCGGCTCGCGCGTGAAAATATGCTCTATTCTGTTTTTCGTTAAATATTCGCTCAAAAGGCGAAGCTGCGTGCTTTTCCCGCACCCGTCGCAACCTTCGAACGTGATGAATTTCCCTCTGCTCATTGTTTGTTCTCCCTATATACGTAGATTTTTCCGTCGTTTAAACCGTATACGTTGTTTGCTTTTTGTAATTTCTCTATGTTTTCTTTTGTGATTTTCTCGCCCTTTTTAATAAGCGGCGTGCAGGGGGGGAATAAGCCGCAATTTGCCGCGCAAACGCGGTTTTCACTTTTTGCAAGCTCTATCCATTCTCCCGCCGTTTCCTTAAAAACAAGGGGAGCAGGGTTGCGTTGAACGGGCTCGAACGGGTATTTTTCAAACGTCGTTTGAAGAAATCTACAAAGCTTTTTAAATGCTCGTTCGCTCGTGGCGGGGGAGAGATAAAAACAAACGATTTCCCCGTCGCAAAATTCTGCAAAAATCCCTTTTTGCTCCAAATACTTTTCCGCCTCGAACGCGCTTTTGCCAAAAGAAGCGCAAAGCTTCGTCCAATCCCCTTGCATTTCCACTCGCTCTTGCGTGGAAGCGTATGCTCTTGCAAGCTTTTCCAACCTTTCGTTGCGGGGATATTTAACGGCGTATTCAACGCTCGCCATAATCGGATAGGACGGGCTTGTCGTTCGAAACAGTTTCACCGCTTCGCATAATGCCGCCGCCTGCGTTTGCGTTCTTGCGGACACCACCGCGCCTTGGGTGAGCGCGGGCAAGCTTTTATGCACGCCGTCCACCCAAAAATCGGCGTACGCGCCCGCATAAAGCGTTTTATCAAAATGCAAATGCCCGCCGTGCGCGCCGTCTACAAGCAGCAGTTTTCCGTCTTGGTCGCAAAGCGCGCGAAGCTTTGACAAATCCGCGATATTGCCGTAATAATCGGGCGAAGTGCACAAAATTGCGTCCGCGCCGTTTTCCGTGGAAAGAATAGTAATCCCCAAAACCGCGCAGGCGTTATACACACTCCCATGCGCAGGCTCGATTACGAACACCTTTTTCACGCCGAGCGACTTTGCCGCATATAACATAGAAAACACGCCCGACGTGCTTCCGTCCGTTAAAATAAAGCTCTTGCTTGCGCCGAGCGTTTCCGCGATTTCCCTTTCCGCTTGCGCGATACAACCGCGGGGGCAGGCGAGATTGTCCGAATAGGAAAGCTCGGTGATGTCAAAACCCGTTTGCTTATGCCCGGGAGTGTGGAAAGAAAGGTGTTTGCCTTTTTGAGCGCATAACATTTGATAAATACGGCACGTTTTGCGCGTGCGTTTGTCCTTGAAAAACCGCCGCATCATCACGCCGCCACACATTTTTCAATCATATGCACGACGTAGAGAAGGCTTTCGTATTCAAAGCTTTCTTCCGTGCCTTTCGTGTTAAAAAACATCACGCACATATCTTTCGCGGTGTTTTTGAGTGTTTCTTTGCCTTCTTCGTCTACGCCCGTTTCGGCGTAGGATGCGTATTTTTTAAGTTCGCCCATGGTATCTTCGTTCGGGCAAATATTCAGTGCAAATTTGCCTTGAAATTGATGCTCGCCGCTCGTTGTTTCCACGTCTTCAAACGCCACGATTCCACGCGCCAAAAAATCTTCTAATTTTACGAGTGCGTCGCGGTATTTTTGAATACGCTCAACTTCCTTTTGCGCGCCCGAAACAAGCTGCTCTTCCGTTTTAAAACGCTTGTCTTTCTTCTTTTTCGCACGGGCAATAAAATCTCTTGCAATCTTTTCTCTATCTATCGTTTCCGCGTCGTTATAATTTTCGTAATAACCGTTTAAATAGGCTTTCAGTTCATAGAAATATCCGCCTTCCTTTTCGGGATCGAGATCGTACAAGTACGCCCGATTACCTTGCAAAAACGATTGCAGATAATCCGACTCGTATTTCGTTTCACCGTTCTCTTCGTAAGCGGTGGACGGATCGACGAGTTTGGGGATAAACATCACGTCGCCTTCATCCGTTTGTAAACGTACGCTATACATTAGAGACGTGTATTCACCCGATTTTGCAAGATCGTTCGTCGTCGTTTCGAGCACTTCATAAGAAAATGTGCCGTCATTTACCACGTCGCTTAAATCGTAATAGAAATCGTCGGAAAGGGCGCGATTCGCGTGATGATTGAACACCGTGAACTGTTGCGATGGTTGTACGGGCGTCGACGTTATGGTGAATATCAAATTCCAAAACAAGATCAAAGCCAACCCCAACCCTATGATTTTTAACCAGTCGTAGGAAAGCATGTGCGCGATTCTTGTTTTCGTGATTTTTGCATCCATAATTACTCCGTAAAAACAGTAAAAATACCGCGCCGATCTTGCCGCAAACGCGTTGCGGGAAAATCGGCGCTTATCGTTTATTTCTTGGGTTTCATTGTCGGGAACAGGATTACGTCGCGTATCGTCGAGCTATCCGTAAGGAGCATAACGAAACGGTCGAATCCCAAGCCAAGACCGCCTGTCGGAGGCAGACCGTATTCCAACGCGTTGATGAAGTCTTCGTCCACCTGCGCGTCGTTGTTGCCTTTCGCACGTTTCGCTTCCACTTGCGTTTGCATACGTTGTTTTTGATCGATTGGATCGTTTAACTCGGAAAACGCGTTGCCGTATTCGTGGCCGCAAATAAAATATTCAAAGCGCTCGGTGAACGCGGGGTTAGACGGTTTGCGCTTGGCTAACGGGGAGTTCTCCACAGGATAATCGTAGATGATGGTCGGTTGAATGAGCTTGTCTTCTACGAACGCGTCGAAAAGCTCGATAAGTACCCAACCTTTCGTTGCGTTTTCGTGTTCAAGCTCTACGTTCAAGCTCTTCGCCGCCGCGCGCGCATCTTCGTCCGTTGCCCAGTCGTTATAATCCACGCCTGCGTATTTTTTCACCGCTTCCGCCATAGTCATGCGCGTCCACGCGCCCATATCGATTTCCGTGCCTTGATAGGTAATATTCAGCGTTCCGCAAACGTTTTTCGTAACCGTTTTATACAAATCTTCAATCATGTCCATCATATCGAAATAATCGCTATACGCTTCGTACATTTCAATCGAAGTAAATTCGGGGTTATGATAAGCGTCCATGCCTTCGTTTCTAAAAATTCTGCCCACTTCATACACTCTGTCCATACCGCCGACGATTAAGCGTTTCAAGAAAAGCTCCGTTTCTATGCGCATATACATATCGAGATCGAGTGCGTTATGGTGCGTTTTGAACGGTCTTGCGTCCGCGCCGATTTCCAAGGGTAAAAGGGTGGGGGTGTCCACTTCCAAATACCCGCGGTTGTCCAAATACGCGCGAATTTCTTTCAAAATCTTCGAACGCACGCGGAAGGTGTCGCGAACGTCTTTGTTCATAATCAAATCCAAGTGGCGCAAGCGATATTTCATATCCTTATCCTGCAAGCCGTTGTATTTTTCGGGCAGGGGCAAAAGGGATTTCGAAAGAAGCGTAAGCTCGGTTACGTGCACCGACACTTCGCCCGTCTGCGTTTTAAACACAAAGCCTTTAAACCCGAAAATGTCGCCAATGTCGTAGTCCTTTTTATAGGACATATAATTCTCTTCACCTATATCTTGGCGGGTAACGTAAATTTGAATGTTGCCGCTCTTATCCGCGATATGCGAAAAGGACGCCTTGCCCATAATGCGCCGCGACATCATTCTACCTGCCATCGTAACCGTCTTGCCTTCGTATGCTTCGAAGTTGTTTTTAATCGTTTCCGAATCGGAATCTACGGGATATTTTACCTGCTCGTAGGGGTTTTTCCCCTCGCTCACGAGTTTGGAAAGCTTTTCGCGGCGAATTTTCGCCTGCTCAATCAGTTGTTCTTCTTCCGCTTGCTCCAAAACGGGCAAATTCTTATTCTCTTGCATTTTGTATAACCTCTGTGCTGTGTTAAAAAATTTCTCTGATTTCCAGCTTGTATTCTCCGTCGGGAGCGGCAACCTTTACCGTTTCTCCAACCTTATGACGAAGCAACGCCGCACCTACGGGCGATTCGTTAGAAATCTTGTTTTCCATCGCGTTCGCCTCGAGCGTGCCCGTGATTTCGTAGATTTCTTCTTCTTCAAGCTCTAAATCGTAAACGCGTACTTTCGAACCTACGTGCACGTTCGTCGTGTCGCCCGTTTCTTCTTGGATTACCGCGTTCTTGATTTTATAATCAAGCTCTGCAATCTCGCCTTCGTTCGCCGCTTGCTCGTTACGAGCTGCGTCGTATTCCGCGTTCTCGGAAAGATCGCCGTGGCTTCTCGCTTCCGCAATACGCTCTACGATTTCTTGACGTTTTACGGTCTGTAAGTATTTAAGCTTTTCTACCGCTTCGTCGTAGCCTTTTTTCGTCATGATATACTGTTCTGCCATAAAAACTCCTTTCGTTCCGTAACGTTTATTTTTTGCGTTTTGCTCTCTCGCTTTTTCCCTCTTTCCCCACGCGAAAAAAGCCGCTCGTTGCGGACAGCCAAAAAGCAACCGTGTCCTTTCACTCTTCGTAAAAGGCACGGCATTTACTTTCATTATCTACATTATATAGTATTTTTTTGTCTTTGTCAATGATTTTTTCGCGTTTTTGCAAACATTTCACTTGATTTTCTGCATAAAAGCAGACATTCTGTCGAATGCTTCCGAAAGAGCCGTCATACTCGTTGCATACGAAAGCCGTACGTTATACGAGCCAAAATCCCCGAACGCACCCCCGGGTACGACCGCCACTTTTTGTTCTTTTAGCAGTCTTTCGGCAAATTCTTCGCTGTTTAACCCGCTTCCTTTTACCGACGGGAACGCATAGAACGCACCGCGCGGCTCGAAACAATGCAAGCCAATTTCTTTTAAGGAATGAAGCACGAATTTACGGCGTTTATCGTAAGAATCGCGCATTTCTTCCACCGTCGCAAACCCGTCCGAAAAACCGTCTTTGAGCGCTTCGATTGCCGCGTATTGCGAAGTGATGGGGGCGCACATAATGCCGTATTGATGAATTTTGAACATAGCTTCGTCTATTTCCTTGGGTGCGCAGACGTAGCCCATGCGCCAACCCGTCATGGCAAACGCTTTTGAAAAACCGCTGATATACACCGTGCGCTCTTTCATACCGGGCAGCGAAGCAATGCTCGCGTGCTTTCTACCATACGTTAGCTCGGCGTAAATTTCGTCGGTGATGACAAGCAAATCGTGCTTGATAATCACTTCCGCGATTCTTTTCAAATCTTCTTCCGTCATAATCCCGCCCGTGGGGTTATTGGGATAGGTTAAAATGATTGCTTTCGTTTTCGGCGTGATCACCTTTTCTAAATTTTCCGCTTTTAACACGAATTCGTCTTTTTCAAGGCATTCCACGTGCACGGGCACGCCGTCCGACATTTGCACCAGCGGGGAATAGGACACGTAAGCAGGGTCGGGTATCAACACTTCGTCGCCCCGCTCCACGCAAGCGCGAAGCGCAAGATCAATGGCTTCGCTTCCGCCCACGGTGATTAGGATATGTTTGGGGTCGTATTCCAAACCAAAACGCTCGAATAAATAGCGGGAAATAAGCTCCAAAAGAGCGGGTATGCCGCGATTTCCCGTGTATTGCGTGTAACCGCGTTGCAACGACGTGATCGCCGCCGCGCGTACCTTCCAAGGCGTAACGAAATCAGGCTCGCCCACGCCAAGTGAGATCGCGCCCTCCGTTTCACGGACTATATCGAAAAATTTCCGTATACCGCTCGGTTTTATGTTCTTCGATTTTTCATTGATAAAACTACGCATAATGTTAAGCTTGTACCGACTGTCGGCGATCTATATCTTCTTTCTCGGTTAAAACGCCTTCGATTTTATATTTTTTCAAAATGAAGTGGGTGGCGGTCGAAATGACACCGTCAAACGTTGAAATACGCTCGGATACGAAGCGGGAAACCTGTTGCAAAGTCTTGTCTTCAATCATTACGGCAAGGTCGTACGCCCCGCTCATTAAATATACCGATTTCACTTCGGGGAACGAAGCAATTTGCTTGGCAATCCCGTCGAAGCCTTCCTTTTTCTTAGGCGTCACTTTCACTTCAATCAGTGCTTCCACAAGCGTATCTTCCGCCTTTTCGCTGTTCACAATCGCGGTGTATTTGACGAGCAAACCGCTCTTTTCCATATCCGCAATACACGCTCTCACCTTTTCTTCTTCGCAAGAGAGCATTGCCGCAATCTTGCCCGCCGAAAGGCGTGCGTCTTGGGTGAGTATACTTAAAATGTCTTTTTCTAACGTCGTCATAGGTTGTTTCTCCTTTTCATTTGAATAAAACGGAGCAAGACGCAAGCAAAGCTGACAAAGCATTGCGCCGCGGATTTTCCGTTTTATAATATGTTTTCTAAAAATAAATGGTCATAGCCCAAGCTGTCCACAAAATCACGGGCGGGAAACTTCACGTGATTGAATTTTGCGAAATTAAAAATATGCGTTTTCGTTAAAACGGGCGTGGGTATATCCAGCTCGTGGCAAATCTCCGTCAAATATTCGAAAAAATGCGAATAGGTCAGTTTCTCGGGATTTTCATATACGTATTGTTTGCGGATTCTACCGTCCGTCATTAGCTTAGCCCAAATTCTCATAAAACTATTATACACGAAAATGAGAAAAAAGTAAAGTCTTTGCGCGGGTATATTCCGCATATTTTCCGCATAAGATAGCCTGACAGGAATCAAAGCAGGCAAGCCCTTGCAGTGATTTGAAGCGTGAAAGCGTTTTTGACAAAAACGGACGAAAAAAGTTCTTTTTGTTGAAATTACGATAAAGAGAACCTGTTATTATGTTGGAGATGATAAAATGCGCACGAACTTTTTTAAACGTCATTCCCACGCGCTCACCGCGTTATCTTTCGTACTCGCCGCGATTTTCGCGCTTCTTTCTTCCGCCTTTATCTCCGTGGCAAATCACGGGATAATCGTGCAAACGTCGGGGGCAGGTACGAGTTCAACGCGCTCCTTGCCCATTTATTCCGTTGCCACGGAAGAAAAAAAGATAGCAATTAGCTTCGATTGCGCTTGGGGCGTAGATTATACAGACGAGCTTCTTGATATTATGGAAAAAAACGACGTACGCTGTACTTTTTTCGCCGTGCAGTTTTGGGTGGAAAAATACCCCGAATACGCCGAAAAGATTGTAAATGCTGGGCACGAGCTTGGCACGCATTCCCGCACCCATTCATATATGAGTAAGCTTTCGGAAGCAGAAATCCGCGACGAACTTACTTCGTCCGTTGCGGCAATCGAACGGGCGACGGGACACAAAACCAATCTCTTTCGCGCCCCTTACGGGGATTACGACAACCTTTTGATTGATACCGCCAAGGATATGGGGCTTTACACCATTCAATGGGACGTAGATTCGCTCGATTGGAAAAATCTTTCGGCAACGGAGATCGCGCTTCGGATTGTAAACGGCGCGAAAAACGGTTCGATTATTCTTTGCCACAACAACGGTTTGCACACGGCAAAATCCCTTCCGCTCGTGTTTTCCACGCTTAAAAACCGCGGGTATGAATTCGTCCCCATCGGCGAGCTTATCTATAAAAAGAATTACACGATTGACGCAAGCGGTAAACAACATCAAAAATAATTTATTAAACTTCGGAGGTTTTATATGAACTACGTAACGGAAAAAAACAACAAGGTCTACGTGTTAGGCGAAATCGTGAGCGACGCGGCGTTTTCTCACGAAGTGTACGGGGAAGGCTTTTATGAATTTTTTGTAAAAGTCATGCGGCTTTCGGGGCAAGCGGATATATTGCCCGTAACCCTTTCCGAGCGGCTTATTCAAGGGGGAATGCTCGCCAAGGGCAAAACCATTTGCGCGCTTGGACAATTTCGAAGCTATAACAAGATTGAAAACGGAAAGTCCCGCTTGATGCTCACCGTGTTCGTGCGCGAGCTTTTGGACGAATTGCCGAACAAAAATCCGAATAGTATCCTACTCAGCGGCTATATCTGCAAGCCGCCCGTCTATCGCACCACCCCTTTCAACCGCGAAATCGCAGACGTTTTAATCGCCGTCAATCGCGCGTATAATAAATCCGATTATATTCCCTGTATCGCGTGGGGGCGGAACGCACGCTTTGTCAAAAATCTCGGCGTGGGGGATAGGATTGCCGTTTCGGGCAGAATTCAAAGCCGCGAATATCAGAAAAAGCTTTCGGATACGGACGTGAAAACTATGACGGCTTACGAAGTTTCCGTATCGAAGTTAGCGGCGTTCGACGCGGGCGAAGAATTTGACATTGACAGTGAATTTGATTTATATTCCCTGCAAAACAAAGAACAACCCGCCGCCAGCTCTGATTATTAAAATAAAAATTTCGCCACCCGAAAGGGTGGCTTTTTTTAATGGTTTTTCGGGGTTACGAGCATTGTTTTATAATCGTTGTAGACAACGAACCCCGCTTTGCTTTTGCTCGGCTTTTTCACGAATTTACGCTTGCAATAATCGACGGGAATCTTGTCGCCGCCACGTCCTTCCGAATAATACGCGCAAAGCTCGGCGGCGTATAAAAGCGTTTCATCTCGTACCTGCCTACCGTCTGTGAAGATAATCGCGTGCGAAGAATGGTATTTTTGCGTATGCAACCAAATATCTTCTGGGGAAGCAAGTTTTAACAGTTTATCGTTTTGCAGATTGTTTCGACCGAGCAAGATTTTCATTCCATTGTGCTCGTATTCACGGAAAGGTATGCTTTCTTCCTTTTTCTTTTTTCCTGCACGCGCCTTGGGCGCGCGCAAAGCGCCCGCTTCAATCAGTTCCTTTTCAATTTCCTTAAAATCGGTTGCGCTATCCGCCGCTCCGATCGCCGCAAGCACGCTTTCCGCGTAATCCAGCTCCGCTTCTTCCGTTTTTTGCATAGGCGCGAGCACTTCCTTTGCCCGCTTTTGCTTATTGTACGCCTTAAAATATTTTTGCGCGTTTTTCGCAGGAGAAAGCAGAGGGTCTAACGAAATTTTCAACCTTTCACCCTTTTCGGAATACCAATTTTCAAGTTCTATATAGCGCATACCCTTTTCGACGCGGTATAAATTTGCCGTGAGTAGCTCGCCTTTGACGCGGTTTTCTTCCGCCTTTTCCGCTTCCTTTAAGCGTTCAAGCGTTTCTTGCAAACGCTTTGCCGCTTTCTTCTTGATCGTCTTTGCCGCGCTTTCCAAACGGCGTTTCGCGTCGTCAAAGCTCTTTTTGTTTTCGCGATAAGAATAAAATTCGTCTTCCGCTTTGCAAAGGGAGGGCATACTTTCCCCGCCTACAACGGGGAACGCGAAAAAGTCGGTGGGCGCGCCGTTTTCTTTCTTTAAACACGGCTCGCAAGGCGCGTTTTTGCAAAATTCACCGATAAACGCCCAAAGGGGCATTTTTACCCGAATTGCTCGAAAAACAATCTCCCTTGCCGTGGACAAGGCAAGCCCTGAAACGCGCTCGAAAATAAAGCGTGCAAAGTCTTCGTTTTCATACCCGTCTGGGTGCGAAGCGTAGAAATTTTCTTCCATTGTTCGCATACCTGCCCCGTCGAAAGGGGAAATTTTATCTTGCGGAGCGGGGTATTCGTAGCGCGCGCCCGCAAGCAATACCCTGTGGCTTTCGTCTAAAAGCGCAGTGGTTTTGAGCGCGCCCAAAACGATTCCCTTTTCCGTCAAAACGATATTCGAATATTTGCCCATAATCTCACAATGGAGCACCCTTTCACACTCGGAAAAATCGCTCGTACACCTAAGCGTGATTTCGATAATACGCTCAAAATCTTTTTGCTCGATTTTTACAATTTCCGCGCCCTGTAAATGTTTTCGAAGTAGCATACAAAAATTAGGCGCAACCAAAGCAGGCTCTTTCTCCGTTTGCGACAAACAAACGCGGGCGTTCGACGCATTTGTGCTTAAAATGAGTTTAACCGTCGATTTTCCGGTGTATATAATAAAGGTAAGCTCGTCCTTATCCACTTGGGAGATGCGGTTAATCTTTCCGCCCGTAAGAAAACGGCTCAGTTCTTTACAAAGGCGGCGTATATGAAATGCGTCTTGCGGCATAATATCTCCTTTTTTCTTAAAAAATGAAAATCTTTTTTTAATTATAGCGTAAATTTCCAAAATTGTAAATAAAAACGCTTTATTTTCTTGGATAAATATGATAAAATGTATGGGCAAAGAAAAAAAATATAATAAGTATATGGCGAGATTGCCATAAAAATAGGAGAAAGATTATGAAACACACTACCAAAGCGGCAGAAAAAAGCACCGTCAAAATCACTATGAAATTTGACGCAGAAGAATGGAAGAAAGCGCAAAACGACGCGTACCTTAAAACGAAAGGTAAGTTCGCAATCAACGGCTTCCGTAAGGGCAAAGCGCCTAAGAGCGTGATTGAACACGTATACGGCAAGGGCGTTTTCTATGAAGATGCGCTCAATCTTCTTTTCTCGGAAAATTACGGCACGATTCTTGATAAGAACGAAAAGAAATTTACCGTGGTCGGCGATCCCGACGTGTCGGTGGAAGATCTTTCCGACGACGGCGTAAGCATGGTGGCAATCGTACCCGTGAAACCCGAAGTGAAAATTTCCGCTTATAAAGGTATTAAAATCAAGGAATATGCGTATACTGTTAAGGACGAAGAAATCGACGCGGAACTTAACCGCTTGCTCGATAGAAACGCACGCAAAGTGCCCGTAGAAGACCGCGCGGCGCAAAACGGCGATATTGCGAACATTGACTTCGTCGGCACGGTGGACGGCGTGAAATTCGACGGCGGTGAAGCGCAAGGCTTCGATTTGACGCTCGGCAGCGGACAATTTATCCCCGGCTTTGAAGACCAAGTCGTGGGTATGAATATCGGTGAAACGAAGGACGTTAACGTTACGTTCCCCGAAAATTATCAAGCGGAAAACCTGAAAGGGAAACCCGCTGTATTTAGCGTGAAATTGAACGCTTTACAAGGTAAAGAATTGCCTGAGCTTACCGACGAGTTCATCAAAGATGCAACGGGTAGCGAAACGGTAGAAGCATACAAAGCGAAGACGAAAGAACGCTTGCAAAAGAATGCGGATAGAAAAGCAAACGACGATACGGAAAACAGTATTTTAGAAGCAATCGCGGCGAATGCGGAAGCGGAAATTCCCCAAGCAATGATTGAAAGAGAAATCGATTCGCTTATTCAAAAATTTGAATATCAGCTTATGTATCAGGGCTTGAAGCTTCAAGATTATCTCGATTTCTTGAAAGTTACCCTTTCCGATTTCAGAAAAAATTACGAAGAACAAGCGAAGAAGAACGTCTTAAATCAACTCGTGATTTCTCAACTTATCAAGGAAGAAAATATCGAAGCAGGCGAAGAAGAAGTGGACGAAAAAGTTGCCGAACAAGCGGCTTCCGTGAACAAATCGGCAGATGAATACAAGAAAAATATGGATCCCCGTCAGTTCGATTATATCCGCAACGACATTGTGCTTACCAAGCTCTTCAAGTTCTTGAAAGAAAACAACGAAATGTACGTGGAAGCATAACGCTCTTCTTTCGTCCCAAGCAAATGCGATAATGCGAGCAAGACAAGGAAAACGAGCATTTTCGGCGCGAGTTTACAAATGGTAAATGAGCAAGAAAAGCGCAGTTTTGACACAGTATTAAGAAGCAGAAGCGCATTTAGAAATTAAATAAGGTATTGTTATGGAAAAAAACGTTTTAATCCCCTACGTAGTAGAACGCACTTCTTCGGGCGAACGCACCTACGATTTATATTCCCGCCTGCTTGACGATCGCATCATCTTTTTGAGCGGTGAAATCAACGACGCGGTGGCAAACACCGTTGTGGCGCAGCTTATCTATCTCGAAGGGAAAGACCCTACGAAAGATATTAGTCTTTATATCAACTCCCCCGGCGGTTCGGTTTCCGCGGGTATGGCGATTTACGACACTATGAATTATATCAAGTGCGACGTTTCTACCATTTGTATCGGGCTCGCGGCAAGCATGGGCGCGTTCCTGCTTTCGAGTGGCGCGCGCGGCAAACGTTTTGCGCTCCCTAATTCGGAAATTATGATTCACCAACCGCTCGGCGGCGCGCAAGGCCAAGCAAGCGATATTAAAATTCAAGCGGAACATATCCTGCGCACGAAAGCGAAACTCAATCGTATTCTTTCTGAGAACACAGGCAAGGATCTCGCTTCGATAGAGCGCGATACCGACAGGGATAATTATATGTCCGCGGACGAGGCGCGCGCATACGGCTTGATTGATAAAGTGTTTGTTAGAAGATAAGCGAACAAATAAACCTGAAACCGCGCAAAGCCAAACGGGTTTTGCGCGGTATTTTTCCCAAAATTTCAGTCAATAACATTTTCAACGCCCGCCGCATACGATAAAGCGGACGAATTGAAAATTACGGAGTAATAAATATGAGCAACAAAAATCAACATTGTTCTTTCTGCGGTAAGGCAAAGGAAGAAACTCGCCGCTTGATCGCAGGTCCTGACGGCGCTTGCATTTGCGACGAATGCGTTGAGATCTGCAAATCTATGGTGGACGAATGGTCGAACGACAAGGCAGAACAAAAGGAAGTCCCTTTGAAAAAACCCGCCGAAATTAAGGCAGAGCTTGATCAATATATCGTTGGGCAAGACAAAGCCAAACGCGTGCTCTCCGTTGCCGTTTATAACCATTATAAACGCATTAACGCCACCGCAAAAGCGAAAGGGAAAAACGACGACGGCGTGGAGATTGAAAAGAGTAACGTTTTGCTTCTCGGCCCTACCGGTAGCGGAAAAACGCTTCTTGCAAGAACGCTTGCGAAAATTTTGAACGTGCCTTTTGCAACGTCGGATGCAACCACGCTCACCGAAGCGGGCTACGTGGGCGAAGACGTGGAAAATATTCTTTTAAAACTTATTCAAAACGCCGATTACGACATTGAACGGGCGCAACGCGGCATCATCTATATCGACGAAATCGACAAGATCGCGAGAAAGAGCGAAAACGTGTCCATCACCCGCGACGTATCGGGCGAAGGCGTGCAACAAGCGCTGCTTAAAATCATTGAAAGCACCACGGCAAACGTACCCCCGCAGGGCGGTAGAAAACACCCCAACCAAGAATGTTTGCGCATTGACACGACCAACATTCTCTTCATTTGCGGCGGGGCGTTCGTGGGCTTGGATAAAATCGTATCTTCGAGAAAAGACGACACCACGCTCGGCTTTGGCGGGAAAGTACGCTTGGGTGCAAACGAAGCGGATTATTCGGTGCTCGACGACGTGAAACCGCAGGATTTAACCAAATTCGGCTTGATCCCCGAATTCGTCGGCAGACTTCCTATCGTCGTCAATCTCGACCCCTTGGGCGAAGACGCTTTGGTGAAAATTTTGACCGAACCGAAAAACGCGATTATTAAGCAATATCAAAAACTCGTCGGCTACGACGGCGTGAAACTCACCGTCGAAGACGAAGCAGTGCGCGAGATTGCGCAAACGGCGATCCGCTTAAAAACGGGCGCGCGCGGACTTCGAACCATCATTGAAAACGTGATGACGGAAGTTATGTATAAAATCCCTTCGGAAACGAACGTAGAAGAAGTCGTGATCACCAAAGAATGTTTGACGGACGGCAAAACCCCCAAGCTCGTTTATAAAGAAACGGCGTAAAACGGATAAATATTATAAAACCGACTGGAAACTTCCAGTCGGTTTTTCATTTTAGGTCAGTATGTTATCAAACGATTCGTCAAAATATTCGCACAAAAGGGCAAGCGTTTGAAAATTCAGCTCGCAAACACCCTTTTCCCATGCGCTCACCGTCCGTTGATCCACCCCCGCAATCCCTGCAACCTGCCGTTGCGTGAGATCATAGCTCTTTCTCAAATTCCTTAAATTTTCCGCAAACTTTATTTCTTTCATATTTCATATATTACCAAAAAACTTGGTAATATAGTTAATTTACCAATATATTTGGTAATGTTTTCAATTTTAAAAATTTTGGGCTTTACGTAGAGAAACGCTTAATGAAAATCCCATACTGATGATTAAACTCTACAACAATCTTCTTCATTATTCTCTTCAAATCGGACACGATTTTCTTTTTACCTTTCATGACAATATCTAACTGTTTACTAAAAATTTTGGTAACATGCTTGACTCACCAAATTTGTTGGCGTGCAATATATTAAAATTTTCTTTGATAAAGCTCTTGTGCGATTTTATAAAAATATTCCCGCTTTTCGCTATAATCTCTGTATAATTCGTGTTGCTCTTCGGTTAATGAATCCACCAAATGATTCTCCGCAATCCACATTTGACTTCGCGCGACTCGAAATTCATAATCCATATCATCACGGATTTTTTCCGCCATTTTGCCTATCGCTTCTCCTACTTCTTCATTCGTAACTTTCTTTTTCATAAAAACTCCTTAAAAATAATAAAAAAGTGCGCCTACCGAAGTAAACGCACAAAAACGCAGACTCCGATAGTCGCCAAACCAACTCTGTGCAATATGGTATAACCACAATAACCCGAGTAGAATCTGCATTTTATCAAATCCCATAAGATTATTGTGCTTTAAAAAGGATATAATTATCCTGAAAAAGAAAAATTACACCATTTTTGCACATATTCAGTTGATTTGGCATATTTAGAATAACACATCAAAATCCTTTTGTCAAGCATTTGCATACAAAAAAGCCCCGACTTTTGCTAAGTCGGGGCAATCTGATTTTTAGTTTCTTTAAAACGCAAAATCATCTTTCGTTGCGCCACCTAAAATGCATAGTCAATTCATTTTAAAAATTTATATAATTATTTATGGTTGGCTCTTGACAAACTATGGTAAAGTGTATTATAATAATAAAAGAATATGGGAACATTTGGTAGTCCCCAATATGAAAAGTGAAAAGGAAAGGTGATGCTATGGAATGTTTAAAATGTGGCGCGAATATCTTGGAAGACAGCGCGGTTTTTTGTCCCGAATGCGGGGCAAGGCTCGACGGCAAGACTTCTTGCCCGACGTGCGGTGAGTTGATTGACGATAAGTACGCTTTCTGTGTTTTTTGCGGCGCGAAGGTTGATGAAAACACTACGGATAAGAGTTGCAACTTGGAACAAGACGGAGCTTTTCCCCCCGCTTGCGACACAACATTAGCGGAAAACAATGAAGCTTCACTCTCAAACGAAAACGGTAAGCGTTGGAACAGCGTTTTCGCGTGGATTCGCGCAGGGTTAGGAATTACTTTGACGCTGCTTTCGCTTGTCTTTGTGTTTATGATAGGCTTCCAATCCGTCTTGGCGGGTGACGCATTAGCATTCGTGGAAATGGGGATGGATTCCGATCCACAGACTATTAAACTGTTTTATTATTTCGGCGACGCCTATAAAGAGATTTCCGATCTCAAAGAAATGTTGTTGTTTCAAAGCAAATTACCAATAATCGGAGCGTACATTCACGCCATTATAGGAACGGTTATTTCCGCCGCAACGATCGCTTGCGTGGTTGGGTTTGCAGTGCTTGCAATTATCAATTTTACGAAATTTGCCATTACCAAGGTTGAAAATAACAGTGGAAAGTGGGCAGTGAGATCGGTGATCGCATACCTTGCAGGTTGCGCCGCATTGTATGTTTTAAACTTCTGCACTGTAAATCTCGATTTGATTATTCCTAAAACTTCTAACACGGGTACATATTTGCAAGGCGTGATGGCTATTGGCTACGATATCGTAACGATAGCAGGAATCGTCCTTTGCAGTGTGTTCCTTGCATTATATGCGATTGTAAATTACATTAAACTGGGAAAGGCGTGGAAAAGTAAAAAGACGGTTTTCAACTTCGTATTCGGCGTGTTGGCAGCGGCGTTTGCCATCGTCGCCTGCGCCGTTGGACAAAATGCAATCGTGGGAACAACGATTGCAATCACCGCTGGCTTCCCTCAAAATATCCAATTCGCAATGTCGCAACTCCCGTTTTCCTCCTTCCTTGTTTCCTTTATTGAACCGCAAATATCCCCCTTCTTTGATAGCCAATACGTGAATCAAATGAATACTTCGTATGCTTTCGCTCTCGTGCAGGAAATTATGGCGCTCGGCGTCGTGGCGTGTTCGTTGTGCGCAATCGCTGCCCGCATCTTCGAAACAGAAGGCAAAACGAAAGGTACGCTCCTGCTTTCTATCTTGACGGCAGCGTTTTCTATCGCACAGTTGATTGCAGGGATCGTTTCTCAATCGATAATGCATAATCTGTGTAGAGAATTGCTTACCGGCGGCAGTGCAGCAATAACAACTACGTTAATAGTAAGCAATGCTATTATAACTCTGGTATTTGCGGGGCTGCAACTCATCACTTCTATTATACATTCAAAAACAGCAAAGATAATCAAACCTTAATCTTCAAAGAATGTTTCGATTGAATCATTTTTACGTTTTTAGTGGAATTACTTATAATAAATATAATAAAAAGGACGGGATTTTAATAAATCTCGTCCTTTTATCCCTGACAGCTTTTGCAGTTTACGCGCATTTTGAAAACTTTTTTCGAAAAAGAAGCGCAAGGTTACTAAAAATAGGTGCAAAAATGAAAAAAAAGATGTATAATAGAAGCAGAAAGTTTTATAAAGCATTGTCCATTGACTTTGCAAGGAGAAAGAACTATGAAAAGGAAAAATAATTTGTTAAAGATATTGTCATTAACGCTTGTTGGTGCGTTGGCATTGGGGATTAGTTGTGCACCTACGGGGAACTCTACTAATGACAGCAGTTCCAGTGCTGTGGAATATACACCGCATTGGAATGATGACGGCATCTTAAAAATTCTTGCGATCGGCAACAGTTTTTCAGAAGATGCTATGGAATACTTATATCAAATCGCAACAGCAGCAGGCGTGGAAAATATTGAGCTTGGGCACTTATACATTGGTGGCTGTTCCCTTGAAACCCATCTGAAAAATATTACCTATGATTTGCCCGAATATTTATATTCCACAAAAAATAACGACGACGTATGGAGAACAAGTAGGTATAATAAAGCTTCTAAGGCTTTTTCCGAAAATGATTGGGATTTCGTTACCATTCAACAAAATAGTAATAACAGCGGTGTCGTAAGTACTTATGGTGATGTAGCGCCTTTAATAGACGTTATAGAAAGTCAATGCACGAATGAACACGTTGCATTTGCTTGGCATATGACTTGGGCATATCAACAAGATTCTACCCATAAAGCATTCCCCACTTACAATAACAATCAAACGACCATGTATAATGCAATTATTGGTGCCGTTCAAGAGAAAATCGTGTCAAATAATCGTATCGTTAAGATTATTCCAAGCGGCACGGCTATTCAAAATGCGCGCACTTCTTATATGGGCGACACTTTGACAAGAGACGGCTACCATTTGTCTGACCCCCAAGGTCGTTTAGTCGCAGCAACTTCTTATGTTGCTTCCTTGATTGAGATTGACTTCGATTCGGTTGATTTATCTTCCGTTTGTTCCGATTCGTCCTTTGTTGAGGTGATCAAAGAAAGTGTAAAAAATGCAATCGAAACGCCTTTTAGCGTTACGCCTTCCACGATTACGGAAAAAGAAGATACCCCTGATACTATTTAAACGATTTGTTGTTTAATTTAAGACGGCTACACGAGTAGCCGTCTTTTTCTTTATTAAAAAGTACGTTCAACGCATACCTGCCCCACCGTAAGCGCCGCTAACGACACACGATTTGATTACAAATCGTTCGTTAGTTCACGCACTGTCGAAGACAGCAAAAAGCAGGAACGCATAAGCGTACCTGCTTTTTTTGTATGTGTGGGACTAAATCTCGTTTTTAGTTATAGCGTGTGGGCTTTTATTATTTGAAAATTGCTTATTCGCTTGTTCTATTTATTCTTAATATTAACATCAAGTTGATTGAAAGGAATCTCTATTCCTTCTTTATCAAACGCCGCTTTTACAGATTCAGTTATATCAAAATAAACAGTCCAATAATCTGCGTTTTTCGTCCATGTTCTTGCCGTTATATTTATACTAGAAGCACCGTGTTCTTTAACTCTAACAAAAGGTTGCGGGTCTTTTAAAACAAGCTCGTGCGCAACACAGATTTCAGTTATAATTTGTTTTGCTTTTTCAAAATCATCACTATAACCGATCGAAAAGGTAAAGTCAACACGTCTTAAGTCTTTCTCTGAATAGTTAACTATTTCTGTATTTGCAAGCACACCGTTAGGAAGATATATAACTTTATTATCGGGTGTTAAGAGTTTAGTGTTGGTTATATGAATATCAACCACTGTTCCCGAATAGCCCAACGCTTCAATATAATCATCAATTTTAAAAGGTCTTGTTAAAATAATTAAAACGCCGCCTGCAAGATTAGAAAGCGCTCCGTTTACCGCTAAACCTATACCGACGCCAAGTGATGCCACCAACGCAGTTAATCCACTGGTATCTATACCTAAATATCCTATTAAACAAATGATAACAATGATTTTAAGTCCTATTTTCAACACGTATGCAAAAGTTTGAAAAATAGTCTTATCTGCGTTCTTTTTTTCTCCCCCTTTAATAATTCTTTTTGCGATGGCGTTTATTATTTTGAAAGAAATAAACATAACAATCAAAGCAACAACTATTTTTACGCCAGTGTTTGTTGCCCATTGTAGCAACGTGTTTGTCAATGCTTGCCAATCCATAATTACAAATTCTCTCCTTTTAATACAAAAATTATTTTCTAATAAATTATAACATTTTAAACAATAAAACACAATAAAAATTAATGTTTATTAGATAAAAAATTTTTTTATAAAAAAAGGCGGTTGAACTATATGTGTTTCAACAGCTAATTGCCTGAATAATTACTGTTTATCCCTAAGCTTGTTTATTTTAATTATCTCTTTATTTACGGATATGAAACTTATCGAATAAATTGCACATATAATTAAAACCACTAAAAAATATATTTGAAAGTCAAAAAAAACTTGAAGATAAAAAACTGTATAAAGCAATATTAAAAGCATAACAAATGCACAAATACCAAATACACAACACAAGACAATGTTAACTTTAAACAGTTTACGCCTTTCGTCTTCGTTAAATTTTTTACATCTATAACAATGTAAAGATAATAACGCAAACAAAACTGTAATCGCTAATAAAACTATAAAGGGCGGGATCGCTTTTACGATTATTATATTAAGTACTGAAAAAACAGTAAATGACAACGTAAGTAAAATAGAAAGGCATAAAACAATCAATGTAAATACCTGTAACTTTTTAATTTTCATTTGACACCCCCTATCTACGTCTTATATGAAGTCATTGTACCATAATTTAATCTTTTTTTCAATAAAAATATAGGTCTATAAGCAAAATACTTATAGACCCATACTAGTGTCTTTCCTTCATAAAATAGCTGTCATTTCCCAAACAAAAAACACGGTTCCGAAACCGTGCCTTTTTCATATTTGGGAAGTACGCCAAAGATTTTTTTATTTTTTGGCGGTCTTGGCGTTCTTCTTTTTCAAGTACGCCAAGTAGTTTTCCTTGTTGGCGTTCTTCCTATATATTATATAATGTATAGAGAAGTCTACTCCGAGATTTTATCTACTGTCATTACATCGCTTACGTTACAATCTAAAATTTCGCAAATCTTTATAATGACGTTCATCGAAACAACTTCATTCTTCCCCATTTTTGCAAGCGTTGATGTTGACATCTCAGCCTTAGCTCTTAGGTCAGTTTTAGTCATTCCTTTTTCAATTAAAAGTTTCCATAGGTTATTATAGTTTGGTTTCATATTATCTTTCTTTCCCTATTACAATATAATCTAATTTACAAAGACCATATTCTTGTGCTTCGCCATTTTCATAAACCTTTATTTTTGCATTTTCTTGTCTAAAACTACAATTAGAACCATTGACTAAATATATTGTTAAATCGTCATACGACCAATGATGGCTTATTTCAATGTATTTTATATTATTTCGTGTAATTGAACCGTTTGGTGTTTCAAAGTTCAATGATGAATTATCTATGAGACAATGTAAAGATTTATCCCAACTTTTAGAATACAAATAATCTGCTGCCACACATTTGTCAAAAAAATGTACGGCGTTGGTTGGCATAGAAGATTCTCCTTCGGACTTTATGTAATCTGCCAACTGTTTAAGTTCATCAAACCAAACGTTATCAGATACTGTACTAATTCCCTCAAAATCGTTATCTTCAAAGAATACAATTCCGTTTACCCATACTCTAATTGGAATTTGCTTCCTTAATAAATATATAGCACGGTTTAATTGTTTGAAAGGTGATTTTTGATATTTACTGTGAATTTCGCCTGTCCAACGGTCTGTCTTTTCTTGAACAAACCCTTGCTCAGTTTCTATCAATTGTCCCTTCCATCTTTTTACTTCAACTGCAAAAATTTTATTTTGAAACAAAATCAAACAATCAATTTCCGCATTACCCTCATTGGTATTTATTATTACATTTCTCTTTATCTTACAATCAGGCAGATAATATCTTAATGAAGAAACGAACTCATCTTCACCGTAATTACCATATCTTTTTGTCGATGAAACATACGGAAGAGAAGTCTCGTTCATTCTAACAAAACCCATTTTAATTTTATGAAAAAAACTCCTTATTCCCATAATTACTCCAATAAGCCTTTAATAATCTATCCTACTAAAAATCTCACCGTCAATTCCAAATATCATATCTATCGGGATAAAGTCTCCCGTAGTCATTTGTATTTGACGTTCATAAGTCTTAATTTTCTTTACTACACCCGTAATTGTAATGTACGCTCCGCCCTCTTTCTTTTCATCGGGCCTGAAAAACGTAATCGTGATTTCAGGTTGATTTTCTAACTGCTCCATAAGAAACAATATTTTCTCGTTCATTATGGCTTTCATTTCTTCCGACGGTTCACTATATTCGTCAGTCAAACGTGCCGTTTCTTTAATAGAATCTGCGTGTCCCGTTAAAGCGGCAAATGGAGAGAACTGCGCAGCACGGTCATAATTCGACATTTTTTGACGTTTTTCGGACTGATGATGCGGTAAATCTATTATATCTGCATACTTCTTTCTCGATTCTTCCACTCTACTTTACCTCTTAATCTCTCGATAAATTGGAATTTGTTTATTTCTTTTTCTTCGGTTCGGGAAGTTCCTCGTGCATTGCTTCAAACAGCTTTTTCAAAAGCTCTTTATCCTCGATATCTTCTACAAGAAGCATCTCTTTTGCACCTTCGTATGGCAGTTCTCTCGGTGCGTTTGGCAGCAATGCAACTGCCGATTTCGTAGGCTTTACAAGTAAGCGATTATCATAAATACCACCAACAACCTTGCCACCACAGTACAGCACATATTCGCCCATCATAGCACGGGCAGACAAGCCTCTACATTGCTCCAATACGAAATCTAAATATTCT
>ERZ808043.40-NODE-40-length-36822-cov-5.578664_pt1 | contig 36822 bp, 33 predicted proteins | sample MGYA00380194_ERZ808043 | MGnify/ENA primary metagenome ERZ808043 (study PRJEB31490, sample SAMN06133370) | cow dung metagenome | isolation source: H3 | host: cow | place: China: Chengdu | collected 2015-05 ...
AGCCGCCGCCTAAATCTTCGTCTGAGCCGCCGCCTAAATCTTCATCTGAGCCTCCGCCCAAGTCTTCGTCTGAGCCGCCGCCTAAATCTTCATCTGAGCCGCCGCCCAAGTCTTCGTCTGAGCCGCCACCCAGATCTTCATCTGAGCCGCCACCCAGATCTTCATCTGAGCCGCCACCCAAGCCGTCATTTGAGTCAAAGCTGTCCGAGCTACCGCTCAACGAGCTGTTTGTATTAAGCATTTGAAAATCTTTATCCTCGTCGAACAAAAAGAGCGTGAGAAACAACAGTGCCGCCAAAATAACGCTACTTATATAATATATAGATTTTCTCGGTCCTCTTGCCATGCTTTTATCCTACTTTTTACGCGTTTCTTTCAAGGTGCGTCAAATACGCCTTACACTTTATCATCTTATCTCTGCCGAACAGTTCGTCTAAAAACGTTTTCAACCCCTCCGCAGAGTTTCTTACGTATATCGGGTTTTGCGTTTCCAGTTTTCTTAAAACCTTTTTCGCTAAAATGTCGTCTATTGCCTCGATTTCGTTTCCGCCACAGGCAATCATCACGGGCACGTAGCAGTTGATTTGTTTCATAATACGGTTTCCGAACGAAATATGGAAATGCTCTATCATATATTCGTCCAACTTGCCTATTCTCTTTCTGTTTCGATGCGTTAGTTTGTATTCTGCCATAGCGCGCTTTACAAGCCGTTCCCATCTATTTACCGAAAGTTTGATCCCTTCCGTATACGGCGCGTCAAACCAGTTAGACTTTTTGTCCAAGTTCATAATCATTGCACGATCGTACACCTTATCCGATATAGCAAAGGTCGAATCGTCGTTATTTGCCGTTCCGATAAACCACATATTCGTCGGAAGCTTTAACTGCCCGTTTTTCAAAAGCTTAGGATCTTTGGGCTTTTTATCCGTTACCACGTCTAAATATCTCCCCTCGGGGTTGGGAATTTCCAACAACGACAAAAATTCCGCAAAGTAATATTCCACTCGCGCTATGTTCATTTCGTCGAGTACGGTAATAAACAACTCTTCACTATAATTTGCTTCATACATTTTTTGAAGAAGTACCGTTTCATTGAACTTCTTTGTAAATTCATTGTAATAACCGATAAGGTCCGTTCTTTCTTTCCACATCGGCTGAATCGGCACGATCGTCGATTTGTTTTGTAAAAATTCCCCGAACGCATACGCAAGCGACGTTTTACCTGTACCCGACATACCTTGCATAACAAGAATATGCGAAACCGCAAGCCCCGATATAAATTGTCGTATATCGCTCGGCTCGTAGAAAAGTCCCAAACGGTTTGCCGCAAAGTTTCTGAACCGCTCGCAAAGCGCTTTGAGCGACAGAATTTTATCGTACTCTATTTGCGCGCATTTTTTCATCTTCTCGTCCGTTTGCGAAAGCATGAAAAAACGGCTTTCCTTTTCTTCTTCCTCTTTTTGTTCGGACGCATTCGGTGTAGGCGCAGATTGCTTTAAGAGATCTTCCGCACTATTTGCGCGTTCTTGGAACATTGCGCTACGGTTTTCGCCGATCATGGCAAACACTACCACCAAAGCTATCCCAATAAGCAAGATGAAAAGATAGATAATCATTGCGCCGGGACTGGTAAAGACCGTCCAAAAATCTTCCCACGCAGCGGCTAAATTGTTGATATTTCCTATATCCATAGTTCAAACTCCCGTGGTCTTAGCCCCAATTTCTATCCAAAAGCGCTTTGTGCGTCAACGGTAAATTGTCCATACCGAACAACCCGTCCAGAAGTTCGGCAAAGGTGTTACCTTCTTGGTTTACGTTCTCTTTCGTGTAATTATCGAGAAGCGGGAACAACCTACTTTCAATAATCGTGTCGATAATGTCGTTTTGTTCTTCTCCGCAGGAAAGCTGTACGGAAGAGTATTGTTCCATCTGTCTCGCCAAAGGATTTGTGATTTCAAAAGGAATTTTTTCTTGCAGGTACTCTTCTATCCTGTCAAACTTTTTCCACACCTCCAAAGGCAGGAAGTGGGAGACAAGCGCCTCGTTCAACAATTCGTTATATCTTGCAAAGGACAGGAATGTGAGCTTTTTCATTTCCGCAGCATTTGTGCCCATTTCCCCAGGATAGCGCAATTTTACTTCGGTTGCATACTCGCACTTGATCTTGTCAATACGATTGCCTACGCCACCGACGAAAATACACCAAAGGTTTGCAGGAAGTGCAATTTTAGAATCGTGCACGTCCGCGTAGTTTGCGTACCTGCCGTTATAATCAATTCTCAAATAATTCTCCCCTTCGGGGGCGCGAAAAGCTCTTATAAAAGGTTCAAACACCTCTTCAAAGTTTTTCATCTCTGCGTTATGTACGGTAAGTACGTTGACGGAGTTGGTAGCGCGCTTGGCTCTGTACAGACATTCAAACAAAGTCGTTGCTGTACCCTCACCGTTTTGTACTTGGCTTTGCACCATTTCCTGCACCGTCGTCGCACCCGAGGACAAGCGGAGTTCCCATGCCTTGCCCGTGAAATAAGTGCTGAGTGCTTTTGCTACGCGCGCGGTAAATTCTTCGTTTTCGCTGCGCAACCATACTGCGCGAGAGGCAGCCATTGCCGAAATAATCTTACAACAATCCCCCTCGTCTATGCGCACTCCGCATTGCGCGGCATATTTACCAAAGCTCTTAGAAAGCGTCAAGAAGGATTCGCAATATTCGTAAGCTACCTTTTCCACAACGAACGGCTCCGTTTTTTTCACGACTTGCTCCGCTTGCTTGTTTTGCGTTTCCGTTTGCGCTGTCGCCTTTTTATTTTCCGCTTGCTCTTGCATTTCTTTCCAAATCTGCAAGCTGTCTTCGTCGCGCAGAGTAACTTTCGTATGTAAACGAACGATAAGCGTGATGATGAGTATCACCGTCAAAATCAAGAAAACAGTGATGGTAGCTTCTTGCAGTTCGCCCCTGTCCATGCTCTCGATAATAAGACAAACAATCATCAACACTTCAAGAACTCCGGCACTGAAAAACTCCATAATGATTTCTCGTCCCCAAGAAATAGGATATTCCTTATTGCCAAAACCACAGGAAAGATGGCGTTCACGCAGATCCTTTACCTTGTGATTAAAGTAGAGCTTAGCCACCAAAACCCCTATGAGCAGCATGACCATAACAAAGATGACGACTCCGGGTGCGCCCGATTTAGACAACTGGTATAAAAGAATGAAAAGGGATACTTCCCACAGCACCAAAGCCACCGTGGATTGATTGATACAACTCACCCAAAATTCCCCGTTTAAGCCGGGTATACGCTTACCGACAATGTCGTCCGTAATTCTCTTTAACCGTACACGGTTTGCGTAAACAATCGAACCGAGCAATACTGACGCCATTAAGCCGAATAGCATGAAGTAGCCCACGTCCGTAATTACCCAATCGCCCGTGTTCATGGTAAAGAACACCACAAAGAATATCGCAAAATTCAATGCAATACCCGTGGCGTAAATGCCACGGATTTTATGGTTATAAAACTGCCTTTTATAGTTGTTGATGTAACTTTTCGCCATACGTCTCTCCTATGTATTTACACTCATACTTTTCGATTATATCACAATTCTTTTTATAATGCAAACCTTTTCCATATATTTCATACAAATATACACTCCCGTTTTCAACTTTTTACGCATTGTTCTCATATATGCGCATACGTCGATTTATTCAATAATAAAAAACCACGGTTGCAAATGCACTCGTGGTTTTAATTATCGGTCAAACCTAAAATATAATTCGCATCTAAATCAAGCTCCTTGCAAAGCCTTGCAAACGTATCAAGCTTAGGCAACTTTTTCGTCGTGCGGTATTGCGTAATCATTTCAGGCGATACGCCAATGCGTTTCGCGATCTCAATCGTAGTCAGTCCACTCGCTTTTAATTCTTCATTCAATCTTTTCTTAATGATATTCATTTCCATATCATTATTATATAACCATTGGTTACAAAATAACAATTTTATAACCATTAGTTAGTATTATCTCATTTAGAATTTGCAGAGCACGACTGATTATTGTGCAATATTTTTGTTTTTTGAAAAATATTTTTTAAATAGTGCCTTAAAAAACTTGACATTAACTGTTGGTTAGAATATAATATGGATATAGAATATTTTAAAGGAGTTTTACTTATGAAAGACGAAAACACAAGAATCACAGACAAAGAAATTACGGCGGAGAATTTAGCAAAAGTAATTTTTGAAAATTTAAGAGAAGAAATCGTAGCGGTATGTTCGCAAGACGGCAATAAAATAAACGTGCGTTTTCCGAACGGGAAACCCCTGCTTATTTCCGTGGAAGAATGTTAAAAGACATCTTTTATATTTTTTGTAATTCTGCAAGAATATTTTCAGCATAATGCGCTTCTATCGCGGTATACTTGCCCTTTTCACCGATTTTGAGAAGTTTTCCTGCGTGCGAATACCCAAGAGCAACAGGTGGCAAGCGCGTTACAAGGTCGTTGAGATTACGAACAACCGTATACCCGTTCCAACGCGCCTTTAATTTCGCCGTTTTCACGCCCCAAAACACCCGCGGCGCACCGAAGCCGTAGCTTTCGATTTTACCGCGTAAATCGGGGCGGTGATACCAAACGTATTCGTGGCAAAGCATAGCAAGCGCGCCGCCGTGGGAATAGCCCGCAATCACGATTTTTTCAAAGCTTGGATCGGCAATATCGGCGGCGAGCATAGGCTCAATTTCTTTCCACACTTTTAAAAATCCGCGGTGGGCAAACCAAATCGTTTTACCCATACGCTTATACGCTTTCGCAGGGAAATCGAGATTATTTTTCCAATCGTTTTTGCCCGCCGAGCCTTCAAAAAAGAGATAAAGCGTGTCGCCTTCACGTTTAAGCGCATAGTTTGCGGAAACGCCCGTTTGCAAATACGTAATTTTCAAACACCAAGAAAATAATTCGGATAACGTCATAACACAGTATATGTCGAAAGGCAAAAAAAGGGAAGCCCGCCGCTTCCCTTTTTTCATCATTAAGTTGTCGTTATTCGTTTCTTTCGGTTTTGCGTCAAAAGCCATTCAATCACATTTGTTTCCAAATACGCAGGGTCCCAAGAATTATGAGCAACTCCCTTAAAGACGGTGAATTTTACAGGCGTATGCGTGCGAACGCGCGCAGTCATCTCTTCGGAATTGCTTATATGCACCGTAGTGTCTTTATCGCCGTGAAACGCCCAAACGGGCATACCTTTGAGCGTGTCCGTGCGCCAAGCCATGCCGCCGCCGCAAATGGGCGCAATTGCTGAAAACAACTCGGGATAAGTAATCGCCATTTCCCACGTCCCGAAGCCGCCCATAGACATACCCGTAAGGCTCACACGATCGGGATCAGCGTTATATTTTTCGATTCTTTCCACGATAAAATCTTTGAGTGCAAAAACCTGTTGATTCCAAACGAGTCCGCTTTGGCATTGCGGCGCAAGCACAATCGCATTCACTTCCAGTATATTTTCTTTAAAATATCTCGGAAAGCCTTGCCTATCCATCAAAGGCAATTCGTCCTTTCCATTGCCGCGCTCCCCCGCGCCGTGTAAAAACACAATCATAGGATACTTCTTATTTTTATCGTAATCGTTTGGAAAATAGACATAATATCCAAATCCGCTTTCGTCTTTTTCAACCGCCAATTTTTTCATTTTTATCATTCCTTTTATAATAAAAATTTTATCAGTTTCACTATCCATACCACACACGGAAAGAGCATAAAGAACGCGATTACTGCCACCGAAATCGCTATCCCCGCCCAAGCAATCACGGGGGACAGGTATGCGACGAGTTTGGTTTTTTTGACAATAAACGCCACCGCAAGCAATCCTATCACCGCCACGCAAACGCCGATAAGCGTATACGTTACGTACGGCGAACGGTAGGTAAATTCCACCACGTTTTCCCCTTCTTCTAACTTTACGAATAAGAATTTTAAATCGTTATCGATAAGCTCCGCCGCCTTGCCGTTCACGGTAACGTGGTACCCCTTAGATGCCACGAAATTCAAGAACAGATATTCGCCCGCTTTCGCCTGTACGTTGGCTTTTATCTTGCCCGCACCCACTTCTATTTTCGCCGCGTTCCCCCAAAGATACTTTGAAAGCTCCCGCGCACTTTCTGGCGTTACGAGTTCGGAGCTTGAACTGCCCGTTTGGGGACGCGTCTCCGAAAGCGTTTTACCGCGCAAAAATTGATAAAGCTTTTCTTGGTTATATCTGCGGTGCAGGGAATTATTGTCGTTGGGATATGCAAAGCAAAGCTCGCCGCTCGACACTTTATAAGCAGACGGGAACACGATTTCGTTTTCAAAAACGTAAAAACCGCCTTTACAAAGCTGCGTCTCCGCGCCGTTTTCGTCTTTTACCATAAGCGGTTTGACGTACTTTTTCAATTTATAATCAGTTAAAATATCGTCCTTTTTATCTTCGGGCACGAGATAATATTTATAGCCCAAAAAGGAATCGCCGAACTCTTCGCAACGGTTTGTTTTTTTTGTATGCGCGCTTTTCAAAGTATTCTTACCGTTGCCTTCATACCCGAAGAGATTATAGATTACGAAATTATCCTTGTCAATCACCGACGAGAACACGCTAAACGAATGACTATTCCCCGTAAAGGGAGCGGTAGCGGTAAGCTTGTCGTCGTAATCTTTCACGCGGAAATGACTATCGTCCAAATCGTTAAGCGTGGCGCACAAGCTTTGATACGTTCCTAAATTTACGTGTTGCGTGGAACGGTTACCTAAAACGAGTTGATTGTTATAAAAAAGCACTTGGATTCCTACGACCACCAAAAGTACGTAGGAAACAAGTCTTGGAGAAACGTGCTTTGCGTGCACGAACGCGCAACCTACGCCCGCAACAATCGTTACAAGCACGAACGGCACGACGATCACTTCCAACCCGCCGAGAGAGTGGGCATAGCGCGCGGATACGCTTTGAAAGGCTTCAAGCATTTCCGAATCACTCGTAAGAGCATTCCAAATATTCTTATAATTCCCCGAAGAGATAAACCAAACGAGAAAGATGCTCGCCGCCCCGCCGAGCGCAATAATCACGATTTTCCATACGTTCGTCTTATACCTGCCCCCGCCGTTTAACATTTCGCCGTTGCGCAAACACTCGCCGTCGTAAGCGCGGTTTTCGTCAAAACAAAGCCCTTCGATTGCAAGACACGCCCCGCCGAGAAAATATAAGGCATTCAAAAAACCGAAGCGAAGCGCATAAGACATATACGAACCCATATTCATCAAAAGCATAGCTTCGTCTACAATCGTGGGCAATAACGTGAATACGCCCGCCACAAGCATAAATTGAGCAAATTTATTTTTCAGTCCCCTGCGGCAAAACCACACGAGCGTTAAAATGACGAACACGGAATCGGAAAGAATATACGACCATTTTCTGTATAACGCAATCGACCAATTGTTTAAAAATTTCGAAGAATCAAAACTGCCGAGCGTATCGTCGGGTAAAACGGAAAAACCGAACCAAAGATTTTCAAAAAGTCCGCCGCCGCCCCGCCCGCTACGCATATACGCACAAAGCGCGGGAACAAGCACAGGCAACGCGACGAGCACGGCCACCACGAACGAAAGACATAAATCGGCAAGAAAACGGTTACGTTTTTCTCTTTCCACACACAGAAGTCCGTAAAAAATCAGTGTAGGGAATGCGATAAGCATAGAGAAACACGCAATCGAGAAACAGGTGTAGATACAACACGCCATCAAAAGGGAAACGGCAAGAAATTTCCCTGTTTTTACAAACCGAACGAACGCTGCCGCGCAAAAGGGAAGATAGATCAAAAAATCCATCCAGTTGATATACGTGCAAGACACGAACGTATACCCGCAATAGGCGTACACGATTCCGATTGCAATGCAAATATATTCGGGAATCCCCTTAAAAAGCTTTTGCGCAAACCACGTTCCGGAAACGGAGATTGCCGCCACTTTCAAACCCATAACGATACTGCTTGCGTGCGCAACCATGCCGTCCCCGAAGATTAAAAACAGAAAGGAAAAGGGACTGATGAAGAAATATAAAAACGTACCGAACACGTCCGCCCCGCCCGCGATTGCATACGAATAAAAGAGCGAAGATTTTCCCTGTAACACGTCGAATAAATGCTCGATAAACGGGCAAATTTGCGCGGACAAATCGTAGCTTGCGAGCGTGTACGTATCACCAAACGGATAGACACCGTAAGAGATTAAAGCGACCGTGAACGCCACAAGCACGATAATCGGCGCGAAAAACAACGGATAGTTTTTTTCAAAAAACGAAGCTTCCCGCGCTTTCAAATTTTTTCGTTCGGTAATTCCTTCCATACGGCTATTTTACCACTTTTTTATACGTTAGTCAAATATAAAAAGAGAGAAGTACGCAAACACTTCTCTCTTTTTCAAAAATTCTGCTTTATTATTTGTTTTGGATATACTCGTCAATCGCTTTGGCCGCAACTTTGCCCGCGCCCATAGCCTTGATAACCGTTGCCGCGCCCGTTGCCGCGTCGCCGCCGCAATATACGCCTTCAATCGAGGTTTTGCCCACTTCGTCCACCGCAATTTCACCGCGACGGAGCGTTTCCAAACCGGGCGTGGTTGCTTTGAGCAAGGGATTGGGGGAAGTTCCAAGCGACATAATCACGCAGTCGACGGGAATAACGAATTCGCTACCCGCAATTTCCTTAGGGGAACGGCGTCCGCTCTCGTCAGGCTCGCCAAGTTCCATACGGATACATTCAATCCCGTTTACCCAACCGTAGCTCGGATCGCGGGGATCGGTGGTAGGTGTTGCTAAAATCTTTGTCGGGTTGGTAAGCAAATCGAAGATAATCCCTTCTTCTTTTGCGTGCTCAATCTCTTCTCTACGCGCAGGCAGTTCTTCTTCGCCGCGACGGTAGATGATATGCACTTCCGCACCCAAACGCTTTGCCGTTCTTGCCGCGTCCATTGCAACGTTGCCGCCGCCCACGACCGCCACGCATTTGCCGTGTTGAATGGGCGTGTGGCTATCAAAGCGGTACGCTTTCATAAGGTTGGAGCGGGTTAAAAACTCGTTCGCGGAATATACACCCTTTAAGCTTTCGCCGGGAATATTCATAAATTTAGGAAGCCCCGCGCCTGAGCCTATAAACACCGCTTCAAAGCCGTATTCTGCTTTGAGTTCTTCAATCGTGATAACGCGACCGATAACCATATTCGTTTCCACTTTCACGCCGAGTGCTTTTAAATTGTCCACTTCTTTTTGCACGATTGCCTTGGGCAAACGGAATTCAGGAATCCCGTAAACGAGTACGCCGCCCGCCACGTGCAGAGCTTCGAACACCGTCACTTCGTATCCCATTTTCGCAAGATCGCCCGCGCAAGTCAAGCCCGCAGGACCGCTCCCGACAACCGCCACTTTATGTCCGTTGGAGGGGGCAGGTACGGGTTTATCCTTTGCGTTTTCGTTGTGCCAATCGGCAACGAAGCGTTCCAAACGCCCGATTCCGACTGCTTCGCAACCCGCTTTAATGCCGCGCGTGCATTTGCCTTCACATTGCGTTTCTTGGGGGCATACTCTGCCGCAAACGGCGGGAAGCGCAGAATCCTCGGCAATAATTTGATACGCCGCTTCGAAATCCCCTTCCGCTACTTTTGCAATAAATTCAGGAATTTTGATATTAACGGGACAAGCTGCCACGCAGGGACGGTTTTTGCAACCGATACAACGCTTGGCTTCGTCAATCGCCATTTCGGCGGTATAGCCGAGCGCAACTTCTTTAAAGTTGCCGTTCCGAACCTTAGGATCTTGCGCCGGCATAGGATTTTTTAAAGGATTCATATTAAACTTTGCCATAATCAAAGCACCTCCTTTTTAAAGAGATTGCAGGTCGCTTCTCTCTCGTGGGCTTCAAATTCCGAATACGTTCTCGAACGGCTCATTGCCTCGTCGAAATCGATTTCGTGTCCATCGAATTCCGGGCCGTCCACGCAAGCGAACTTCATCTTTCCGCCGACAGTCAAACGGCAACCGCCGCACATACCCGTACCGTCAATCATAATCGGGTTCATACTCGCAACCGTTTTCACGCCGTATTCTTTGGTGGTAGTGCAAACGAATTTCATCATAATAAGCGGTCCAATCGTAATCACTTCGTCAAACGCTTCGCCCTTTTCCAAAAGTTCTTTCAAAGGCACGCAAACGTTGCCTTGTCTGCCGTACGAGCCGTCGTCCGTCATCATATACGTTTCCTTGGACGCTTCGTTAAATTCTTCTTCCAAAATCACGAGATCCTTAGAGCGGAAACCGATAATAGACGTAACCTCCGCGCCCTGTGCTTTAAGGGCTTGTGCCACGGGAAGCGCGATCGCGCAACCAACGCCGCCGCCCACGACGCACACTTTCTTCAATCCATCGACGTGCGTAGGTCTGCCAAGCGGTCCTACGAAATCGGGGATCGAATCCCCCACGTTTTTATGATTCAACGCTTCTGTGGATGCGCCCACGATTTGAAAAATAATCTTAACCGTACCCTTTTCCCGATCGTAACCCGCGATCGTGAGTGGAATACGTTCTCCGTTCTCGTCCACGCGCAAAATAATAAATTGCCCTGCAAGCGCTTTTTTTGCCACAAACGGCGCAAGAATTTCCATTTGCGTAACCGTCGGATTCAACGACTTCTTACTGACGATTTGATACATTCCTTTGTATTCTCCTTTTATAAATACTTTCACGCACTATTATACAACGAAACCCAAACTTTGTCAAACCTTACGCTTCCCTTTTTTAACATTTCAATCGTTCAATCGATAAAAATTTAACAAAACGAATATTTTGACGAAAATAAATTTATTTTTACCTATTTTTCATTTGCTTTTCACAAACGAAAGGTGTATAATATGTAACGAAATTGAAAGAACGAACACGATTTAGATATAATTTCCTATCGCGTCCGCTAAACGGAGGCATTTTTTATGCAAATTTTAACCACCTTATCGATCTCGCTTTTAGCGGGCCTTTTGCTTTCCCGCCTTGCAAAACTTTTAAAACTTCCAGCCGTAACGGCGTATTTAGTGGCGGGCATTTTGGTCGGACCTTACTGCCTTGGTGCGTTCAAAATTTCAGGGCTCGGTTTCACAAGTAAAGAAGATATTGAATCGGTATCGATCCTTGCGGACGTTGCGCTTGGGTTTATCGCGTTTTCGATCGGAAACGAATTCCGTTTACCGCAACTGAAAAAAATCGGAAAACAAGCGACGATCGTCGGCATTTTCCAAGCGGTAGCAACCACGATCGTGGTCGATATTGCTTTAATTTTATTGCACCTTGCTATGCCCGACAAGTTGTCTTTGTCCGCCGCAATCGTGCTGGGGGCAATTGCTTCGGCAACCGCGCCTGCGGCAACGCTTATGGTCGTGAAACAATATAAAGCGAAAGGCCCTGTTACCGACATATTGCTCCCCGTCGTAGCTTTGGACGACGCCGTGGGCTTAATACTTTTCGCCGTATCCTTCGGTGTCGCAAAAGCGATTAAGGTAGGCGCGACGTCGATCGTCGCGATCCTTATCGAACCGCTTTTGGAGATCGTGCTTTCCATCGGTTTAGGCGCGGCTATGGGTTTTGCGTTCAGTTTCTGCGAACAATTTTTCCATTCCCGCTCCAAGCGTCTTGCCGTATCCGTAGGCTTTGTAATCTTAACGATCGGGCTTTCTATGCTCAAATTTCCAATCGGCGGCGTACATATCAGATTTTCTTCCCTGCTCGTTTGTATGATGCTCGGCACGATCTTTTGCAATATCTGCGATTTCTCCGAAGAACTTATGGACAGAGTGGATCGTTGGACAGCTCCCCTTTTCGTGTTATTCTTCGTGATCAGCGGAGCGGAGTTGAAGCTTTCGGTATTCACCGACCTTATGATTGTCGTAATCGGGCTCGTGTATATTTTAAGCCGCTCGGCGGGTAAATATAGCGGTGCTTATGTAAGCTCGAAAATCGCGGGCTGCGAAGACAATATCGTGAAATATTTAGGCATCACGCTTTTGCCCCAAGCGGGCGTTGCGCTCGGTATGGCGAATATGGCAAAGAATTCGGTAGAGCTTGGCGCGGAAGGCTTACTGATAGCAAACATCACACTCTTTGCCGTGCTCGTTTACGAACTCGTCGGACCTGCCTTAACGAAAATGGCGCTTTTGAAAGCGGGCGATATTGACCCCGAGGGTTGGAGCAGTGCTCGGCACGAACACGCGAAGAAGAAAGCGCTTGAAAAAGAAAATCAAGCGTAACGTAATACGATTACATCATAGTCGCTTTTCCCGCAGGAATTGCGACTATGATTCACTTTTTAAGCATATAAACTTGCAAATATACTTATAAAATGATATAATTGTTTCAAGGAGAACCCTATTTACATAAATTCTATGAAAAAGTTTACTTATTTAATTTTAACTTTTATACTTTCCTTTTGCACGCTGTTTATCGGTTGCAATTCCCCCGCCACCATTCGTATTTACGCCCCCGACGGCGCGCCCGCGCTTGCCCTTTCGTCGGTAATAAAAAAAGACTTCCCCAACACCGAAATCAACGTTGTCTCGGCGGATAAAATAGCAGGTTTTGTTTCGGGGAAAGATAAAAAAGCAGATATTTGTATTTTGCCAATCAATTTAGCTTCAAAGCTCATAGGCAGCGGCGAAGATTATAAAATGTTAGGCACGATTACACACGGCAATTTCTACTTTTTATCTTCAAGCGAAACGGTTATTGATAAAGAGAATATAGAAAATTTAATAGGTAAAACGGTAGGCGTTATGCAGCTTTCCAACGTTCCGGGATTAACTTTACAAAGTGTTTTAACGACGAATGAGATTGCATATACGATTATTCAAGACGGCAACCAAAAGCAGCAAGATAAAGTCAATTTAATGGCGATAAACAAGGTGGAAACGGCGCGAACGGATATTGATATGTTTTTAATCCCCTCGCCGCAAGCGGACGCGAAAGCGCAAACGACGAATTTAAAATTCGTAGGAAGCTTGGGCGAACTTTACGGCGATTTTGGTTTTCCACAAGCCATAATCGTAGCAAAAAACAGCCTTTTGGAAGAAAATTTGACGTTTGTAAAAGAGTTTATAAGCCAAGTGGAGAACCTTGAAAATTATTTAAAAGAAGAAAATAAAAAAGAAATTTGTTCACTTTTACACAGTAAACTAGAAAGCGGTTTAACGCCTGTTTTTAATGAACACAATTTAACAAACGATAGCATAACGCGCTCTAAAATTAAGTTTATCGAATGTAAAAGCTCGAAAGAAACGGTGAAAACGTTTATTAAAAAATTAAAAGCCGTAAATCCCAATTCCGTTCAAGAGTTTAGCGAATACTTCTATTATTTAGGTGAATGATGACGAAAAGCTCAATAAAAAACAGCATAATAGGCTCTATGATCGGCGTGTTGATCCTGTTTGCATTATGGTTTTTGCTTTATTTGACCGTAGCAAACGATTATCTAATCCCCTCTCCAATCGAAGTGATTCAAACAAGTTTTTTAAACCTTGTAACGCTTGAATTTTATATTCATTTGTCAAGCACTGTTATAAGGGTGATTTTCGCGCTTATCATTTCCTTTACGCTCGGCGTTGCTTTTGCAATCCTTTCGCATTTATTCAAAAACGTTGAAAACATAATGCTTCCTATTTTATCCGTAATCCGTTCCCTGCCCGTCCTTGCCATTTTATTGATTATTTTGATTTTTACGCCAAGGATTGTCGCGCCTGTTATCGTGTGTGTTTTATCCCTTTTCCCTATCGTATATTCGCAAACGTTAACTTATTTAAATTCCATTCCCCTTAAACAAAGAGAAATGTTGAAGCTTTATAACATCCCCATCAAAAATCAAATTTTCAGTGTTTATTTAAAGGGGTATTTGCCCTTATTGATTAAAGAATCAACGACGTTATTTTCCTTTTCGTTAAAGCTCGTCGTTTCGGCGGAAATACTTGCAAACGTTTTTAAAAGCATTGGCGGCGACATTTCAAACGCGTCTATGTACGCAAACGTAACGCAAATGTTTTCTTTAACGCTACTCGTTTGTTTAATCGGTATTATCGTGGAGTTTTTCGGTAAATTTATTTGTTTTCAAATGGAGAAGAGATTACAATGAAAATAGAAAATTTCAGCGTTAAATATGACGACAGGGTTGTTTTCTCCAATTTTAATTTGGAAATTTCACACGGTGAAATCACCTGCATTTTAGGCAATTCAGGCGTAGGAAAAACAACGCTTATTCATCATATCGCCCAAAAAGCGCAAAAAGAAAATAAAAAAGTTGCCGTGGCGTTTCAAGAACCGAGATTATTCGACCACTTAACGATTTTAGAAAATTTAAAACTAATCGGTTATAGCGACAAAGAAATCCACGGCGTTTTGGAAAAAATAGGTCTTGATAAAAAGGTTGCCAGTTATCCCAATCAGCTCTCAGGCGGAGAAAAACAAAGAGTGAATTTCGCAAGAGCGTTTTTAAGCGATAGCAATCTTCTGCTTTTAGACGAGCCGTTTTTTTCGCTCGACGTCAAGTTGAAAATCCGTTTAATGAAACTTTTAATAAAAGAAAAGCTAGGGAAAACGATTGTTTTTGTAACGCACGACATAGACGAAGCACTTATGCTTTCCCATAGAATTATACTTCTAAAAGATGGTGCAATCGCCCTTGACCTTGCCGTGGATACAGACATTAAAAACAGAGCATACGGCAAATTAAATAAAGAGAGAGAAATTTTATTAAACGCACAATTCGCATAAAATAGTTATTTGATTGATTTTTTAAATAAAATTTGTTACAATATAGAAAAAGCACAAAGGAAATTTATATGGCAGGACAATTAAGAGAACTCCCCACTTCGGTAAAACTGTTAAGGCGTGAAATCTTTAAAGAAGTTGCAAAGGTCGCTTTTGAAAGCGAGCCTGAAAACGTAAACGACCAAATTGAAGCGATACCCTATAAAATCACCCCGACGGAAGAGCCGAGATTTTTTGAAAGTATTTATCGCGAAAGAGCGATTGCCGCCGAACGCGTTCGGCTTGCTATGGGCATGAGCTTGCGCCCGTTAGATAAGCCCGTTCACATTACGGAAGGAATCAATCAAAGCAACATTTCCGATAAATATTACGAACCCCCGTTAATGCAGGTAATCCCCTCCGCGTGCGATAAATGCAAAGACAACGTTTACGAAGTTTCCAACCAATGCAGAAATTGCGTAGCAAAAGCCTGCGTTGCGGCTTGTCCCAAAGACGCGATCACAATCGTCCACGGACAAGCATATATCGACCAAGAAAAATGCGTACATTGCGGAAAATGCAAAAAAGCTTGCCCGTATGATGCCATTGCGCATAAAGTTCGCCCCTGTTCTTCGGCGTGCGGCATTAACGCAATCACGACGGACGAACTCGGTCGAGCAAAAATAGACAACGAAAAATGTTTGGGTTGCGGGCAATGCATGGTAAGTTGTCCGTTTGCCGCTATTGCCGATAAATCTCAAATTTTTCAAATGATACAAGCCATTAAAAAAGGCGACTATTTGATAGCAGAACTCGCTCCTGCAATCGTTGGGCAGTTTGGAGAAAACGTTTCTCTTGCCATGATTAAAGGCGCAATTTTAGATTTAGGTTTTAAAGAAGTGCACGAAGTGGCAAGCGGCGCAGACGTTGCTTGTTCCACCGAAGCGCACGCGTACGTAGAAAACGTCGTATCGGGAAAACTGCCTTTCCTTTTAACGTCTTGTTGCCCCTCTTGGGCGATGCTTGCCAAAAAGCAATTCCCGACGCTGATCGGCGAAGTTTCTCAGGCGTTGACGCCTATGGTTGCGACGGCGAGAAAAATCAAACAAAAGACTCCAAATGCACGAGTAGTATTTATCGGTCCATGCGCGGCAAAGAAATTGGAAGCGTCGAGAATGAGCGTTCGAAGCGACGTCGATTTCGTAATCACTTTTGAAGAGCTTTCAGGTATTTTTGAAGCAAAAAACATTGATTTTTCAAAATACGCAGATCAAAGGTCCATTCACCAAGCCACGGGCGCAGGACGCGGCTACGCAATCGCAGGCGGGGTTGCTTCGGCGATAGAAAAATGCATCAAAGAATATTACCCGGGCGTGGAAGTAAAAATTGAACACGCCGAAGGTCTTGACGAGTGCAAAAAAATGTTACTTCTTGCAAAAGCAGGCAAGAAAAACGGTTGTCTGATTGAAGGTATGGGTTGCCCCGGCGGTTGCGTTGCGGGCGCAGGCACGAACGTTTCCGTTGTAAAAGCAACAAATGAAGTAAAAAAAGTCGTTGACACTTCAAGCAAACCCTTACCCCCGAAAGATTTATACGAACTAGATTTACCGTAATCATCTAAAAAAGTAAAAACGGCGGGTTGCCTTTGCAAAACCCGCCGTTTTTGTTTCAAATTGCGCTCTTTCTCAATCCAAAATCGCTAAATCGATAAACTTTTATCCAATTGTTAAAATCCGCTTGCTTTTTATTTTTTGTTGTGATAGTATTTATTAGTAAACAATAATCGGGCGACCGAAAAAAAGGAGAAAATTATGTTTAATTTAAAAGGCAGAGTGGTAGTAGTATCGGGGGCTTCGTCGGGTTTAGGCGCGCAAATGGCGCGCGGATATGCAGCACAAGGCGCAGATCTTGTAATCACAGCGAGACGTTTGGAGAAGTTGGAAGCGTTGGCAACGGAGCTTCGCACTATGGGGGTAAAATGCTTACCCTTAAAATGTGACGTTACAGATTCGAAAATGGTAGACGAAGTTGCGGCGACGGTAGAAAAGGAATTCGGAAAGGTAGACGTACTCGTAAACTGTGCAGGTTCAGCGAAAAACGCAGGCGTTTTAGAGATGACGAACGACGAATGGGATTTCACGATTAGCACGGACATGACGAGCGTATTCTACGTAACGCGCGCATTCGCGAACATTATGAAGAAGAATAACTATGGTCGTATCATCAACATTGCTTCCATGTATGGTTTGGTTGGCAACCCTGCAATCGACACGGTTGCTTATCACGCATCCAAAGGCGGCGTAGTCAACTTCACGAGAGCGGTAGCGGCAGAACTTGCGAAGTATAACATTACGTGCAACGCGATTTGCCCGGGCTATTTTGCAACCGAACTCACGGTTGACACTTTGAACACGGATATGTTCACGCAATATATGAAAGCGACCGTACCCCTTGGTCGTTACGGCAAAGAAGGCGAGCTTAATTCCGCGGCGATCTTCCTTGCGGCGGACGAATCTTCCTACGTTACGGGCGTAATTTTACCCGTAGACGGCGGATACACCGCAATCTAACGTTAAAAACGAAAAAAACTGCGTCGCTTTCCCCTATTTTGCGGGAAAACGGCGCGGTTTTTTAAAAATCACTGAAAAATGCGTTTACTTTTTAGAGAAATGTGTGTATAATAATATAGAATCAATTAAAATTTATGGGGGTGCACCGAATTCGATTGCAGGTGAGCGAAAGGATAAGCATACCGCAGATGGAAAGACTGCGATAAAACATTCCAACTAAATTTAAATGCAGATAGAAATGCAAACTACGCTTTAGCAGCGTAACTCGTTTTTTAAAACGATCGTCGCGCCCGATCTATCCGTCGGTCGGGATCGCGGCGTCAATGAGACGGAAAAATCTTTTTAAGATCGGAAAGCGTTTTAAAAAGATTATATAGCTTTCTGCGCGATATAAAGCGTGTTTACCCGCGATATACCGTTAAGAAATAAAGATAAACTAAGTATGTAGAAAGTTTTTTGGCAGCCTAGTAAGACGTGAGTTTGACTCTCACCACCTCCACCAATCCAGCACACGTCACTAACCTTGATTTTTAAGGTGTAGCGGCGTGTGTTTTGCTTTTTAAGGGCTATTTTCTCTATGGAATTAGTAGTAGCCCGAAACACGATAGAGTTTCTTACTGTGTTTCGGACGAAAATCCCCATTTTTGAAAAATCGTCACCCTGAACATTAAGGATTTTGTATCTTTCTATATATGCCTTTCAAATAGTGGGTAAATCGGGTAAATCGGTGAAGTTCACTCTAAACCTAAAAGTTTAAGGTTTATGCAAACCCGTCCTGTTTGAAGCGGTTAAATCGGGTAAATCGGTTAACCCTTGCCCCAAAGTGGGCATACCCACTATACCCGCTTTACCCAGTTAAAACGGGATAGACAAGCAAGGATTGCCCCCGAAAGGGGGATGCCCGAATGGGCAAAACAGGGTTAGATTTCCATAAAAAATCGCTTAGGGGGTGGGTGGGACAGGAACACCGCCTTCTTCCAAAAATCATAAAAAATCACGCGCTCACGGTTAGTTGACCGTGGGCGTTTTCTATTTCACAAAAACAAGGAGAATCATCAATGAAAACAACGAATATTTACTATATCATAGACGCTTCGATTAAGACACGTGGCGACACGGCAAACCGCATTAAGCAAAACATAACAAAAGTAGCACGGGCATTGCAATTCTGTCCCTATAAGACGAAGTTACATATCATCGGCTACAACGATAAAGCGTTCTTTATTCACCCGTTCAACGCATACCTGCCCCACGGTAACCCCGATTTTGGCGAAGGTTTGAAAATGCTTGAAAACGTGATGAACTACGGCAACGAATACCCCATAGCGAAGACACGTTCGGTGTTTATATGGCACACGGCAGACAACGTTTTGGAAGGTTGGCAATCGCCCCTTGAGCGGCTATTCCACAAGAAAGAGTTTGCCTTTGGCTTGCGCTACGTAGTGTATTACGGCAACCCAGACAAGTACACGAAACAGGCGTATTATCGCTTTGCGGAAGCCCCCGACAAAATATTACGCCATTTCTCGGAAGGTAGACTTTGTAGCCTTGTACGCAACATCCAACAGGGCTAACACGAAAAAAAGTTCGGTATTCACACCGAATTCTTTTTTTATCGATGTATTTTCATCGTTACAAGCGTAAATAGCGCGTAATGCTTGAATTTTGTCGAAAAATATGGTATAATAGAAAAAATATTGTAATTAAGGATAGACAAATGAAAGCGGAAAAGTTAAACAAATGGGCTGAATTATTACTTGATACGGGGAAACGCAATAACCTTATTCATTTCAAGGACACTAAAATGGGTTCGGTTGAAATTCTTTCCCCTGATTTTGTTACGCTTTTTAATCGCGCGGAACATTCTACTGTATTTGAGGTTTACGACCCCAAATTAGAAGATGAGGAAGAAGAATTCGATTTTGTTGAAGAAGAAACGGAAGAAAATCGAAATGACAAGCATATTTCCAAAGATGACTATTTAAGCGCATACGAAAGAAAACTGAAAAAACAGCAAATCCTTGTTTACAATACTATCAATAAGCCTATTTCCGCGTTAAAAAATATAAGCAAAAAGGCAAAAACTGCCATTGAAGAAACGGGTGTTAATATTGCCTATATCGCATTTGGCTTTATCCATTGGACGGAAAATGAACATTCGCAATACGTTATGCGCGCTCCGATTTTACTTGCGCCTATAACGATTGAAAACGAATCGTCTATCGAACCTTACTATGTAAAAGTTACCGATGATGAAATTATCGTCAACCCTACCTTTGCCTTCAAATTACAAAATGACTACGGTATCAAACTGCCCGAATTTGACGACGATGAAGGAATCGAAGCCTATTTCGCAAAAATAGAAGAATTGGTTTCCAAACTCAAATGGAAAGTATCAACTGAATGTAAAATCGGGATTTTCTCATTCTTGAAAATCAATATGTATAAGGATTTGAAAGATAACGCAGAGAAAATCGTTAAAAACGGAAGCGTTCGCGCCCTGCTTGGAGAATCGTATATAGAATCTATGTCGGGCGAGGGCGAATCTTCCGCACGTAAAATAGACCTTTTGGATTTGCATAACGTTGTGGATGCGGATTCAAGCCAAGCCGAAGCAATCGAAATGGCGTTACTTGGTAAGAGTTTCGTTCTGCAAGGTCCTCCAGGTACGGGCAAGAGCCAAACCATTACCAACATTATTGCGGAGTACCTTTTGAACGGAAAAAAGGTATTATTCGTTTCCGAAAAGCTCGCCGCTTTGAACGTGGTATATGAAAAGCTGAAAAACGTAGGCTTGGAAGAATTCTGTTTGGAACTCCACAGCCACAAAGCGAACAAAAAGCAGGTTATTGAAGAACTTTGTCATACGTTAAAATTGCAAAAAAGCGGTGTTTCCGACCAAGCGGAAAAAGAATTAAGAGCAAAAAAAGAAGCGCAACAAAAATTGGACGATTATGCAGTAGAACTGCATAAGGTTCGCCCTGTTATTAACAAGACCCTTTATCGCTTATATGAAGAAGTATCGGCGTGCCGTCTTGCCCCCGATATAGACTTTGTTATCCAAAACATTAAAAATAAAGGCGAAGAATACATTGAAAAAGCAGAAACGGCACTTTGTAGATACGTTGATTATATCCTCTCGATTGGATATGACTATCACCATAATATTTGGTACGGATATACAAATCCTGACTGTTCCTATCAAGCGGTAATGCAAGTCAAGTCTGATTTGCTCTCCGTGGCTGAACTTTGCCGTACATTACAGGAAATCGAAGAAACGGCAGTGGCAAAATATGATATAACGGCAAATACGCTTACCCACGCTCACGCTTTTGAAAAGTTCTTCTCGATTGCCAAAGACAGCGGCTTTATTACTCCTGCGTTGTTGGTTGCAACTACGCTTAATAAAGCGTTGAATACCTTAAAGCAAATGCAAGAACTCGCCAAAGTAATCCTTGAAAAGAAAACTGTTTTAGAGGAAACGTTTGACGAAGATATTTATAAACTCGACGGACAAACCCTTTATAAAAAACTGACAAAACAGTTTAACGGTTTCTTCTCCCGTCTGTTCAATGGCGAATATAAGCGTATTATTGGCGATATAAAACTTTGTAAAAAGGACGGCAAAAAGCCTAAATATAAAATTGCGGTAAGTGCAATAGATAATCTCCGTATTTATCAACAAAAATACGGCGAGTTTAACGAATTGCAAACCACCGTTCAAGACTTGCTCGGCGAATCGTATAAAGGTATTAATACTGATTTTGGGCGTTGCTTATGCGAATTGCGTGATTTAGTAGAAATTTTCGCAATGGGTGTAACGTTTGAAAGGTTGGCTACAATGAGCAAAGACGAATTTGTAGCCGAGCAACCTATTTTTGCCGAATTAGCAAATAGATATATAAAAGCATTTACCGAAAGAGGCGAATCCGAAAAGCGGATGATCGCTTGCTTTGACTTGAAAGAATATGATTTGCAAAGCGTTCCCCTTAATACCTTAATCGAAAAATGCGAGGGTTGCCACGAAAACGCGGACAAACTCGATAATTGGTGCGAATTCGTTAAACTTTTACAGCAATTAAAAGGTTTGGATTTGCGTTCCTTTATCGACTATACAATCGAAAAGAAAGTTGAAGCAAATAAAATCGTGGTTACGTATAAAAAGGCGTTCTATTCTCAATGGGTGGATGCCGTATTGCACGAATCCCCTGCACTTATAGAATTGGCGCGCGTTTCTCACGATGAAGCTGTAAAACGTTTTAGAGAAAAAGACGAATTACACTTTGAAATCAATAAGGCAAAAATCAAAGCAAATCTTTCTGCGCAAAGACCAAATCTTGATATGGTCGCACAGGGTAGCAGTATTGCCATTTTACTCCGCGAAGGTGAGAAAAAGCGGAAGCAAAAAGGTATTCGATTGTTACTGTCGGAAATCGGTGAATTGGCGCAGACCTTAAAGCCCTGCTTCTTAATGTCGCCGTTGAGTGTAAGTACGTATTTGAGCGCAGATATGAAATTCGACGTCGTTATTTTCGACGAGGCTTCGCAGATATTCCCCCAAGACGCAGTTGGGGCGATTTACCGCGGAAAGCAGTTAATTGTCGTGGGCGACTCCAAACAAATGCCACCGAGTAACTTCTTCAATTCTTCGACGGAAGTTGACTCCGATGACGAAGCGGAAGATATAACCGACTTTGAATCGATTTTGGATTTGTGTTCGACCACGTTCCCCCAACGCAGATTAAAATGGCATTACCGTAGCCGTTTTGAACAGCTCATTTCGTTCTCGAATAAGAACTTTTATGACAACGATTTGGTTACGTTCCCTTCGTCTAAGACGGATAAAATCGGTATTGGTGTTGATTACGTTTACGTAAACGGCGTATTCGATAGAAAAACGAAAACGAATCGCGCGGAAGCCGAGAAAATCGTTGATATGGTATTTGAACATATCGAAAAATACCCCGAACGTAGTTTGGGTGTTGTGGCTTTCAGCGTAGCGCAACAAAGTTTGATTGACAAACTCATCTCAAAGCGCAGACAGCAAGACCCGTCAAAAGATTCGTTCTTCAAATCCGATAAGGTAGAACCTTTCTTCGTGAAGAATTTGGAAACCGTACAGGGTGATGAACGCGACACGATTATATTCAGTATCGCGTATGCAAAAGACTCGCAAGGCAGATTGCTTTTGAATTTCGGTCCTATCAATCGTGAGGGCGGTGAACGCCGTTTGAACGTTGCTGTAACGCGTGCAAAATACAACGTTAAACTTGTATCGTCTATGCACTATACGGACATTGACTTATCGGGTTCTAAATCCGTTGGCGCAAGATTGCTCCGCGAATATTTAGACTACGCCGAAAACGGCGCAGTTGCATTGGAAAGAGCCGTAAGCGTGAATCCCTTTGAACACTTCGACTCCGAGTTTGAAATGGAAGTTTGCGAGTTCTTACGCGAAAAAGGTTATGCGGTAGATACGCAGGTCGGTTGTTCTTCTTTCAAAATCGACTTGGCGGTAAAACACCCCGATTCTTCCGATTACGTATTGGCTGTTGAGTGTGACGGCGCAACGTATCATTCGTCTAAAACGGCACGTGATAGAGATAGACTCCGTCAAGATATTTTGGAAAGAATGGGTTGGCAATTCTATCGTATTTGGTCAACCGATTGGTTTAGAAATAAGCGCGTAGAAAAAGAAAGACTTTTAACGGCTGTTAAAAAAGCGTTTGAAAATGCACCGAGAAAGGTAGAACAATCTACCGCGCCCGAGGTATCATTTGAGGAAACCGTCGTGGAAAAACATTTCGAGTTCCCCAAATATCAAATGGCGGATGAATTATCGCTTAGCAGAAGAATGAACTATGATATAGTTCGCGTTACTCGTGCTATGCTTGAAATAGAATCGCCGCTTTCCGAAGAATGGCTTTTGAAACGTATTGTCTTCTTATTCGACGGACGAGAAAAAGTAACAAACGTTGTGCGTGATGAATTTGACAGATTGATGTGGAACTGCCAAAGACAAGGCATTATCCGTCGCAACGGATTCCTCTATTTGCAGGGAAAAGGAATTCCTATGTTGCGTGTGCCTATGGACGGCAAAACGCCCCGTGATATCAAGCATATCGCTGTTGAAGAATTGGCAAACGGCTTAAAAGAATTGCTTAAACGAAACGTAACCGCAGAAAAAGCAGGTCTTTTCAAATTGCTTGTAGAACAGCTTGGCTTTGCTCGTATGGGCGATGCGATTTTGGCGCGTTTGGAAAGTGCATTGAAACTCATTTCAAAAGACATAGAAACCAACGGCGAAATGCTTTCGTTGAAAGGTAATTAAAAAGAAGAAATTTTTCTCATCGAATCTATGATTAAACCTATGGAGTAAGTTATGGCAAAAAGTTCATTTGAAAGAACGTTAGAGAAACAAGTTAAACAAGCAAAAGCGGCAGAGAAACAAAGGGAAAACGATATGCGAAAAGAAATGATTAGAGAACGAGCCTCTTCTATTGTCAATGGACAACCAATAATAAACGGAATGCGAATTATGGATGAAACGGCAGAGCTACTCTTGGATTCCCTGTTAAAAATTCATAATGGGAAAGAAAATTTCCATATAAGTTTTTCTTTTGATGCTCTTCCCGAATGTATTTTAAGTAATGTAGGCGTAGAATTTGAAAAATTAACTCAATATGGAATGACCGCAAGTGCAAACCTTTGGATGAGTGGCGGTATGGTAGATTTGATGCCGCCTGCATTCTCTTATTTTGATAGAAAAGAGAAAGCGATAAACAATAATTCAAACAAACAGGAGACAGATATGAAATTTGACAAAGATAAAGTTTTTATTGTGCATGGGCATGACAATGAAGCAAAACAAGAAATGGCAAGGGTTTTAGAAAAAGGTGGCTTTAAGGCTATAATTTTACACGAACAACCCGATACGGGTATGACGATTATTGAAAAAATAGAAACCTTCTCCAACGTAGGATTTGCCGTTGTTCTTTATACCGAATGCGATTTAGGTAGAGATAAAAATGCTGATATATCTGAAGAACGCTATCGCGCACGTCAAAATGTAGTATTTGAGCATGGTTACTTAATTGGCAAACTTGGACGGTCAAATGTCGCCGCTTTTGTTAAAGGGAAAGTAGAAACTCCTGGGGATATTTCAGGTGTCGTATATACGCCATTGGATCGCGAAGGAGCGTGGAAAATGAGCCTTGCTAAAAACATGAAAGCGGTTGGTTTAGAAGTGGACGCTAATAAATGGCTTGATTAAAGGTTTGAAGTAATACAAAAAATTAGGGGGGAAATATGGGAAAACAGACAAAACAAAAAGGCAGCCATTTTGGCGGTGAATGGACAAAAGAAAAACTGACGATAATTGATGATTATCTTCAATTTTATGTAAAAGCGTTAAGCCGCCAAAAAGTAAAATTGGTCTATATTGATGCGTTTGCAGGAAGCGGGAAAACATATCTTGCTGACGGAACAGAAGTCGATGGTTCCGCAGTTATCTCTTTGAATTACGATTTTGATGAATATTTCTTTATCGAGATTGATGAAGACCGTATTACTTCTTTAATGGAAATTATCAAAACCCGTTTTCCGAGCAAACTCTCTAAGATACATATTATCAACGATAACTGCAATGAGAGTCTTAAAAAGATACTTGCGAGATTAACTGTATATCAACGAGGCGTAATGTTTTTAGACCCTTATGCGTTGGAGTTGGATTGGTCGATTTTAGAAAAAGCAAATGAAACAAAAATTTTGGATATTTGGTATCTATTCCCCTTGAATGCCTTAACGAGAAATTTACCCAAAAAGAAAGCTCTTACAGATGGCACAAAGGCGAAGTTGAATGCTATTTTAGGGACGACTGAGTGGGAAACGAAGTTGTATCACGAAAGTCAACAAATATCTCTTTTCGGCGATGTAAATTATGAAAGAGTCAACTTTGACGAATTAGTTGCCTTTATTAAGGAAAGGCTTTCTTCAACCTTTGCGTATGTTTCCCCGAAATCAAGAATGCTTAAAAACAGTAAAAATAGCGCATTATTTATATTGTTTTATATGATGACAAATAATAGTTCGAAAGCAATAGGCTTAGGTAGCAAAGTAGTAAATGATATCTTTGCGAAGATAGATGAAATGGCAAAAGGTAATTGAAATGAAAACAATAGAGCGAAAAACGATGCTATACAAAACAGGCGTTGAATATGGGGATTATACTATCAATCATATACAAGGGTGTTCTCACGGTTGTAAATTCCCTTGCTATGCAATGATGATGGCAAAACGTTTCGGCAAAGCAAAAACGTATGAAGAATGGTGTGAGCCTAAACTTGTTAGTAATACCCTTGAGTTGTTAGATAAAGAAATCCCTAAATTGAAAAGTGAAATCAAGTCGGTACAACTCTCGTTTTCAACTGACCCCTTTATGGTTGGATATGATGAAGTTAAAGGTTTAAGCCTTAAAATCATAGAAAAATTAAACGCAGAAAATATAAAATGCACAGTTTTAACCAAAGGGATATTACCTATTGAGTTGGCGGAGTATTCCCACGATAACGAGTATGGTATTACCCTTGTATCGTTAGATGAAGAATTTAGACAAAAGTATGAGCCTGAAACAGCCAAGTATATTGACCGAATCGCGGCATTAAAAGCATTACACGACAAAGGATTTTTTACGTGGGTAAGTATTGAACCTTATCCCACTCCCAACATCATAACACAGGATTTGACTGCAATTTTGAACACAGTGAGTTTTGTTGATAAGATAATTTTTGGAAGATTGCACTACAATAAAGAAGTAACAGCGTATAAAAAGCATAAAGAATTTTTCAACGAGCAAGCAAAACGAGTAGTTGAGTATTGCCAAGCAACAGGTAAGCAATGTCATATAAAAAATAAAACCGTGACTGAATAGTATCTACCATTGAAAAATACCATTTAACAACCATATATTATAACATTGGTAGTAAATGATACATGCAGGCAAAGTACACGCTGTATGTAATACCCCATTTAGTACCATTTAACACCCATTTAATAGCTATATGGCGCAATGTAGCTATTACGTGAGCGACCATTTAACAACTAAATACAAGCAAATATTAAATAGGGCTAACGTGTAAAAACGTTAGTCCTTTTTGTATGTTACAAAGGAGTAAATGTATGAAAAAATTTCAAACAATGGGCGAACTCGTCGCATACTTGCTACGTGCAAACGCCCCAAACGAACTAAAAGCGGAAGCAGAAAACCAAATGCAAGCCGTGGAAGAAGTAAACCAAGGCGGAGCAACGGCGTATCTCGTAATGGCCGAAAGCAAAGCCGAAGCAAAGCAAGTAGAAAAGGAATATGCGTTATCGAACTGCGTGCCCGAATACAGCAGAATTATTAACACTCTTGACGGCGCGTATTGGAAGCAAAGCGTATTCGTTTTCTCGGATGACGGTGGCGGTATCATATACTTTGAGCGCGTGCCGTTATTGCTCTAAAACCGCCCGAATTTCGCACGGGTTATCGACCTGATGTTCGCCCTATCCCCACGGGCAAACGCCAAAAATCGGGTATATTCTCGCCCAACGTTGGGCAATCCACAATCACAAGGAGAAACGGAATGTTTGACAAAGAAACTCGCTACGTGACGGGTGGAATTGACGAGCGCGTACCGCAAGAATTACAATGCCTAATATGGGCTTCCATAGAAGCAAGAATATTCTTCGCGGACGGTAAAATCGACTACCTGCAAGTGTTTACGTTCAAGAAACTCGACGAAGAAATCCTTGCTCTGCACCACGAGCAGGAAGAACCGCCGATGTTAAACGTACACTACACCAACTACCGCCCCGAATACGACGATATCCTAAACGAAAAAATCTTCGTAATCGACGACGGCGACCACAGCACCATGCTGTTTGCCTACGAATACTAAAACAGGAGGAACAAAGAAAATGGCAAGCAAGAAACAAGGAACAAAGAAAGACGAAGGCAAGAGCCTTAAAACCAAAAATACGGTGAAAACCATAGACCAAATGACGGTTGCCCGTCAAATCGCGGAGAAGTTCGGGTTTAAGCTCTCGGATATACTCGCGGTTATCGAAGAAGAACAAAAGCTGACTATGGAATACGCGAAAATGGGCTATAAGGTGATTAAGAAGAACTACCTTACCATAGAAGGGCGAAAAATGGAAGGCAAGAAGGCTTGGAAATCCCCCTTGACGGGTAAGATTTACGATATCCCTGCCAAAACTCGTATTCTCGTAAGGGTGGGCGACGGATTCAAACGCTATATCGAGAACAAGAAAATGCCCGATAAGCTCTGCCGATTCGTGGATAGTGGCGCAAGCACCCCTGCGGTGGCGAACGGATGACGAACTACGAAAAGGCAATACGGATAGCAAAGGAAGACGGGAAGGTAAGTATATCCTACTTGCAACGTCGCCTTTGCCTATCCTATATAGAAGCAGGGCAAATCATAGACCGCATGAAAGCAGACGGGTATATATCGGATAAGAACAAAATCGGGATATATTACCAAGTGAAAGAAAAATAACCCCTAAAGTGGGATTATTTTTCTTGTTGGGATTCTCAATATATGAAATAAGCGCGCATATCGTGCATATATTGTTCGTTGCAGTCCTAACTGTTGGGAATGGTTAGAACAAATCGCGCGCCTGCGCAATTGTTCTTTCATTTGAAATTTCCATTTTTAAAAAATATCGTCGGGACAACTAATTATAGAGTCTTTTTTGAAAAATGCTGCAAAAATGGCAGTTTTTGCAGTTTTTTACCCAAAAATGCACTCTAAATATTTTTTAAAAGGAGGATTTTCTTATGATGATAAGAAATGAAACTGAGCGGTTGCCTAGACTATTGCAACCAAGAAGGCGAAGTCCAACAGGACATAGCACCCCTTTTCTACGTGCAATCAATCATTCGTAGCGTAGAAACCCCTAACGGTCTTGACCAACTCGAAATTTACGTCAATGACCATCATATCCGCACGTATACTTTCCAGCTCTCTGCGAAAAGTATACACACCCCCAACCTAACCGCCGAATTGTGTGAACACGGCATCATGGTTGACCCGTTTTGGTCGGGATTTATCGCTTCGTATTTGCTTAATGGCTATCGTGCATGCGCAAAAACGAATTCTATCGTGTACCAAAACAAAGTCTTGGGCTGGTACGAATTCGAAGACAAGACGTACTATTTCTACGATGAAACGGACTTTGACGGCAAGCACGCGATATGTGCTCGTCCAAAAATGCAGTTCCGTAAAGGCAATCGTGAGAAATATATGGACTTGATTCGAAATGTTGTACTTCCGTCCACCGAATTAAGCCTTGCTCTATCCATTGGATATACGGCAGTAGTGGCGGCAAGGCTAAAAGAACCTGCCGATTTACGGTGTAATCTTGGTGAACGTCTGCGGCGAGTCCACTGTGGGTAAATCTACGGCGGAAATGCTAATGACAAGCCCGTTTATGTGTCCTATTGTTAGCAATGGTGGGAAAAGCCTAACGATTAGCGCTAACAACACTCAAAATATGCTGTATTACCACCTAAAAGACGTATACGGCGTTCCGTTCGTTATTGACGACATAACAACAAACGACAACCTAAACCTTTCCAGTATCGTTTATGATATTGTGCAAGGCGAAGAAAAAGGTCGAATGAACGGAAGTGGTGAAGCTCGTGAGATTAGCAGTTGGAGCGGTGTAGTTATCACTTCCAGCGAATCTCCCATCATGGATGCCGTGAAAGGAGACCAAGGCTTGAAAGCTCGTGTGTTGCATACATACGGGATTCAATGGACGATGACTGCAGAGCAATCCACGTTGATTAAACGCGTGGTAAGTCGAAACTATGGCTTTACAGGCAAAGAATTTGCCGATTACGTGGCGACGATTCCGCTGGATGACCTATACGACAGGTTTTTGGCTTCCCTTGAAGTCGTGAAAGGTTTTATGGTGAAAAAAGATCGTCTAACTGACCGTTTGGCATATAAGTACGCCACTGTGCATTTAACCGTGTTGCTCGTGAATGAAGCATTACAATTCAATATGCCAGCAGACGACATCGTCAAGCTGTTCATCTCTTGTGAACAAAATTGCTTTGAGGAACGCGACAATAACCTGAAAGCATATAAAGCGGTACTTGACTTTATCGACCGTCACGAATCCCACTTTTTCGTCGAAACGCATTACACCAAAGCGTATAATGGCGAATCGCAATGCAAACCTGCGGATTGCTACGGCACAATACTGAAATACGATACGTATTGGGAAGTGCATTTGCTGGAATCTATAACGCAAAAGATATTGGATGATTGCAAGCTCGGAACGGAAATTCGCAACATCCGCAAGGAATGGATAAAGCGCGGTATTGCCAAAGGTGATAAAGGACATAACACAAGACAATATATGCACAATGGCAAAGTCAAAAGACACGACTGCCTTATCATACAAAACGGCATACAACCCCCACAAGCCGAATTACCGCCACAACCCGTAACCCCATTACCCCCAACACCCGTAAGTGATTACGCGGTAGACGATGCCCAAGCTATAAAAGATATTTTCGGAGGTGACAGCGATGAAAATGCAAATTAAGCGTAGTGAATTATACGCAACCAAGGGGAAGGTAACACTTCCCCAACCTAAAGAGGAAAATACCCCTACCATGTACGAGTTGCACGAAACGCTCGCTGACATTATTACTAAAAAATATGAAGGAGATAAAAATGCGCAATCTTGATAAAGAAGAAATCAAAGTCCTTAAAAAGCAATTAGCCCAACTAACCAAAACCAAGCGGAATCTCTAAACTCCGCACGGCAATCTACGCCCGTAAGAGCACCAAAGACGAGAAACAAACTTCCCTACCCACGCAAATCGAACTTTGCAAGGAATTTATCGCAAGGTACGATTTCCTTGAACTTACCGCCGTCTTCCAAGAAGACAACAAAAGTGGGATGTTTATGGATAACCGCGACGAGTTTTTAGCTATCCTATCCAAAGCCGAGCGTGGCGAAATCGAAGCCGTCGTTGTAGTGCGCCTTGACCGCTTAGCTCGTGACCTTGTAGATAGCACCACGACGATTAAACTTTTGAATACGTACGGTTGCACGTTGCTCGCAGGCGATGACATATCCAACCCCAACACCCCCGAAGGTGAATTCGTGCGCGGAATCCTGCTATGCCAAAATCAGTATCACGCACGAGTGACTGCAAGCCGTGTAATGCAAGGTGAAATTCATAACGTACAACACGGCGACAGCGCAGGTGGACAACCGCCTTATGGTTTGAAAGTCGTGAATAAGCAATACGAAATAGACGAAGACGAAGCACCTGCGATAAGGCAAATCTTCTCGATGATAGCCAAGCGGAAACAGCTACCAAGACGTTATCGACCATCTAACCAAGCAAGGCTACACGACAAGGCAAGGCAAAAAATTCAGCCACTCGACGTTGAATTCCCTGCTCCGAAACGAGAAATATTACGGTACTTATATCTATAACCGCGAAGGTGGCAAACGCAAAGCGAAACGCGTGCTTATTGAAAGGTTTGACGAAGTGCGCAACGAAACTGCGATACCTGCCATCATAACCAAAGCACAGTTCGATAAAGTCCAAGCTATCCTAAACAGTAGAAAATCCTGTCGTCCACACCAAAACGTAAACCCTGAATATTTCCTGACGGGTTTTGTCGTGTGTAAGTCTTGCGGTTCATCCATGAGCGGACTTTCCAATCGTGGCGGTAAGATGAAAACACTTGTAAGAACGTATGCTTGCCCCAACCACGGGGTAAAGCGCGGTAAGACTTGTAAGACAAAATCTATTAACGCAAAATACCTTGAAACTGCAATTAAAAACATACTCGCAGATAAGGTGAACGCATACCTGTCTGCCCCCAACACCCAAAAATCGGTGTTTGACCTGCTCCGAAGTTCTAAAGTCGAAGAAGTGAAAAATACGCAAAAACGTATCAAATCGCTTGACGACTATATTAACGGCTTAATCGCTAAAGCCGTTAACCCTAAAACGTCCAAAGCTGTTGCACAGCGTTGCGACGAGCAAGCAAACGAAGCTATCGAAGCGCAATCGCAACACAAAGCAAGGCTCGTGGAATTGCAAGAAATGCTATCCCACGTGGACGAAATAGAAGCCGCATTCGCCGCCAAGACGGAATGTCTTACGGTGGATGATATCTTTAAATCATACGCAATCGCTCGCGAGATTGTCGGGCTATTCGTAGAAAAAATCATCGTAGATGACAAGTCGGACGAAATCGAAATCGTCTTTAAAAATTAAAAAAATCAAGAAAAAAAGGAGAAAGTTATGAATAAGTATATTGAAAAAATTTTAGAAGATGCAGGGCTCACCATTAACCATTTAGCAGGAGATATTAGTGTTCAAGTCCATCGGAATTGATACCTTTGTTGAATGCAAACTTGATTATCAAGTATATGACGAGATGAGTTTAGCAGAAGCAATCAATTTGCCTGTAATTTTTACGCAATTAGAATCAGCTTTAGCTACGGAAATGACCTGGTATAATAGAATACGCTTAAATAAATTACACCAGTCACAGCCTTATTATCTTGGGAGTGAAAATCTTAGATGCATTGCTGATGATTGGGATAGCAACGAGAAGTGTATTCGTGCAGACTACAAGGTATTGGAAAATGATATTCTATCGGCGATAAATAATTTGAAATGGAGAGTATTTTCGTGGGAAAACTTCGATGAACTCTTAAATAATATACACGTCGATGATAGCATTACCCCTATTGAAGTTTCTTCAAGGTACAGCACAATCAAAGTATACGCGCAGACGAAAGACGATTTATACGTTTGTATCACAAATTATATTGAAAAACTTGTAGAAGACGGGGAAATATCCTTAATCGGAAAGGATGTGGACGATACGGCAGATGCACTATATGCGTGTGCTATTAGTGAAAGGTTCAACCAAGAATAAGTAAACCATCTTATAGCTACAAAAAGCGCATAGCTCGTAATTGGGCTATGCGCTCTTTTACTATATAAAAATGAAAGGAGAACACAAAAATGGCAAGATTAACAGGCGTTGCTTATGCTCGGTACTCGTCCGATAAGCAACAAGAATCAAGTATCGTCGTGCAACTCGCCGCTATACGTCGGTTTTGCGAAATGCACGACATAGAACTAATACATGAATACGTAGACGAAGCGCAAACGGGTACGAATGCAAACCGCAAAGAATTTCAAGAAATGATACAGGACGCGGAAGATAGAGAATTCCGTTTCGTTATCGTCCACCGTATGGATAGATGGGCTCGAAACGTAGACGACGCAAGATATTACAAGAAATACCTGCGCAAGTACGGTATCAAAGTAATAAGCGCGTTGGAAGAATTCGACGAAACGCCCGAAGGTGAATTCTTTGAGTTGATGTCTATGGGTATGGCAGAACTGTACTCTAAAAAGCTCGCAAGGGAATGTCGGGCAGGTCTACTTGCAAATGCAAAGGAAGCAAAAGCTCTCGGTGGTACACCCCTGCTTGGGTATAAGGTGCAAAATAAAAAATATGCAATCGAAGAAACGGAAGCTGAAGCGGTACGCCTTATCTTCAAACTGTTTTTAGAAGGCTACGGCTACGTACAAATCCGCAACTATCTTTATACGCACGGTTATCGTCGGGCGGATGGCAGGGTTTATACGGCACATTTCCACGACCTACTGAGAAACCGAAAGTATATCGGCGAATACGTCTATAATCGCTCGTATGAAAAAGATATGTACGGCAAGCGTAACCACCATAAAAACAAACCCGAATCGGAAATCATACGAATTCCCGATGGTATGCCCCGTATTATAGACGACGAAACGTTCTTTAAGGTACAGGCAATTATGGATGAACGCAAAGAACGCCGAAAGGTATATTACACGAATGGCACGTATCTTTTTGCAGGGTTGATGAAATGCGGTAATTGTGGCGGTTCGGTATGCGGTGGTGTTCGATATAATCATAGAAACCATAGAACTCCAACCCCCTATTACCACTGCAACAGACGAGATAGAAGTTGTCCGACCACTTCCACGAACGCAGAATATTTGGAAACATACGTCTATCGACTCTTAACGTGGTGCTTATTCAAAAAAGAAAACTCGCAAAAGCTGATAGACCTTGTAAAAATGGGGTATATCAAAACTTACGAGAATATGCAAGCGGAATATAATAGATTGTTGGCGGAAATCGAAGAAAAAGAAACGTTTATCAAAGAAAACTTGATTAAGGAAGCGCAAGAAGATAAGAAATCCCTGCGAAAATACCTAACGGATGAAACTTACCAGGCGCGGTGGGAAGTTGACAATCTAACCAGAAAGGCGCAACTCTTGAACGAGCGAATTTCTATGTACCCTGCGTTCAAGCCCAAACGAGTAATCAAAATGGCAGAATCCTACGTGCAAAGACTACGGGAAACGGACGAAAAAGCTCTGCAAGAAACGTATCGAGAAATCATACACCTAATCACGATGGATAATGAAAAAATCTGCGTAACGGTCAACCTGCAAAAGCTACTCGGTGCGTATGAACCTATCCATGCAACCGTGATAGAAGTACGCAATCATATCGGGCAACCAAGGCAACACGATAAGCAGGTTTTTGAGTTTGCGGAGTTGTCGGTGCGAATATAAAACGGTTGACTTCCCGTGGCAAAAGTGGTAGAATTATGGTGACGTGGGTACGAAATTAAACACCCATAAGTCGTTCAAGAAAGGATAAAAAACCACGCAAAAACACCGAAAAATAGGCGAAAATCGGGTAAAATCATGGGTTTTGATGGTCGGTGTCGCGTGCTGATTACGCGACCTTCCACCTCCACCACAAAAAAACTCGCCCTTCGGGGCGTTTTTTCGTGATGGGGATACTATATCGCCTTCGCAAGGCAAACTCTCACCCCATAATTCTAATACAAACAGTTGCGTTTTGCGCTTTGACATGCTATAATAAATAAAAAAGGTGTATTATGAAAAGGCAAGAAAAAATTGATATTATTGAAAAAGCCATAAAAAACACGGCAATCACTCGTTTCTATTTTTCATACGACGAAAATTATTTCCACTATTATCCCCATGCAGTCAATGAAAAGTTTATCCTCGGACAGAAAGAAGAGGATTTTTTGCTGGACGGCTATGCAATTAGAAAAATCTCACAGCTTCGAAAGGTAGAAGTGAAAGACGACAAGTGCGACGAGATTAACAAGGCAATTGGATTGAAAGCGCAAATCAAAAAGCCTGACGTGGATATTTCTTCTTGGCAGACTATTTTTGAAGACTTAAAAAAGCTCAACACTTTCATTATCATTGAAGATGAAATAAGCGAATATTTTTTTATAGGCGTCATTAAAAAAGTTCTAAAAAATAAGGTATATTTCCTTGAATTTGACGCGAACGGCATTTGGAGCGATTATGAAGCTGAAATTCCGTACAGCATGATTACAAGCGTGCAATGGAATACACGCTACGCAACTACTTGGGAAAAACATTTAAAAAACAAATAGTCCTTATCGATAAAACGCCTTTTCATTAAAGGCGTTTTTTCTTGACAGGTATTGCGGTTTATGATATAATAAAAAAAAATATTGCACGGAGTATTTTTATGTTACAGCTTCAAAATGTCAGAAAAACTTATAAGACGAAAGCGGGCGAAGTCCACGCCTTAGACGGTGTTTCCATCACGTTCCCTGCCACGGGTCTGGTGTTCATCACAGGCAAAAGCGGTTGTGGAAAAACGACCCTTCTCAACGTAATCGGCGGGCTCGACGGCATTGACGGCGGCGAGATACTTATTCAGGACAAGAAATTTTCCACCTTTTCCGCCACCGAATACGATAGCTATCGCAACACCTTTATCGGCTTCATTTTCCAAGAATACAACCTGCTTCCCGAATTTACCGTGGAGCAAAACATAAAAATCGCAATGGAACTCCAAGGCCGCAAGACAGATGAAGCGGAATTTGAAAAACTGCTTCAAGACGTGGAAATTTCCGAATTTAAAAGCCGTCACCCCTCCGAGCTTTCGGGCGGGCAACGCCAACGTGTGGCGATTGCACGCGCTCTCGTCAAACAGCCGCGTATCATTATGGCAGACGAGCCTACGGGCGCACTCGATTCGGGCACGGGCATTCAGGTTCTCGACACGTTGAAAAAGCTTTCCAAGGACAAATTGGTTATCGTTGTTTCCCACGATCGGGAATTTGCGGAAAAATACGCCGATCGTATCATTCAGCTTGTAGACGGTAAAGTTGCGCAAGATATAACGTACACTGAAAAGGCGCTGGATACAAACGTCAACGAGCAGAACAATACACTCGTCGTGCGCGAAGGTGCGGAACTTTCCGAAAGTGAAAAAGATGTTTTAGCAAAAGCGATAAAAGAACGTAAAAAGATTGAAGTAATCGAAAATCTTTCGTATAGATATAAAGCGCCGACGGGCGACGTCGAGCATACCGTAGATAAACCCGTTTCTTTAAAGAAGAGTAAAATGAAACTGAAAAGCGCGACGTTTCTAGGTGTAAAATCGCTTGCCGTCAAACCTTTCCGTCTTGCTTTAACCATACTCATTTCCGCAATCGCGTTCGCCGTGTTCGCACTTTTTGATACCGTGGCGAATTTTAACACCATAAACGTTTTGAAAAACACTCTAAGCACGTCCTCTTCGCAGACCGCAACAACGACGGCAAGCTATATTTTAAATTTCGAAGCGGGCGACGAATATGCCTTAAAGGTTTCGGACACGGTAATAGCCGATTTAGAAGAAAAAACGAACGACACAGTGAAAGGCGTTTTCGATTTCAACGATAATACTAGCGGAAGCGTCGTACAATCCCACACCATTTCGGAAATCAGTTCTTCGGACGTAGTTATCGGTAAAAAATACTATTCTCAATCCGTAAACGGGTTTATCGAATTTGATGAAGAGCAAGAAATCCAAGCGGACGGAACGTTCAAAGATTTCCCCTATAAGGTAGTTTTGGGCGAATACCCTACCATTTCTTATGAAAACAATATACCAAAGACGGAAAATTTGCAAGAAGTGGCAATATCGACGCATCTTGCCGATTCGATTATTTATTATTTGAACGGAAAAACGCTCAACAAAAAGAACATTGCGGAACGCAAGGATTTATTAGACGCGAAAATCACCGTCAATAGCGTTACGTATACAATCGTAGGGCTTATTGATTGCGGCGAAATTCCTGAAAAATACGACGTTCTCAAACAATCCACCCCCTACAACGTAAACACGACCGCACTACTTAGCGATTATAACACTTATATCAACGCAGGCGCACACAATTGCTTGTTCGTTGCAGACGGCTTCAAGGAAGGGTGGAAAACGTTGAAACAATCCCCTAACGTATTTTATATCGGCAATGTCGATTGGTCGTTTAAC
>ERZ808043.41-NODE-41-length-36260-cov-4.000332_pt1 | contig 36260 bp, 26 predicted proteins | sample MGYA00380194_ERZ808043 | MGnify/ENA primary metagenome ERZ808043 (study PRJEB31490, sample SAMN06133370) | cow dung metagenome | isolation source: H3 | host: cow | place: China: Chengdu | collected 2015-05 ...
ATGCCATGAACATTATCTTTTCCATAAAAAACTGGAATTTTAGTAGTCCAAGCTGATGTATAAAAACTAGATGAATATTCCCCGCCACCTTGTAAAGCAGAACCACATGTATAGCCACCACAATCTGTTGTCGGCACCATTGTTTGTGTCATTTGGGCAATCATTTCGTCTGTAGACATGTTTGCCATTAACTGGTCAATTTCACTTTCAATCGGGTCTTGACGAAGAACGATTTCTCCACAATCTGTAGGATTTGTCACCGAAAGAGTTTCAGGTAAAAAACCAGCTTTTCGAACCACAAGGAAAGTTTCATTTTCAGCCATTTTTCGAAGAACAGGAATTTCTGTTTGTGTTGAGCGATTAGCCAAGGCGTTTATTTTTCCAAGCAGCGAGCGTTTTCCATTTTGTTTTACAATCGCGACATAGAGTCCTTTCGGCAATTCAGCAATTAAATTTTTCGCCACTTCATTTGCTTTAGCATAATTTGAATTTTCGAACAAATGACGTTTTAAAATTTTACCTTGCAAATCGGCAATTTCAATTTCAAAAGGTTGCCCTTGCCATAAGTTCAAATTTCCATGAATTGGCTTTGAAATAATTGGTAAGCTTTCATCGCCAAAAACAAATTTACCTTCAGAATCTGATAAAGTCATAGCTTGCGGCAATACTTTTGGAAATTCCTTTATACTTACCACAGCATCTTGAATAGAATTTCCTTGTTGATCAACCACTTTGCCTGTTATGCTTGCATTTACAAAAGCGGCAACACAAAAGAATGAAATTAAACCGATTTTTTTCATAAAGAACCTCAGAAACTGATTCTTTTTAAAAATAAATGAATTTTATCTGAAAAGGACTTTTTTTTCTTAATTTGTTGTTTACGAAAGAAAACACAAGAATTTAAACGGTATCCATAAAAGTCCGCTGCACTTTATTAAAGACTACAATCCCAATAGCCATAATAAAAAGTGTAAAAAGCGCACTATAGGTCAGGTATTCAAAGCGAAATTGACCAACCCCTAATACAGCGTACTTAAAAGTTTCTAAAATCGCAGTCATCGGGTTTAAAAGCATCAATGTTTTTAATGTCGGGTTTTCAATTGTACTCAATGGATAAATCACTGGCGTTGCGTACATCCAAAGTTGAACTAAAAAACTAAGCAAAAAAGTCAAATCTCTGTATTTTGTAGTTAATGAAGAAAAAAGAACACCAAACCCTAAAGCTAACCCAGACAAAAGCAAAATAAGTAAAGGGACCAAACAAATATAAAGATTCGGAGTTACTGTAGCTTCTGTAAAAAATGCAAAATAGAGATAAACAAAAACAAATAATAAAAGTTGTATCCCTAAACGAACTAAATTACTTGTGACCGTTGCAAAAGGAACTACCAAACGCGGGAAATAAACTTTTCCAAAAAGGGCTGAATTCTGAATAAATGTATTTGATGTTTGGTTTAAACTTTCTGCAAAATAATTCCAAAGACAAATTCCAGCAAGATAAAATAAAGGCTGCGGGATTCCATCAGTTCCAATTTTTGCGATTCCACCAAAAACAATCATAAACATAATCGTCGTAAGAATCGGTTGAATAAAAAACCACAAAGGCCCGAGAATGGTTTGCTTATACCAAACTACAATATCTCGCTTTACAAGCATTCGGTACAAATCGCGGTATTGCCACAATTCGCGAAAATCTACTTGCAACAAACTATTCTTTGGCTGGATTACTGTTGTCCACTTTGACTGCATAGGTTTAAATTAGATTTTTTATTAAAAAACAAACTTATTTCTGTAAACATTTTTCAGTTGATTTTGCCATTAATTCATCTAGTGATGGCGAATTGCCAAATGTGTCCCTAAAAAAATCTGTTAAAGAATACTTTTTAAAAATTTCATCTGTTATACAAGCACAGATTTTTTTCCCTTCTACATGGTGTGTTTCTTTTGCACATTCATTAATCAGATTTTCCCGCATAACAGTCGTAAGCTTTTTTGGCAAACACGGGTAGATTTCACGCATTACAATTTCTTCAAATTTCTTTTCATTTTCAGCGATAAAATTACCTTCAAGAGTTAAAAAGGCTGCTTGTTCTGCTTTTTCCATTTTTTTCAATTTTGAAACGGCACAATGACAAATTTTATTAGCTTCTTGTTCACCTACAATAAAAGAAATTTCACTTGCACATTCTTTTTGTACAAAACAATCTGACGCTGTTAAAAAAAGATCTTGAAGAATTTCTTGTTCTTCCTTTTCTGAAAGAGTTCCCATTTGCAAGGCTAAAAAAGTTTTTTCATTATACTTTCCATTCAACTGAGTTATAGCACAAGAACAGGCTTGTTTATCATTTGTAGCCATCACACATTGATTGAGAAACATATTTTCCATCGCAGGGCTAAGCGCTGCCGTTAAAATAAATAGCAATGCTTGCATTAGAGAATTTCCTTATTTAAAAGTTCGCCTTGTTTTAATTCTAATCGACGAAACGGACTGTTTAAATAAAAATCAGGGTTATGTGTTGCCATAACTACTGTTGTCCCCCGCGCATTAATTTCTTTAAAGATGGCAAAGACTTCTTCAGCATTTTTTGGGTCCAAATTTCCCGTTGGTTCATCTGCAATCAATAAATAAGGATTGTGAACCATAGCTCGAGCAATAGCCACTCGTTGTTGTTCTCCACCAGAAAGTGTGTAAGGCATAGCAAAACGCTTCTGGCTGATTCCTACAAGAGCTAATGCTTCAAAAACTGCTGCATTTATTTCTTTTGGTTTTTTGCCTACAATGCGTAAAGCAAAGGCAACGTTTTCAAAGACATTTCTATCTGGCAACAATTTAAAATCTTGGAAAACAACTCCCATTTTACGGCGAAACCCCTGTATGCTATTATCCGGAGATGTTTTACTATCATAAACAGAATCACCTAAACGGACCATAACTTGCCCACCGCGCACATTATCTGGTCGTTCATCCATGTAAATCATTTTTAAAAGAGTGGATTTCCCAGCGCCCGAATGACCCGTTAAAAAAACAAATTCTCCCTTACGGATACGAAGTGTTACATCACGAAGAGCTTTCCAAGATTCTTCATACGTTTTCGTTACATGAGAAAAATGAATCATAAAAACGCCTCCGCTGAAACAACAAATTGCAAACGACTTGCCGAATCTAAATCTGTAGAAAAAGAAAATTCCGAATATACCGCTTCTACATTTAAGCCAGCTTTTTTAATAAAGCGATATAAATCTTCTAATGGATAAATGTATTGCGTGTGTTCTTCGTGAGTCCTTTGATATGAACCATCTTTTTGTAAAGCAAAAAAATCAAAAATATTTTTTTGTTCACGCCGTTTAAAATCATATAAGCTATGGCGGGCAATAAAAGTATCGTCTATTTCTGAAGCATCCCACAAGTCATCAAAATAATTTTCACTATTGAATTCTGTTGCGGCATCAAAGATAAAAACACCTTTAGGAGAAAGTAAGGAACGAACGCTTTTAAAGAATTTTTGAATTTGCGGTTTTGTTAAATAATTGACCGCGTCATACGTCATTAAAATCAAATCAAACGGCCCTTGAAAAGGGAGTGCTGTAGCATCAGCAACGGCGAGAAAACCAGCAGATTTTTTATCTGCCTGAGAAATCATTTCATAACAGATATCTGTTGTAACCCGAAATTCCAATGACTTAGGCGAAAAATGCGGGGAAAGTAAACCAGCGCCTGCTCCTACTTCAAGCATGGTTTTGGGGAATCGATTATGAAGTTTTAAAAGCTTTTCAAGATACGTTCCCCAACGCTTGTAATCGACGTGTTCCATAACACTTCGATAATAAGGCGCTAAAAGGGAATAAGGTAAAGTCATTCTGTCATCCGAATTTCAATTAAAACTTCTTCTCGCCATTTTTTTACAAGTTCATTTAGTTTTTCTGTTTCTTTGCGATTCGCCGCAAAGGAACGAATTTTTTCATAATCATCTTCTAAAGAAAGTTCTCGCACTTGACGTTCATCATCTAAACGGAACACATGATAAGCGTTTTCAATCAAAATAGGTTCTGAGTTTTCTCCTGCTTGTAAACGAGACACGGGAGCAATATAAGCTGAATCAAGCTCATTACGCTGGAACCAACCTAAACGACCGCCTAAATGATTGGAACTTTTATCCTGACTGAATTTTTTTGCAGAAGCGGCAAACAATTCTTTTGTATTAGCCACTTTTGAAAGAGAATCGGCTTGCGCTAAAACTTTAGCAGAATCTGCCGCTGTTGGAATGGTACGAAGCAAAATATGAGCCGTACGCACACCATCTTCTCTGCGACCAATTACTTTTATAATATGCCAACCTAAACTCGTTTTAACAGGGGTTTCAGAATGTTGCCCATTATTTAAACGAGCTGTAGCCCGTTCATATTCTGGGTCTAGAAGCCCTTTACGAATATAACCTAAATCCCCACCTTTATCTGCTGTTGAATCTTGAGAATGTCTTTTTGTCAACACTTCCCAATTCATGCCATGGTCTAAGCTATCAATTAAAGCTTCTGCAATTACCTTTACAGAATCTATTGTCTTTTTATTTGGGCTAATATCTAATTGTATATGGCTCACTAAAATACAGTTATACTGACGCGGTAAAGAATCTTTATAAGTATTGAAAAATTCTATAACTTCTTTGTTTGTCGGGTTTAATGCGCCCACATGAAGTTGTCTGATTCTTGTTATATAGAGGTGTTCCCGAATTTGTTTTGCCAGTTGGTCTCTGTACTGAGCCATACTCAAACCAAGTTGTGCTCTAATAGCCCTTTCAAGCGTCCCCAAATCAATATGCTGACTTGCTGCTAAATTGGTTAAGTGCGTTGTTACTCGTTGGTCCACTTCTGATTCAGAAATTTTAATAGAATCTCTGTCAATTCGACTTAAAAGAACTTTGTCGTCAATCAATTTATCAAGAACTTCTTTTTTTAATTCTGCTTCACTTTTCCCAGCTGATTCAGGCATAGATTGATAGCGATAAAAATTTTCTAGAAGTTCGGAGCGCATAATAGGCTTTCCGTCCACAACTGCCGCCACAGCTTCCATCAGTTCAGGAGCGCTGACACCTAAAGAAACGAAAACAAAAACACAACCAATTATTTTAAATAATTTCATAAATTCCTCATTTTTCTGCCGACGGATTCCAATCAGCAAAAACAGCTATTTTCTTTTTTTGCTCTGCGCGAAATTTTTTCATTAATTCTTTGCGCTTTTCTAAACGAAGCAAAACAGCTGCTTCTTTTGAGACTTCGCTATAAGGTTTTACGTTTGCAGAATCTTGATGATGATAAACCACCATACTTTTCAAAGCATTTCCACAAACTTTGAATCCAGATAAAGTTCCCACCTTAAGTGTGCGTAAATCTTTAACGAGACAAGTATCCGGAGATTCTTCCACATTTTCAAAATTTTCGATTTTTTTCACCCGATAATCCGAAGAAGGCACTGTTTCAAAAACAACATCTTTTTTACCACGGAAATACAAATCGCCTAAATTCCAACTAGGATAAGAAAGTATCGCTAAAGAATACAAATGTTTCCCATAAAGAAATTTATCCGCATTTTCTTCGTAAAACTGTTCTACTTCTTTTTCAGAAAGAGTTATGGAATCCGTTAATTCGTTCACAAGATAATCAATGACAATTTTACGCTTTGCTCTTTCAATGGTAGAAGCAACATCCTGACGTTTATCTAATTCTTGTTGGAGAGCCGCTTGGTAAAGTAATTCTTCATCTACCCAAGTTTTCAAAAATTCAGATTGTTGTTCTACAGACAACGAATCCCAACCAAGAACCTTTTCCTGTATTTTTTGCAAAGTCAAGCGAGATTCGCCCACTTGCACAAGAACACTTCCTTTCTCTTCAAGGAAATCGCAACCTAAAAAAAACGAAATGAACACTAAAAACAACAATTTTTTCATTGGATTCTAATTTAGAAAATTCAAAATTCAAGAACTTCTATCATCTTAAGAAAATAGCCTAAGAATGTTTATTTTTTTTTGATTTTTCAATACATTTTTCAAAGAAACATTAAATTTTGCCAAATCGATTTTTCAATTTTTCAAGAGATGCCTGTTCTATCGATTCTATTTCCATAGCATCTTCTTTCTGAATAGACTTGGCTGAATATTTTTCAAGCAAAATTTTTGCCGTTATATAGAGTTCAATATATTCTTCAGAATCTATTTCTGTTTTTTCTAGTGCCAAAAGAATATCACGAACTTTACGCCTATCTTCTTCTCGCAGCAAACGACTTTGCAAAAAAGGCCTGAATTCTTCTCGTAAATCTTTTACAGTCAAATTTTTAATAGGATAAGCTGAAGAATGTTCTAATTCTAAAATTTCTTTTTGCCACAAACCTTCAGTTTTGCCAAATTCTATCCCTAAAGATAAAATTTCATATACACTATTTGCATTTAATACAGCATTAGCTAAGCGTTTCACTTCTGCAGAAATTTTTTGTCCTTGTCGAATTGATTTTGTCTCTTGCCGTAAATAATTCCATAATGCCGTAAAATATTTTCCACCAAGTAAAGCGCTTTCATAACACAATCTAGAAAGTCCTGCTCGTAAAACATAATCTTCTGATTGTAATTCTGGCGAAAGGTCTTTAAAACTTTTTATCCTATTTGCTTTTGCAAATTCTAACCCACTGAAACGTTCTGTTTGTGAAGGGTTCCAATCAGAAGCAATCAATGCTGAGATTATTTCTTCTTTAGCACTTGGATTTGATTGACTGGCTATTTTTGCTCCACAATTTTCTAAAAGAGAAATTCTATCTAACGCCAAAGTTGTATTTTCTGGATGCAACTTTTTTTGGATTCTTTTTTTCAAATCTTGATAAAAATCTTTTTCGGTTTTTTCTACAACAGTAAGCTTCTGATTTTGGCAAAGCAAATAAAATTTTCCAAATGGCAAGAAAAGAATTTCTCTTGAAAGCAAATGCTTGAGAGCTTGCACGTAATGGTAGCTACCCCATTCAGGAGAAAGTTCTATTGATTTTGTAGAACCATCCGACAGCATTACAGACAAATGAAGATTTAAATGTTTCTCTTTTTCCGGATAAATCAAACAAGATTCATTTTTCAGAAATCCAAATTGTTTGATAGCCTTTGATAAAGCCACTACCGGAGAAATGTCTTTTTCTTTTTCTAAAAATTCACAAAAAACATCATCAATCTTATCTCTGATTTCTTTTGCTTTTTTAGAAACTTCTCTAGGTAATTCTTTAAAAAATGATTCTAAAATCCAAGTTCTCCAGCGTTCAATTTCTGATGCAAAAATTGCTGGCATTACTTCTTGAAGCATTTCTACAGGTATTTTTAGAGTCAAACCATCGCAACTTCGACTAGCATCAAAAACGAGTTCACCATAAAGGATTCTATCTAAAATTCTAACTGTTTCTAAAGCGCCACCCAATTCCGGTTTTACTTTTTGAGAATGTTTACTTGAAGAATTTTTAAAACTTAATTTGTTAGAAATTTTTTCAGAAGGCATTTTAAAATCTGAAATTTCTTGAACAAAATCACTTTCTTTTAATCGCAAAGACTCATCAGTATTTTTTAAAATAAATTCTTTTAAACTTTTTATAGAACAAACATTTTCTGTTTTAGAAATATAAAAATCAACTAACCAATCTTCTGAAGGAACAAGTCCAAAACGCCTTAACCGTTTTTCCATTGAAGCAAGCGTTTCCAAGACTTTTTCGTTATGTTCCATAAAAGGAAATGGACGAAGCATATCCATATTCACAACGGCTTCTCGGAAAAAAATCTCACTACATTCTGCTGGATTTATTTTTGAATAATCAACGCGTTTCCCTCGACTAACAACCATACCGCGAAATAAAATTTCTTCTAATGCATCGACAAAGCCCCGTTCTCTATTCCAGGTTGGCGCATAAAAACGCTTTGTACAAAAAAGTTTCCCAGCAATTAAAATCCATTCAGGGCGAATTTCTGCATTCTTTGTTAAATAAACGCGGCTCGTTTCTCTAATTTCTGCAGACATGAGCCATTCCATATTTTGCCCATAAAGAGAACTTCCTGGGAAAATAAAAGTTTCTCTACCACTTACCAATTGATAAGACGATTTTTCTTGGCTCCTTTTTGCAATACCGCCTAAAAATCCATAAAGCAAAGATAAATGCAAATTGTCTCGATGAAATGACTCTAATGGACAAACTCTTTCCTGAAAACCGACATTCAACAAGCGACAATATTGTTCATACAAATCAATCCATTCTCGACAACGCAAAAAATGAAGATATTTCTTTTCACAATATTTCCGTAATTTATTCAAAGAACCTTCTCCAAGTTCTAGAATAAAAGAATTCCAAATTACAATGTAAAGCAAAAAATCACTTTTGTATTTTCCGAATTGCTTATGAATTTCTCTTGCTTTTTGTTTTTCTGTTTCTTCTTGTGTAATTAAGCGGACATCTTGTAAAGAAAGAGCGGCACACACTATTATCGCTGGCTGTAAAACACCTTTTTCACGGCTTCGTAAAAGCACTGCAGAGAGCGCCACATCCATTGGCAATTTAGACATTTCACGCCCAAAAGGCGTTACTTCGGCATTAGCATCTGCCGAAGACAAAGCACCTAATTCAAAAAGTGTCCGATACGCTCCTCTAAACGCTGAACGAAGTGGTGATTGGATAAATTCAAATTCATCAATTGAAATCCCTAAACTACGCAATTGCAATACAACATTTGCCAAATTAGAACGACGAATTTCTGGCTCTGTATAAGCATCTCTTTCTAAAAAATTTTTTTCTGAATATAAACGAATACAAACGCCAGGCTTTACACGCCCTGCACGCCCTGTTCTTTGCCTTGCTGAAGCTTGAGAAATTTCTTCAACAGGAAGCCCTTGTATCCGAGCTTGTGCATTATACCTGGAAATTCTTGCTGTCCCAGAATCAACCACATAAGCGATTCCAGGAATCGTCAAAGAAGTCTCAGCAATATTTGTTGCTAATACTATCCGCGTTTTAGATGTAGAACGAAAAACTTTTTTTTGCTCCGCTGGGCTCATTCGCCCGAATAGCGATAAAATTTCAAATTTATCATCTAATTCTTTTTGTAAAAGATTTCCTAAATCTTGAATATCTCTTTCTGTTGGCAAGAAACACAAAAGATTGTCTCTGTTACGTGTTTCCAAATCTAAAATAGCTTCTAAAGCATCTTCTAAAACACCGCTATCTCCTTTACTTGAATTTTCGCCTTCAAATGGGTCGCGGTATTCAACGGTAACAGGAAACATTCTCCCTTCAGCTTCTAGCAAAACCGAATTTTCAAAAAAATCTTTAAACAGCGCTGAATCCATTGTAGCAGAAGCAATTACTAAACGGAAATCAGAACGTTTTTTTAAAACTTGCTTTAAAATGCCTAATAAAATGTCAATGTTTAAAGAACGTTCATGTGCTTCATCAATCATTATCGCAGAATATTGCGTAAACAACCTGTCTTTTCGAAATTCCTGCAATAAAATGCCATCGGTCATCACTTTTAACGGAGCATTTTCCGGGCCTTCTTCATAAAATCGAATTTTTGATGATACTAGTGTTTCGTCTTTGAGTTCTTCGCGTAAACGATCTGCTATAGATAAAGCAGCTAACCGCCTTGGTTGCGTTACACCGATTTTCCCTTTTAAAGAAAGCCCAGATTCCAACAACATTTTCGGGAGTTGTGTTGATTTACCAGAACCAGTATCTGCCTGGACAATAATAACTTGGTGTTTTTTTAATAATTCTAAAAACTCTTGCCGACGCTTTACAACAGGCAAATCAGGATAATCACATTTTATCGATAAAGTCGGCGACATCTTGATTCTTTTCCAATTCTTTCATTAAATCAGCTAAAAATTCTTCTGTGAGATTTATTTCTGAAGTTTTTTCACAAGTATTTTCTACATGGGCTACAGCCGATGTTTCAGACTGTGATTCTAAAGACAAAATTTGATTGGATTCATTTAATAATTCCGCTATAACCGGGGCCAATTTTTTCCGAAGCATTCCAAATTCTTCTCTATCCAATTCAAAAACTTCACCCTCATAACGCATTAAAGGTTCTTTACAACGAGCGCAAACAAAAACCATCATAGAAGAAGGTTTGCCTTTTAAAAAAACTTCCATTTTTAACCCGCAATGCGGACAAATTAAATGCAACGAATCCATAGACACAATTTACTTTTTCTTCTTCTAAAAAATAACGATTGAAAGAAAAAAATCTCTTAATCTGCTTTTTTATAAAAAGATTTTTCTTTATTTTCAAATTAAAAACATTTTCTACCGATTCTTCTTAAAATTCTCAGCTTGTTCAAAAATTTCGCCATAGACTTCATCGCGTTCTACGGGCGGGTAACCGAATTCATCAAGAAGAATTATCAAATCTACTTTCAGAGCAGATTTAATGTCATCGCGTTTGTCCCAGTCGGGGTATGCGGCTTGTTCATCAACAAGAATCTTGACGCGTTTCGAGAGTGTAATTAGTTTGTCCTCAGGATAGGTGAAGTGGTACTTGACGCAGAGCGATTTTAGAATATCATAGAACGCGGTTTCTTCGAAGCTTAAGCCTTTTTCTTCACCTTCGGTAAACGCCTTGCGGACTTGGACAATCATGTCAGTCAAGGTTTCGGCCATTTCTTCATAGACTTCGCTTTTCAAGATATCTTGTTCGGTGCGGTCGTTGTACTGCTCCACAAGTTGCTGCATTTTCTGCGTGAAGTTGATGCCCTTGACTTTGTTCACCTTGCGGATTTGCCCAATGGCTTTTTGCAGGAGCATTTGCAGTAGTTTAATTTTGGTATTCGGTAATTTGATGCGGTTGATGTGCTGCAGGTATTCGTCGTCAAAGATGTTCTGCTTTACCGGATCGGCTTCAGCATCGTTCAACTGCAGAACATCTTCCACGCCTTCGCTCTGGAGGGCTGAAACAATCATTTCACGAACTCGGGCATTCATCTGTGCGGTATCGGGAGCATTGCCCTTGGTGAGTTTATGCAAAATGGAGCGTATGGCAAAATAAAAATGTGCTCGATCGCGTTCGGACTGCGTTATACATTCATTTCCTACGCAAATATCGTATGCGGCTTTCAGCCGCTTGACAAGGTCTATAAAGCGTGTTTCCGTTTCCTTCGTGACTTGTACAAATTCCTGCGCTTGCTTGAGACATTCCAACTTTTTCAATTCCGCACCATTGCCCGCACTCTTGAAATACGCCGACGCATCGAACTTGTACATCAACTTGTCGAGCAAATCCAGATGATTACGGAATTCCGTAATCGCGGCGGTAATGTCTTCTACATTCTGTTCAGAACCGGCTCCATACTGCTTTAACGCCTGGTTCATCTTGCGCTTGATGCCAATGTAATCAACAACAATTCCCTTGTCCTTGCCTGCAAATGTCCTGTTCACGCGGGAAATCGTCTGAATCAGGGAATGCTGCTGAATTGGCTTGTCAATGTAAATCGCATCGAGGCACGGAACATCAAAACCCGTGAGCCACATATCCACGACAATCGCTATCTTGAAGTTGGAGCGTTCCTGTTTGAAAAGACGGTCCAATTCCTTGCGATCATCCTTGTCGCCTAGCAAATCGTAAAGGTCCTTTTCGTCGTCCTTGCTACGGGTCATGACCATCTTGATTTTTTCAACTGGTTTCAGTTCACGCTTTTCTTTGTCGGTAAGTTCGGTCGCCTCGCCTGCAAATTCTGCATCGTCGCAAACTTTCGCCACGCCCCATTCCGGACGCAGTTCCAAAATATTCTTGTACAACGCATACGCAATCTGACGATTATAACAGACGAACATCGCCTTGCCGCGAACCGTCGATTTTTCTTGAACGCGAGCCTCGTAATGTGCCACGAAATCCTTCGCCACAGCCATCAAACGGTCTGGATCACCAAGAATCACGCCCATTTGGGCAACATCCTGCTTACTCTGGTTTATCTGGTATTCATTAGCCCCCGCTTCAGACGCTTCTTCATAATACTTTTCAATTTCTTCAAGAACAGAATTATTCAATACCACTTTGGCTGCTCGTCCTTCGTAAACGATAGGCACCGTAATGCCATCTTTAACCGATTCGGTCATAGTATAAACATCAACTTCGGGGCCAAATACATCCAGTGTTGCATCAATCGGCGTTCCTGTAAAGCCAACATAAGTTACGTTAGGTAAAGATTTATGCAAATAGTGAGCAAAACCAAAACTTGTTTTTACACCATTTTCTGTCACCGTAATTTTCTGGTCCAGGTTCGTTTGCGTGCGGTGCGCTTCATCCGAAATGCAGACAACGTTATCGCGGTCGGTCAAAAGTTCAATATCTTCACTGAACTTCTGAATGGTGGTAAGGAACACGCCACCGCTCTTGCGACCCTGCAACTTTTCGCGCAGGTCGGCACGGCTTTCCACACTTTCAACACGCTCATCGCCAACATACTTCTTGGAACCCGTAAACAATCCAGAAAGTTGATCGTCTAAATCGGTGCGGTCGGTAATCAGCACAATGGTCGGCGTCTTGAATTCCAGCGACTTCATGAGCAATCGCGTCAAGAAGAGCATCGTAAAGCTCTTGCCACACCCCGTTGCACCGAAATACGTGCCACCCCTGCCGTCACCATACGGTTTGCGTGCCTTGCAAATGTTCTCGTACAAAGACCGTGCCGCATAATACTGCGGATATCGACACAAAACCTTTTGTTCTTTTTTATTACTATCAGGAAAGTACAAGAAATTTTTTAAAATATCTAACAGACGTTTACGATTGAACATTCCCTGAATCATGGAATACAGACTTTCAATGCCCTCGGCCTCGATTCGCTTGTCACCAAATTCCACGCGACGCCACGCATAAAAGTAATCGTACTTAGCAAAGAAACTGCCAGCCTTGTTGTTCACGCCGTCGCTAATCACGCAAAAAGCATTATAAACAAACAACTGCGGAATATCACGACGATAACGAATCGTCAGTTGTTCATACGCATTGAAAACTGTAGCTTCTTCACGAACAGCACTCTTAAATTCAAATACGACAAGTGGCAAACCATTTACAAAAAGAATACCATCTGGAATCCGCTTTTCAGAACCAATAATTTCAAACTGATTGACAAATTTAATAATGTTACAATCGCCATGATATTTTGCCGCAATATCAGCCGCCAATAGCAAAGACTCTTTGGCATCAACTCCGAAACCCGATTTTTGTTGTTCTTCAAACGACCTAAAATCAGCAAGTTCAATAAGAATATCCTTATCTTTTGGGTTCTCGCGCTTAAGCATAAAGCCGTTCGAAAGCCACGAACAGAACTTTTTGTTACTCTCGTAAAGCGTACTCACCGAAAGCGAACGCAATTGCAACACAATCGAACGGATTTCATTCTCGGTAATGCCCTCGGAATCATAACGACGATGCAAGTAATCACAAAGATCCTGTTCAATCAAAACCTCGCCTTCAATACGATTAATCGCATTTCCCGGCACATACTCAAAACCCTCCTGAAGCAAGAGGTCAATAAACACTTTCTCTAAATCGGCTTCCTTAAACGCCATACAGTAAAAATAATCACAAACTAAGAGCTTTGGCTCTATCCCGAATAGATTTCTTGTATTCAGCCTTGCCTTTTTCACTTAAGAAAGACTTTTCAAGCATTTTTTCCATTGTAGGGACTGCGTCAATAGCCAACTTTATGAAACGAACTGCTCTTTTTTCAACAACTCCAATTCTTTTAGCGAATTCCATAAAATCAACTATTCCATAAAAACCATTTGCTTCAAAAAAAGGAGTTATGAAATCACCCTCATTTTTAAACAAGTCAAGTGCCATACGCGAATTTTCCAGCCCTTGCATGTGGAGCGACGTATTCAGCAAATCGTATGCGGGGGTCAAATCATACACTTCTGGATTATCGACACTATTTTGAAGAGAAAAATTCTTCATGTGCGCGTCACCATTACACACAAGATAGTCAAATACAATTTGCTTGAAAAATTTTTCCACGGCAATCTTTGATGCGCTCACATTTTCAGAAATCAGTTCTGCAATTCTCTCATAAGATCCCTTATATTTGTAATCTTCGCCATCACGCTCGGGAATAAGGCCCGCTATCTGCGCAAAATCGCTCTGGTTCAAGCGCTGGCCAGCACGATCTCCACTTTCAATGACATCAAAGCGCTTTGTTATATAAACAAGCTCCCCATTATCAAAATATAATAGTGCAGATAAAGCTGTCGGTATTTTAAAAATATTTCGAGCCATCAACATGGTCACATGCTCGTTAGCAGGAGAATCTTGGTTGTTCTCATAAATAGATTGCAGAACAGGCTTAAGAATATGTGTTCCACCGATATCCGTACTCGTCAATGTTTTTTCTTCAATTTTTGCCGAAAACTTTATTTGCGCTCCAGAAATAGAAATTCTTTTTACCGTTCCTTTTTCAGAAAATGCCAATTGAGGGGCGTTATAACTTAACTTAGCCGAAAAATTTGTAACGCCAAACAACAATTTGGAGCAACAACGACAAAAATCTTGTTCCGTTTCTTTCAAGCAGCAGTGACAAAAGGCCATCAGGTATCCCCTTCACGTACGGTAATGGCTCCTATTGTCTCGTGATTGGCAAGCTTCACGAGCATGGTAAATTTATCGGAACGCGAAATTCCAAGACGCTCACAAAGGAAAGATTTATTTGCCCCCTCCGGCAACAATCCTTGAAAAAATGGGAAAAGATATGGCGAACAAAAATAACGCTTTCTTTTAGGCATATCCAAGGCAATGGACGGATTACTCGAATACATATATTTCAAATCATAAATAAATGTATATCGTCCTCTATTTAAAAGAAGAATCCCAGCAAGAATATCATTGTAATATACCTCGGCCCTACGAACAGGTTTAAAAACATTATTATTCATGCATTATCCTTTCGCTTAAAGAAATTTTAAAACCTAAAGGATTTGCCACTTTATTCAATACATTTACAGACGGATTCGCTTTTCCCAATTCAATGGAATTAATCGTTTTAGCAGAAACGCCAGAAATTTCTGACAAATCCTGCTGTGTCAGACCATTTTTTTTCCGTCTTTCCGCAATCTGTTTTCCAATTTCTTTCATAAAAAGGTTTAAAAACAGTAATATATTTCCTTTTTACCCCAAATTATATAAAACCAAAGCGTTCGTCAATAGAATTCAGTAATATATTTCTTTTTTTTACTAAAAACAACGTTTAAATAACGAAAAACGGAAATATATTACCAATTAATAACGATTTTAGAATAAAAAAGCCAATTTCGCTAAAATCTAGGTTAAAAACCTACCAAAGTCTTGGTTATGCCTTGCAATTAGCCTTCCATTATTCAAACAGCCTTGACGGTTCGAGTTGCAGGTCAGATTCGCCTTATTTCAAGATTTCCCAATACCCATTTCTTTTTCCGCCAACACGTTTCAAAACACCCATCTTCTGAAGTTTTGATGTGTTTTCAGCAACAGAAACACGATGTATCCCCAGCAACTCAGCGAGTTCACTCTGAATTATATGCGGATTGCCTTGAATCTTTTCAAGGATTTGCTCCTGAACTTTTGTAGCCTTTATTGTAGCCTTTATTGTAACCCTTTCTGTCGCCTTCCCCTCATTCAATTCAAACGGGGTCACGTTAATCCTGTTGAATGGAATCGTCACCACGATGAAATTCTTCTCGATGCGAATAGATTCACGGCCATACGCCCCGACAATTTTCGGCACGCCGCGACCAGAACGCTCGCTCAGACGCAGCTGCAAGAAAATCGAGGCAAGAATTTCGTTTACAGGGATGCTCACGCCCTTGTAAAAACCGTCCACATCCTGCTCAAGCCCAAGCCCTCCATGCGACAATATCTCTATGCGGTCCGTAAAGACGCTTATCATGGGCGCGTTCAGGCCCAGCCACTTGTTATGAACAAACGCGTTCAAGACCGCTTCGTGGAAAGCCTCGTAATCGAAAAGGGGAACATCCTTCCGCTCGGAAATTCGCCCACGTTCATCCGCCTGAATAATGTTGATGGCATCACCGTATTCCAGAATTTTGTCCATCGCATACAAAATGCAAGAGTTTCCATATTCCTTGACCGAGAAAAGCGTATCAGCCTTACTCTTGCCGCTAAAAACAGATACTCGAATCGGGATGTCGTTCGCATCCGAAAGCAGCAACGCCATAATGTTGTAGCGACCATCGGCAGTTAAAAGCTTGAGGGACTTCTTAAAAGTTTCCTTGCGGAGAACAACCCCCTTCGCACCGTAATACATGAACAGTTTTTCAAAAGTCAGTTCCTGCGCATAATCAGGAGCCGCCATACTGACAATCGTCGGAATGCCGTTAGACAATGTGTTTAAAAGACGGATCTCCCATTCAGGGAACTTTGACAATTTCTCTTTGCTTGAGCCAATCCGAATAAACGCCTGAGACAAGAATTTCGTCGGGACAGATTTCGCCGCAGGGACAGACAACAGGACAAGACGTTTAACGTCGATAAGAACGTCCTCAACTTCAAACGCAACGCTCGGTTTTAAATTCCGGGCAAGATAATGCTTATAGGGTTCATGCTCAACATCTTTGTCAAAGTTTACGGTCGTGCCGATGATTTCATGCGACGCATCATTCACGCCCCACACGATATAGCCAAATTCTCGGCCACATAAAGCAGCCCCGTTCGAAATAGCCGAAATGTACTCGCCAATTTCGTCCTTTGAAAACCAGTTTTCCTTAAAATCCAACCACTCGTATTCATGTGGAAGGGCAATCAAATTCTTTATAAGATCCTCTGATTTTGACATAAGTTTTTGCCTCCTTTTGACCACAATTAGTGGCCAATTGATGTTAGAGGCGTCCCCTTATCCTGAAATCTCAGAAATAAAAAAGACGCAGTTCTCCATTTGACAGAGAACCACGTGCTGCATTAATGTACCTAATATCTAAAATGCTGGCACAAATGCGTAAGGCGAGTGTCGCAGCCATGCTTGCATGGATATGACCGAGCCTAGCATTTGGCGCTTGCGCAACGGGCCTAAGGAAATTTTACAATCAGGAGAGTTTCGCCTCTTCCCTTTTGTAAATCACCCCTGCACTTTGTGCAAATCACGTACATCCAAGCGAGTCATCTGTAAAGTGACTTTCATCAGATAGAGCATGATTTTATGACCATACAGATGGAATACGTTCCTATTGATAGGGTCTTCTTCAGATTGACGTAGGTTTTCCACCCCGAAAATAGTATCCAGAAAGAGGCGCAATTCACTCTTTAAAGAATTTGGATATTCCACCTTATCCCTCTTGCCTTCAAAGGTCACATCACCCCCAGCAGTCAGCAACGGCCTCTGTTCGCCACTCTCATTAAACTCTGAATGTTTCTTCAATTCGTCAACAACACCTTCCACAGACGTCACGCACTGGATGACCTGCAACAACAGAGAAATACACTTCTTTAAGAATGGAGAGCCATAATTAGGTTCTTTCTTGAACAAATCGTAGCTGACTGCATCGTAAGACGCCTGCATGGTAGCAATCTTCGTCTCGGCAATATCACTCACCTTTGTTGCAATGGTTTCCACATTTGATGAAAACTTACCTTTCACCTTCAGCCTCAACCCAGCAAGATACTTGAACATTTCCACAGTAGGGGCGTCGCTATCCTTATCCAAGTCTTCCGAATTGACATAGCCTTCATAGAACTTCAGATTATCAAGAACTTCATGCTCTTGCCCCTTTTCAAGATATTCCTCCGTCCACCGCCGCATAAACAAAGGCGCCACGGATTCAAAGAAGCACAATTCACTAACATCCAAGACTCCATCCCTATAGACAGCGCCCGTGCGGAACTTGAAAAGGCATTCATTCTCCTTTTGTAATGAACAATCCTTCTGCAACTGCTTCATGATTTCAAACAAGATACGCAACAAATCAGGATAATTGTAGGGTTCCAGCAGGCTATCCGTTTTATCAAGATGCGTATTATGTCTTTTCATATTGCGACTGTGATATAAATACCCACAAGCCATCATTTTCTTGTTTCTTTCCAAGTAGTATTTCTTCTTCAGCCAATCGCACTTGGGATCCGGAGGAACACACGATACATCGCTCTTCAAGAAGAGTTTTATTTCAAAGTTCCTAGAAAAGAAGCGGTTGTTGCGCCCCGGAATCAACTGGGTATATTCCGGTATGACAAAGCCACAATCAATTTCTTTCATCTTGTTCGATTCGGCACGCAACATCTTCTGCTCGTCATCCGTAAAGTCTGCATAGAATTCCTTTTCCTGTTTTTTCAATTTGCTATTTCTTTTCGATTTTGGAATATCGTCAAATGTTGCCTGCACTTTGGAATACATCAGCACACTGCGATGTTCTCCTATATTGTCTATTTGCTGAACGATATTTTCAATAATCATCTTCCCTGAATAGCAGGCAACATTATAAACAAGGTTCAAGACAGATTCGGTTGCCGAGAACCTTTTGTCGACATACCTTTCAAAGGTCATATCGTCTTCAGATATGGAACAATCTATCCCGTTCTTCTTGAGTACGCCCGTAAACAGGGCACTCTGCACCGATGGTTCAAACCAGTTTCCTCTCTTGAGCGCCGCAAGCAATTCATCGCAAATCTCGGTTTTCGCTTGCCTTCCCGAAACACACATGTCAAACAGCGTAAAAAAGAAAAGCAATTGCAAGCTAGGACATTCCTTAATATCCTTGAACACAAGCGTTCCAAAGACACCCACATCACAGGGTTTTTCTTGACCCGAAGCACCTTCTTCAACGCTTTTCTTGAAAAGGTAAAGCAGTTCCTCTTCTTCCAGGTAATGGATTGCCAAGTAGCAGAGCATCACCAAGTAAGGTTGCGTTTTCAGGATTTCGACATCTTGGTTCAAGATGCACTGCATGGCAGGCAACAACACGTCCTTCCCTACTTCCTCACGGTCAAAAACCTTTTTCACTAGTTCAAGGATGCTGTTGTTCAGAGAATCACATCTCATAGGGGATGACTTCACGAAATTATGGTACATAACCATGTCAACAAGCTCATCATTATCTTTGATGGTTGTCAGAAGGTTGTACTTTTCACGCTCCAATACTTCCAAAGGGTTACAACCCCAAAATTTAAGATGGGAGTCCACAACCGTTTCGAAATTCGTTCCAGATGCTTCGGCTTCTTTTTGGAACTCTTTTATCTGCTCCAAATCAGACTTTTTCCCATAGGCTAATATCGGCTGGTAGCCACAGCCTTCAACCTTCGCTAGTCCCTTTTCAAAATTCCACCCCATGTTCTTGACTTGAGCAAAAAGGTTCAGCGAATAGTTGTTAATGTTTTCAAATAACCTAGATTCATTGCAAGCATACGCGCAATAGGCGGCAAGGGAATCTAAGGGCCTCTCATAAACAAGGTCTCCATTTTCAAGGCTAGCCGGGAGCGAATGCCCAAAAGATTTCAAGAACAACCACAGGAAACAGGAAAAATCTGTTTCGGGAATTTCACGTGTATCGACGAACTTCTTGAATGTTTGAAGTCGGCCATCAAGCCAAACGTCATCGTGATGCAACCATTTACAAGGTTTGGGAGTGTCTTTTTCATCTAGTAGATCCTCAACATCCCAAATTCCGAAGTCACATCCCAAAGAATTGGCGTATAGGGCCCACATTTCACTCGAAAACTTGATCTTCGCAATGCACTCCTTGAGCTTACCAGCCAGTTCATCACGTTTTTTAACAAAGCAAGCGGTCTTTAACGAAAATAGGTTATAAATCAAATAAAGCGCACTTGCCAACACAAAATAGAACGTTAGTGCATCCGGATTTTGCTCATCATAATCCGGCACTTCCAAATCCATCAACTCCTGACAGGACTCCTCAAGAAAGTCATTATAAAGGAACTTACCCGATTCAAAGAAACAGCCTTCACGTTCCGCAATTTCTTTAACCATGCGCCTCACCTTGACAAAGCGCCATATCATTTTATCGGTGTCAATAGACATATATTATTTCCTCAAAAAGAAGGGTTGAACTTATTCTTTTCAGGAAACAAGAAAAACATCTCTTTAACAAAGGGATGTTTCAAACGTAAAACACAATCTGCCTTGCCATTTGAAATAATTGTTTCCCAAAAAAGCCATTTCAACAATTCTTTCAATGACATTTTCAAATATAACTCAAAAACCAATAAACAGCAAGATTTTTTTCAAATTACATCCAAAGGGCTCTATTTACCGTATTTTGCAAAAATTCGCCAATAATGCCCGATTGTATGGCGGAAAGTGCACTTTTTACCTTACTTTCCGCCGAGTAATAAGCATTTTTTTCGCAAATTGATCAAATTTTCGACATTTTGCAATCAAATATTAGGGGAAAATAGGATATAAAATGATAGAGAAAATTTTCCACGCACTGCGTAGAAAATTTCATATTATGAACGACGGCATTTCAAGCCCCTAATTCTTCTTTATTTTCCGGATTACCTTGTCGAAATCAGAGTCAATCTTTTGCGTGCGGTTGAAAATCTCGTATTCTTCGAAAGCTTTCTCGTCCGCCTGGTCCCGGCCGACTTTTCCATTGCCATCGAGGATATCGTAACGCCTGAATTCCAAGAACTCGTTCACGCTTGCGGCAAACTGCTCCATGTTAAAAGCAATCTCCCGCTCTATCAAGTCTTCGATGTAGTCAAAATAACCGCTCACCGCACGTTCCAGCTGACGGATCTGCTTTTCTGACAAATAATTCTTAGCAATGTTCACATCGCTTTTCAGCACACGGCCGCTCGGAGAATTTTTCCAGGTCGAAAGCCCCATGTGCTCTTTTTTGTAGTCAGCCCTCTCGTACACGATTTCTGCAGCAGTCTGCCCTGTTATCGCATAGTGGAACTTGTTCTGAACCGTGGCGAAAAACTTTTTCGTTATTTCAGAATCCTTGTCGTAGTCTATGGATCACTCGGCAAAAATATCCGTTATCTGCTGCCAAATGCGGCGTTCGCTCGCACGGATAGATCGGACTCTTTCCAAAAGTTCCTTGAAGTAGTCCTTACCGAAAACGGCGTTGCCCTGCTTTAAGCGCTCGTCGTCGAGCACAAAACCCTTCTTGATGTATTCCTTCAGGATTCCCGTAGCCCAAATGCGGAACTTTGTGGCCTTCGCAGAATTTACACGGTAACCGACGGAAATAATTGCATCGAGATTGTAGAAAGAGACATTGCGCTTTACGGAACGACCATTTTCATTTTGAACTGTTTCCAAAATGGAAATAGTTGCGGATTCACTAAGTTCTCCTTCATCGTATATGTTTTTCAAATGTTTCGAAATGCCCGGAACATTAACATCAAACAACTCGGCCATAGCCTTCTGCGTCAGCCAGATGGTCTCGTCTTTGACTAAGGCCATGACCTTGACATCTTCTTCAGGACTACTGTAAAGAATATACGATATCTGCTTGGCTAGTTCGTTCGACATACCTTCACCATCTTCTACTCACTTGTGCACTAAACATATATTTCTGGAACAGATTTGTCAAGACCTTTATTTCAACACTTCCCACCGACCATTCCTTCGAGCACCAACGCGAGCAATACAAGATTTTTCCCGTAAAGACTTCAAAGTCCTATTAATCGTCGGTTCGGAATAACCCGTTTCATGCATAAGTAAGGGAACTGTAATGGAAGGATTCCGTTTTATTTCTGCGTAAATCAGCGCTTCCGTTTCCGTAAGTTTTATCCTATCGTTTATCCTATCATTTATCCTATCATTTATCCTATCACCCAACCGCTGCAATCCTTCAAAATAGAACGAAGTCCGCATGAAATGATCCGTAAACGAGAACGCCTTCTCGTCATAGGAACGCAGAATACGCCGCATGCCGCTCCCGAGTTGCTCGACCATGTCCAAGTCATGGAAAATACGCATAAGTTCGCGATTGCGCGGCATAGAACAGCAGTTGAAGAAATCTTCTTTTGAAAGTCCTTCCACCAACCCACCGTAGTTCGTTATTTCCATCCGGTCAGAGAAAATCTCAAACAGGGGCGGGCCCTCCTTCGTGTAATCATTATGAACGACGGCATTGATTACAGCCTCGCGCAAGGCAACCGGATCGACCAGGGGCTTTTCGATGCGTTCCATAGGAGTAATCTTGGCGTGTGTAATGTTCGCCACCTGCAATCGAGTGAGTACCGATTTTACAGCCTTTATAATGCTACAATAACCAAATTCCTCATTTTCAATAAGGTCATATTTGTCCGTGCCTTTGTACCGCGCCACCTTTATGGATACTCCGTTTTCATCAGCAAGGAGATAAGCATTGTAATTGTATTTTCCGTCGGGAGTAAGCAACTCCAGCGTCTTGGCAAACTGACTGTTCAAGGGCTTTTTGCTCTCTTCGTAGTAGATTTTTAACTGACTAAATGTCAAGTCTTGCCGCGGAGCCGGAATCTTGGCAAGAGAAATCTTTGCGCGAGAAGCAAAAGTTTCTAGGATTATCTTTTCGCTCATTCCATGGACTGAACTTCCCACACGCACAAAGCAACCTTCGGGCGTCATACCCGCTTTTTTTAGATAATACGGCTTTTCCGGGCCACCCGAAATCGCCACATGAACGATATTTTTGTTGTCTTTTTCTTCCGCCACGACATCAAAGAGCCCGATAGCATTCGGCTTGATATTGTTCAAGATTCTATCCGCTACTTGACGCTGCACATGGTCTATATCTTTAACACCATACACAGAGCCATCGTCATTGATTCCAATATAGATGTGTCCACCTGTAGAATTCAAAAAAGCGATTACAGAACGTTCGAAAGTTTCGGACAGTTCTCGCTTGTATTCAACAAGATGATTTTCTTTGTTCATTACGCCTCCATTGAGTTGTTGAGGCATCCCTTTATTCCGGAAAACCAGAATAAAAAAAAAGACGCATTTTTCCATCAAAAACAGAAAAACACGTCGGGCATTAATGTACCTATTATCCCAAAAGTTGGCAAGAGGGGCAAGAAAATTTTACATTCACAAGAATTTATTCAAACAGCCTTGACGGTTCAAGTTGCAGGTCGGATTCGCCAAGGAGTTTGTAGAGATTCTGGCAGAGGATGTAGAGGGCTGCGAGGGCGTTCATCACATTTTTCAAGTGCGCAAGCTGATAGTTCGGGATTCCATTTTCCGGAACATCCGCACGGAAATGCTTGACCAGGTTATAATCTTGCCACCAGCCAGCAGCCGACTCGCTGTCAAAATCGGCAAACGGGACAAAATTGATAATCTCGTAAGGATACTTCGTAGATAACTTTTGATTTTTAATCTTCGGGTTGTCATTCACAATGACAGTCATTTTCTGCAAAATATTTTTGACCTTCGAAGGAGCCTTCACGACCTTGCAATATTCTTCTGCAATGGAATCAATTTCACTGCAGATGTTCAAGAACAGATAAGTGTAACGATTGGAGAACGTATCGTTGTTAGCCTTGCTAATCGTCACGAACTCATCCGTTTCAAGGAAGTCCTTTTCAAGCAGAAGATACTGCTTCCAGAAAATTTTAGAGAAGGTTTGGGGAGTCATTCTTCTCGCTCTCTTACACATTCAATCCCATTATTAGTCCATTTATAAGCTCGTCTAACAGCCTTTAAACCACTTTTGCCATTTTCCGAATATATCTTTTCACGATACACATTCATAAGCAAAGCATTATCATCCCCTAAAAGGCTAATTAAGGCATCTTTTGCAATAAATAGCCCTTCTTTATTCTGAAAACAAATCAAACGATTATCCAAATTAGACCACCCATAATAACCATCCCAACATAAATCGAGCGATTCTATCAGCTTCTTTGAGGGAAATTTTATTGCTCCTGCAAGTTTTTCACTTTCTTTTTCATCTAAATCAGAATAACTGCAGTCGTATTCCCACTCAGTACCCCGTAAAAATTTAAATGAAGTTTTGCACAATTCTTCAAATCGATAATTGCGCTCCGCAATTTCATCACATTCTACTTTTTCGTGATACGATCTTGCAATGGGATATTCACCTAAATAAAGCTGATATTCATTAGAATCTCCTTGCATAGGTGCACCTGATATAAAATAATCCAAATCATCTTTAGAAAGAGATTCTATATATTCCCTTGTTGATAAATAAGCGACGACCAATATGCAGGAATCTTTATAATTATAGTCGCTATCATGACTGCGGAGTTTTTCATCTTTATAAAAATGTAACGGAATCCAAAAAATATCATTTTCATCTTTCAACCCACCAATTACAGAATCTGCATCAAAGAAATCATTTTGGCCATTTAGCCAGTCTTCATTTGAGCCATTTGACTTGAAAGAGGGACTGTTCCAAATAAGTGATGGGTATTGATATTCACAATTATAACGAATATCTGTCAAATCTATTTGTCTTAAGTCCAAACTATAAAGTCTAGGCTCCGTTGGCTCCGGAGAATCATCCCAAGATTTCTTTTTATGCGGAACAGTATTTTGCAACAATCCAACCAAACGATGCAATAAAATCCAATAATATTTTTTGCTCAATCTTTCTGCATATACGGCTCGCATACGATCGAAGCCATATCCATTCAAAGTTTGAGTATCATAAAGCCAACACTTTGACTTATTTCCAGGATATCCGAGATTACTTAATTCTACAACAAACCATTTATAAATATCGTCATAAGAAATATTCTTTGAATCGAGATCAAAATCATCTATTTTATTCACCAAAATATAACATTGAAAATCAGTATACCAATGACCTACAAAATTAATATTTCTAGACGAGAATTCTTTTTTTGGGACAAGCGATTGATAAACATCTTCATCAACTTTTTCAAAACATTTATTTGGCCGCTTTGATATAAGATTCTCTTGTTCGCCCTTCGAAATAAAACTAGCATCTAATGAATAAGCGTATTCAATTATCAATCTACAAGCATCATGAATAATTACATTTTCGTATTTCTCCATGAAATTCATAGAAATAATTTTTCTTGCGCAATCAACAGCATAATTTAGATTGTGAGACAGCAAAACAGATGCATAAACGGCTTCAATAATTCTTTCCGTAATATATTCATCATCAATATCTTCGAAATGATCCAGCATTTCTGCAGACAGACGTAAATTTACTAAAAAAACTCGTACCAAAGCCTTACTGCTTTTGTCGCGAATTCGTCTATCTGGATGTGCCAAAAACCAGCATAGCGTTTTTGCCCACAAAAACAGCGAATCATCACTATACTGACGCAAATTTTCTTGGTTCAAAGCAAGATCTATTAATTTAAACACAGATCTTTTGTTTTCGTATCCATTTCTAAATGCAAAAGAAATCACCGGATCTCTATCACACGCCTTTCGAGAAAACAAAAAAACATCTTCAAAGAAATTGATATTTAGAGGATTATCCGGAACAGTAGCCACATTCAAACAAGATAACCACACATTCTCGCAATATCGGCCTTCTTTTGCTAGATTTACCACAATTTCTTTAGTGTGTTGAGTTAGCGATTCATTTGAACGCCAAGACAAACTTCCTACAAAAGGAAGAAACCACAAATCTTTTTCTGTTTCAGAAAAATAATCGCATAATTCTTTATTCTTTTCCTCAGGGAGTAAAATGGCCAACATTTCTAATGTTCCCGCATTTCGTTCGAGCCATTCACTATTATTTAGCGCAGAACACAATTGATTCTCATCACTAAGCAGTTTCTGAGCAACAAAATAATCTGCCATTCGGTCATAGGAAAAATATACGATTTTCTCCGAATCGTAGTTATAAAAAGACAATAGCCCTTCTTTTTCCATTTGAGCAAAAAGAGAATACGTAAACGCTTCAGTATTATGGATTTTTTTTGCAATTTCTTTAGCCCGCTCTCGTTCAACAAATCTCTTTTGATTAATCATCATTTCTTCAGCAAGGGCATCCAAATACGCTCTGACTTTATTGCCTTCTGGGTCAAGATCGCAAACATTTGCAATTAGTTTCGTTTTTTTATCTACATAACGTCGATATACTGCCTTTAGACCAATTTTTCCTTTAGGAAAATCTGCAAAAGATTCATTTTTAAAACTTTCGCAAAAAAGTCGCAAGAATAATGGATTTCCAAATTCCTGATTAAACAATGGATATAAAGGTTCATTTAATTTATAATATTTAAAGAAAGCTCTTATTGCCTTTTGTTCTTGCACCAAAAAACCATTATGTTCAACAACTATATACTTATCTTCTTCTCTGAAAACATCACTCCAGTATGTATCTCGGCATGTCACACATAGTTTTAAATGTGGATAGCTAGAAATCTGGTTTAGCAATGGAGCAAGCCATTTCTTCCAATTTTTGCAATCATTAGATTCATTCAGAGCATCAATAAATATAACAGAAGTCTTATCAAGGCTTTCTGCGCATGCATCTAAAGAACCAAAAAGCTCATCCCTAGAAATTAACGGAGACAATCCTAATTTATTTAAAATAACACGCCACGGTTCATCATGATTAAAATCATTTCCATAGAATATATAATGAGCGCAATCCTTATTTTGCTCAACATAATCAATAATACAGAAAGTTTTTCCAATACCTGCAGGCCCCTTGATAGCCAAGAAATTAGAATACGAAACCTTGAAGTCGTCTCCATCCATCCAATATAAAAGATTACTTAAAAACGCCTTAAATTCTCTAATTTTATCCAACTTTGCTGCGGGAAAATCACACATATACTGTGCTTGAAATTGGCGAAATCTCTCGTCATCTACAAATTTGTCACCAAATTTATTCTTTAGAAATTGAAGTTGCTCTTGTTCGCCTTTTTCTAAAATAGGAAACAATTCTTGACAGGACTTCACTAAATTTTTGCAACTATCATCAACATTCTTTCGATTTATCAAATTTTTAAACAAATCAATAACAAGACAAATAGATTGGCTAACATGGTTATAGGATTCACCTAAAGCTTCTTGAAAATACGAATCTTTTAAAAAGTCTTTCTGAATGGTTCGAATTTTACTCTTACACTGATTATTTAGAACTTCAACATTTGTAAACAAATCCAAAGTGCTCATCAAAGGAACGACAACATTCAAATCTGGGGTATATTTTTCTCCCACTTGTGACTTTGCATCTCGAATATGACTAAAACGCTGTTCTTCAGTTAAAATATTTTCGTCAAACCAATATCTACGTAAGCCAATAGAGGTATCAACATCAAGCAAAATGTCTATCAATACACTTTTAGACCACAATTCAATCTTTATGGAATATTGAGTTTCATTTTTTGTTTTCCATTCACTAAATCTTTGTATTTGACTCATTCCTCGCTTTCCAACCGCAACATCACCAGTCAAATCAAAAGGTATTGCGACATAATAAGTTTTCAAATTCGGATGATTCGCTAAAGCAGTCTTTAGAGAATTGTCCAACTGAGTCTTTTGAGATGAACCGAATTCATTGTTCTCCCAAAATTTTGATTGAACACCAATTTCACTATTGTCAGGGCATACAAAAATAGCTTCTACACCACCATCACCACCATCACCACGATAACATTGGTATTCACCAACATCTGCAAACTTTCTATGAAATAACGAACAAACAAGGCTTTCAAAAGAATCTCTTTGCCCCTTTGAGGTCTTTCGTACTTTATAAAAATCTATTTCCATTTTTATACCCCTTTCTCCATAAAAATTTTAAGATTTTGCGATAAATTATAATAATCGTTAGCTGCGGAATTTCGCATTATCTCATCAATACTTTTATGAGAAAATTCCATAATCATACTCCCATTTTGGAGAGAAAAAGGGTTTGCATTTGTGCCAACATTCTTGTTTCGCTTTTTTTATTTTCAACCACTTCCAATATTGAATTCAACTTTTGAGTAATATCGTTCTGCACTTTTTCAGAGGCAACAAGAATCATTAATTTTTTCATATCCTTATCGCTCAAATGAGCAACGGTTGTTCCTTCAATGGAACTTTCCAAAGCCTGTATTGGAGCATATATTGAAAACATAATTTGATACGCACTCATGAAAGATTTATTCAAACAACGTAAACGAACTATTCTTTGATTTTGCCACATTGACGAATTACTCCATATAGTCATATGAAATATTCCATCCATTCCTATTAAAATATCATTTTTTTGAATTAAATATTTTTCATCCGCAGTCTCAGAAGAATACGTATCTGTACTTTCTTCAAGAATATCGCGAATTCTTACGATAGGATTTTGCGATGAATCCGCACAAAACAATTCAGAATTAAACGGAAAACCATAGCGTACTTCTGCAACATCAAAAACAGATTTGTATTCCCATCCCTGCGGCAAATTGTTGGGGTCGATGTTGTCGATGAAGGTGTGGCGGTAGAGTGTTTGGGCGGTTTGTTCGAGGGTGGCGATGAGTTTTTTGTTTGTTTCGATGCGGGTGGCGAGGGTGTTGTATTCGGCGACGATTTCGCGCTGTTTTTCAATCGCGGGGACGGGGACCTGGACTTCGCACATTTCTTCCCAGTCAAAGACTTCGCGGGCGCTGCCGTGAGAATGGAATCGGGCATAGCGGTCAAATTCCGGGCGGCGGAACCACATCATCAGATATTCGGGATTCAGGGCGTTCGTATCAACGACTTCAAAAACGGTATAGGCCTGCGAAATGATGGCGTCGTCATATCCGTCCAACAAGGCGACTGAAATTTTATCGCCATTGCGAGACGTTACAGGACCATAAGCAAATTGTCCCTTAGTCACCACTTTATAGGCAGACAAATCGGTGCCGACAATATTGGCGATAGAGGGCATGAATTCTTTCGTGATGCTCACGCCAAGTAACCGCGTCACTTTCAAGTCCCTATTCCGCACATCTACGGGCCGTATGTAGTCGCCAAGCCGTTTCATCATCGAAATAGATCCTCCGCTTTAACAATACTTTGTATTAAAGACGCGTATTTTCCATTCGCCACTCCAAAAGGCGCAATCATTGTCAAGTGCAGCGTCTTGTTAGTCTTCACATCATCCCTGAAAATGTCACGGCGTTCCTTCAACCACTCGGCATAGTCTTTCTTTATCTCGAAAGGTCTGTCACAATACTTTATTTCGCACAGGTCTATCACCTTGTCGCTCCGGTCTATAATCAAGTCTATCTGGGCACCTTTCTTGCCGTTTTTCTTTGACCACGAACAGACGTCGCTTTCGATTCCCGATATACCCAAAGCCGCTTTCACTTGAGCGACGTGGTGTATGCAAACTTGTTCGAACGCATACCCCTGCCACGCATTGCGTTTGCTGTCAGACAAATTGCTCCACGCATTTTCATTCATGCCTTTGTAGTCCTTTACGAACCGCAAAAAGAACAACGTAAACATGTCGGTCAACTGAAACAGAGCCTCATTCCTTTTTTTGCCAAAAGACTGGTAATGGCGGATAAAGTCGCACTTTTCCAGATTTTCCAGGACTTCGCTCAATTTTCCGTTATCTGCCGCACCAAGTCCCGAAATAATAGCGTTCCTTGTGAGGCCCACAAGCTTTGCGGACAACAGTTCTACAACCTTCCTGTAAATTGTCGATTCGTTAAAGAGCGACCGAAACAGAAAGTCGTATTCTGTCCTGAGTACGGCGTTTCTCTTGAAAAAAAGCTTATCTATATTTTGCCTCAAGCTAAGCGACGAATCTAGCAACGATAGATAGTAGGGTGTTCCACCCAGGCACATGTAGGTTTCGACGATTTCCGAATCAGACCAGTCAAAGTTTTCTTTTGCAAGGTATTTACGGGTTTCAAGCAACGAAAAGGGGGCAAGATAGATAGGCCTAGTCACCCTATTGTGCAATCCGCCCTTGTCGCCCAACAGCTTGTTCACCATCCAGGTCGTAGCGCTGCCGCAAACCACCAGTTTCAACCTTTGGCAGTCGGCTCCCCAGCTGTTCCAAAACATTTCCAGGGCCCTGAGGAAATTGGATTTCGGCGTGTCAAGCCACGGCAGTTCGTCAATAAATACGACAATCCTTTTTTTCTTTAATGTCCGAAGGTAATTTTCCAGCTGGTCGAAGGCCTCAAACCAGTTCTTGGGAATGTTTGTACTTTGCCCGCTGAACTTTTGAAGTTGCTTTTTCCAGTTTCTCAATTGTTCAGCCTTGCTTACCTGATACACCCCTGTTGTATAGAAATCGAATTCTTCCTTGAAAAATTGCTTGACAAGGAACGTCTTCCCTATTCGCCTGCGACCATAGATTGCGACAAACTCCGCTTTCGGACTTTCAAAGCATTTTTGCAAGGTCTTTTGCTCTTCTTGACGACCAACAATTTTCTCTGAATAGTCCATACGCCCTCATTTTTTCGCTCAAAAATGGCAAAATATACCGATTATGGTGCGGAAAATATGCAAAAAAGAGACTTTCCGCACCAAAATCAACCTGTTTGAAATATATATAATTTGCAACGATTGTGCAACACATCTACGACCGTATGTAGTCTCCAAGCCGTTTCATATTCTGCCCTGTCATAGATTCTCCAAGTCTATCAAAACCATCCACGAGCCTTTTCTTGTCGTGCCTTCGTGCTTAATCGCGGAGACTTCAAGTTTACCTAGTTTGTTCAAATAATACTTGGTGGTATTCAAGTTTATTCCCAAGTATTTTGCAATTTGACCCTGAGTTGCACGTGGATTGGCTACCAGATAATGCATAAGTTTAATTTCAATCGGCAAGTATTTTTGAGTCGATTGGGTGGCGGATTGGGTGGTCGATTGGGTGGCGGATTGGGTGGCCGCAGTCTCTTGCTTGGCAAAAAATGCAAGCATCACATCTTCGGGATGTACAGTATATTCCGTCTTGACTCCATAATCCTTGCAAAGTTTGCACATGTTTTCGATGCCCCTGCCCCACGTTTCCACGTAGCCCGCCCTAAAGAACGCGTTTGCGATTTTGGGGTTGTATTGTTCCGAACGGTGCCGTTGCATCAATGTTTCGACGGTCCAATTGGCCGGGAAAATGCAATCGTTGCTTATAAGGACTTCGTTCTCGTGTATGCGAATTTGAATCGGAACTCCAGAGGAGTAATTCGAATGCATCAGGGCGTTGTAAACGGCTTCGCGCATGGCATCCTTTGGAATGGGGTAGCGTTCCACCCGGATCAGGCCGTCGTAACTGATGCGAGCCTTGAAATACTTGAGGTAAATGAGTTCTACGACTCGATCAGCCTGAATGAACAGCGAACCGTAAATTTCATCCTGGTATTGCAAATCGGGCCCATCGCCAAAAAATCCGACTTTCACGTAAGCGCCGCCAAACCATTTTTCCGGCTTGCGGTGAAAAAGCAAGACTGCGGCTCGGGTCAATTTTCCATCTACAACCAGATTCAGGCTGTCCAGCAGTTCTTCGTCCGTCATCGACAAATCTTGTGATGTCATCCGGCCCGACTTTTTCGCCTCTCGACGGAAGATGTCAAAGCTTTCCTTGTCCAAATCCCTTAAGCTAACTCCATCGACAGGGAGAGCATCCCATTTCGTTCCGGTCTTGTTCAGCAAAAACTGCGTGAGAGAAGCTCCCTGCAAAAGTTGTTTGGTGCTCCCGGTTCGATAATGATATTCGCCTTTATAATTTACGGGATATGTACTCGGAGAAACCGATATTTCGATGTATTCCTTGGAATCTACAGAAAGCAGATTTACATCGACCAACAAGCCCAATGCATCCCTGACTTTATTCGGGATGTCTTCCATGAGTTTTTTGGCATTCTGCAATCCAACGACATGGCCCTTATCATCTATGCCTACAAAAATCTTTCCGCCTTGCGCATTCGCAAAACCGCATATCCACTTGATATACTCGTCTCGCCACGATTCCTTGTACTCGATGTTTTGACTTTCGGGCATACGGTTCCTTAAGGGTTAATCATTTTGCCTTAATATACATTCGTCCGCTTTTGTATGCAATAGAGCCCACTTTCCATCACGCTACAATTCAAATCCCAGGTTCTTGAAGACCTTAGCGAGTTCCTTTTCGCTTTCTTTTTCGGCCTTGAGGAGGGTGCGCATTTCTGCTTGGAGTTCGCGCATTTTTTCGTCAAAGTTCACCTGTTCGTCGCGGTTCTTGAATTCGATGTACTTGCTCGGCACAAGCGACCAGTTTTTCGCCTCAATTTCCTTGAGAGTAGCGGTGGCGCAGTATTCGGGTTCGTCCTTGATTTTCTTTGTTTGCCACTTGTGGTAAGTGCCGCTGATTTTTGCAATATCCTCGGCGCTGAACTGGGTGTACTTCTTTTCAAAGGGTTCACCCATCTGGCGCAAATCCATAAAGAGCACTTCGCCTTTGCGGTTCCTGTACTTGCGTATTTCTCTGCCGACCTTGACTTCGCGGGCAGTTTTATTGTTGTTCAATATCCAGAGTGTCACGCTGATGTCGGTGGAATAGAACATATTTCTAGGCAAAATAAGAATGGCTTCGACCTTATCATTTAGCAAAAGTTCTTTGCGAATTTTTTGTTCGTCGCCTTCACCACTTAATGCACCATTACTGAGCAAAAAACCTGCCACACCATTTTCGGAAAGCTTTGAGAGAATGTTTAATATCCAACCATAATTCGCGTTGCTCGTGGGCGGCACGGTGTAGCCTTTCCAGCGCAGGTCATCAAGAAGTTCGTTTTCTGCTCGCCACGACTTCTGATTGAACGGAGGGTTGGCCATAATAAAGTCGGCCTTCAAATCTTTATGCTGGTCTTCGGCAAAGGTGTCGGCAGGTTTGTCGCCCAAGTTACCAGAGATGCCACGGATGGCAAGGTTCATCTTTGCAAGTTTGTATGTAGTTCCTGTATATTCCTGACCATAAACAGATACTTCGCGCTTGTTACCATTATGGGCCTCAATAAACTTCATGCTCTGCACGAACATGCCGCCCGAACCGCAGCAAGGGTCATAAATTTTACCACGGTAGGGTTCAATCATTTCAGCAATTAAGCCAACGATTGTTTTTGGCGTATAGAATTCGCCCTTACCCTTGCCCTCGGCTATTGCGAATTTTCCTAGAAAATATTCATACACTCGCCCGACAACATCTTGCTCTTTGTCCTTGATGGTGTCGATGCCGTCGATGTCGCTGATTAGCGCCGCCAGTTTCGCGGTATCAAGTTGTAATCTCGAAAAATAGTTATCAGGGAGTGCGCCGCGCAATGCCTTATTTTTCTTTTCAATATTTGCAAGAGCTGTATCAATTAAAAGTGCTATATCGCTTTGGCGAGCGTGTTCAATTATAAAACTCCAGCGGGAAGTTTCTTCCAGATAAAAGACATTGTCCTTGTTGTAGAACTCAGGCATTTCCACATATTTTTTGCGACCGGCGGCAATGAGTTTTTCGCGCTGTTCTTCAAACTTATCGCTTGCAAACTTCAAGAAAATAAGCGAAAGTACAACATGTTTGTATTCAGCTGGTTCTACGCTACCGCGCAACTTGTTTGCAGATTCCCAAAGAGACGCTTCAACCGATTTTTCAATATTTTTTTTCTTGCTTTTTGTAGAGTTTTTTGCCATGCTTAAAATATATATAACTCGTCATAAAATTTGGCAAAAAAAATTCCCTTGCAACTATGAAGTTACAAGGGAAATTCAAGCAACCTTAAGAAAGATTATTTCTTAGGAAGTTTTGCTTCACCGCCAAAATCGACGTTCGTCTTTTTGCCAAGCAAAAGAGCACGCGTTTTCATTGGCAAGCCATAGCAACGGATAAAGCCTGTGGCGTCTTTCTGGTCATACATTTCAACATCAGAGAATCCACCAAGTTCCATGTCGTACAAGCTATATGGGCTCTTGATGCCAGCAGGAATAATGTTACCCTTGTAAAGTTTCAAGGTAACTTCACCCGTAACAACTTTCTGAGTTTCAGAAATAAAAGCATCCATTGCTTGACGAAGTGGTGTGAACCATTGGCCATTGTAAACCAAATTGGCGTATGTCATAGACATTTTTTGTTTTTCGAACAAAGTTTCTTTATCAAGAACTAATTGTTCAAGACATTCGTGAGCTTTGTAAAGCAATGAACCACCCGGAGTTTCATAAACACCGCGGCTCTTTAAGCCAACAAGGCGGTTTTCAACAATATCTAAAAGACCACAAGCGTGTTCGCCACCAATCTTGTTTAAATATTCAAGCAATTCAACAGCACCCATTTTTTTGCCATCAATTGCAACTGGGTTTCCTTTATCAAAGGAAATGGTTACATAACCTGGCTTAGAAGGAGCCTTTTCATAAGTTTTCGTATGCTTGAGCATGTCGTACTTATGTTCTTTATCTGGTTCTTCTAAAATGCCACCTTCATGAGAAAGGTGCCACAAGTTACCGTCTTCAGAATAGATTTTCTTTTTAGAAATACCATTCAAAGAAATGCCACGAGCTTGTGCGTAATCGATTGCATCTTCACGGCTGTGAATGTTCCATTTAGGATCTTTCCAAGGAGCAATCACTTCAAGTTTTGGGTTCATGGCGGCATAAGTCAATTCAAAACGAACCTGGTCATTGCCTTTACCTGTTGCACCATGAGCAACAGCGTAAGCGCCTTCTTTTTCTGCAATTTTAACTTGATATTTTGCAATCAATGGGCGAGCAAAAGAAGTTCCTAAAAGGTAAGTGTTTTCATAACGAGCGCCTGCACGAACAGTTGGCCATACGTAATCTTCCAAGAATTCTTTGCGGAGATCTAAAACGTAGCACTTGGAGGCACCAGTATTCAAAGCTTTCTGTTCTAAAGCCTTAGCATCTGGAAAATCATTTTGCCCAAGATCTGCTGCAAAAGCAATCACTTCGCAATCATAATTTTCGATTAACCAAGGAATAATGATGGAGGTATCTAATCCGCCACTGTAGGCGAGAACCACTTTCTTTTTTGAATTTTTCTGAACTTTAGCCATTTTAAAATCCTTTTAAATGTTTGGCATGTGAAAATATAGAAAACCCCACTTAAAAAGTGGGGTAAAATTTAAACTTAAGGCAAAGAGATGCGTAATGTTGTCACTTGTTTCAAAGCCTGCACCTGAACTATATAAACTCCTTTTGGGAAAGCCTCCAATGAAATATTTTTAGAGATTCCCATTTTTCTTTGAAGGAGTCTCCCCTGAAGGTCAAATACAGCTACATCAGCCTTTTCTACTCCAGAAATATAAAGCGAACTTCCTTTCTGTTGGACATTCAAAAATTTCAATACTGGCTTTTCTAAAGAATTCGGAATTTCTTCGCCAGAGCCACCTTCTGGTATTTCTTCTTTTTCAGTTTCACCAGAATCACTTTCTGGAGTTTGTTCATTACCGCCTGCGCCAGAATTTTCATTTTCAAATTTTTGAGTTGGCTCAATTTCACGAACTGAAACATACTTATAATAAGGATGATCATTATCTGAACGCATTAGAACAATGCCACCTTTTAAAATAGCCGCATAAGCATTGACTAAGCCATTGTAATCGGCACAACCTTCAATAGTCGCAGCTCCATAACTTGCACCTGACCAATCTTTTCCAGCGTCTTCAGCTACGCCAACAAGTTCCCACTTGCCGGGAGGCGTTGCGTTACTCGTTGAATCGATATAAAGTTCTAAGCGAACTGTTGAAGCGTCTTTATTGTAAACAATATACTTCATACCAATCCACTTGCCTACAGGTAAAACATTTCCACCCCAGAGAGGGTCTTGCGCCCCTATTCCAGAACTACTGCGGTAATAACTTCCCGGGTGTTTCCATTCTTTTTCAAAATCCCACTTGCCATCATTTCGGAAACGAGCATAGTAAGTATTTGCATCACAATTATTACCGCCACCAGAAGCATGCCCAAGCGGGCCTGAGCGAACACCTACAACCATTCCGCCATAATTTTCGCCACCAAGTGCATCACGTTTAAAATAAGCGGTGTATTCAGTATTTAAGAATTCTTGTTTTACGCTCGCCCATGATTGAAGACTATTTATATGAAAACGCGGGTTATTTGCAAGCATTTGCATTGTGCCATTTCCATCTACATAAAACCCACCGCCATCAGAACTTCTATCATCAGTCCATTGCGTATTGTCTTCAGTGTCACCAGACCAATCTTTAAATGTTCTTTCAGAACCATTAGCCCAGTGCAAAGAATTCCATTCTTGCATTCCCGATTTTGACTTATAGAATTTCTGAAAGCCAAAAACATCTGTAGATTCTTCAGCAAATAAGAAACTTGCCAGAACAAAACTAAAAAACAATCCCATTTTTTTCATAAACACCTCAAAAGATCAGCATAGAAAAAGGCAG
>ERZ808043.44-NODE-44-length-34045-cov-3.511246_pt1 | contig 34045 bp, 49 predicted proteins | sample MGYA00380194_ERZ808043 | MGnify/ENA primary metagenome ERZ808043 (study PRJEB31490, sample SAMN06133370) | cow dung metagenome | isolation source: H3 | host: cow | place: China: Chengdu | collected 2015-05 ...
AGTGATTGGAAACAATGTCAGTGGTATATGTATTTGACTGGCATTCATAAAGGCTTTGTTTTGTCGGAGGATAAAAACACACAAGAGTTTAAGCTTGAGGTGTATGACTTCGATCAGTCTATTGTTGATCTGTTTATTGATAGAGCTGAAGAAATAAAGTACTATTATAAAAGGGTCATGACAGAACACAAAATGGTCAAACGTCCTACTGATGCAAAGAAGCCAGATTGCAAACGTTGTCAGTCATGTCCAATGAGAAATGCTTGTTGGAATATAAATGGTGGAGGAAAACGAATCATCGAAGGAGACTAACATGAAGATAATAGATGCAGGATTTGAGATACTTACTCCTATATCAAAAGGAGGAATATCTGAATTGCAGTTCTTAGAGAAGATAGCAAGGAAATGTTATAAGTCAGAAGATAAGATCAGTGAGGATGGAGAATCAGCTAAGAGATTGGTTGGTTCTCTTATTAAGAGTAAACATGAAGCAATGCTTGAGCACATGTCGTTATCTGTGTTATTCATTTGTGATAGAGGTGTAAGTCATGAAATAGTACGACATCGTATGGCAAGCTTTGCTCAGGAATCAACTCGTTATTGTAACTATTCAAAAGGTAAGTTTGGTGGTGAAGTAACATTCATTAGACCATACAATATGAGTAGTGACAGTACTGAGTTTGCTATATGGGAATCTGCTATGTCAGTTGCTGAGAATAACTATATGGAACTGTTGGATAATGGTATAAGTCCTCAGATGGCTAGATCAGTTTTACCAAACAGCCTTAAGACAGAATTGGTTATGACTGCTAACTTAAGGGAGTGGAGACATTTCTTAAATCTTAGAGCTGCTGGTTCTACTGGTGCTCCACATCCTCAAATGTTAGAGATAGTGGTACCATTACTTATTGAACTACAGCATGCTATTCCTATTGTGTTTGATGACATTATACCATATAATAAATAGCTTATCATAAGGCTCCAGGAGACAGCCTAAGGACGTTTAATTTATAAGCTTAATATTTATATGTCCTTATTATAAAGGTCCTTAAATCGTCTCCTGGACGCTTAGGAAGGTTGGTCAATTATGTATCATAAAATCATAATCGGCATTGACCAATCCTATAAGAATACTGGGATTAGTATAATAGCCGATGAAGAAATAAAAAAGGTCACATCAAAAGACCTAACTCATTATGAAACGAATACAGAACGTAGGAGAGCATTAAGAAAAACACTTGATGGTCTCCTTAGATCTGTTACTCCAAAGGCTGATTCTGTTGTGTGTATAATAGAGCGTATAAGACTTCAGTCTCAGGGATTCTTAAATATCAACTATATCAAATCAATAGGTGCTTTGAATGCTTTGATAGTAGATACCATGGCTGAATATGAAATACCAGTCTATTCTGTAGACACAAGATGTTGGAAAGCTCAAGTTGTCGGTACCTCTAAACCAAAGGCAAATAAATATGGAGTACCAGAAGAGAAATGGCCTACTGTTCATTGGGTGAATAAGCAAGGCTTTAAGTCCAGTATCTTGAAAGAAGTAACTGGCAGAAAAAGCAAAGGGACATTCATAGGCAGTAATGGCACTAAATATATGTTTGACAATGATGCTGCTGACAGTTGTGCCATTGCTATGTTTGGTGTAGTAGGTGACAAGGATAAGCTCCAAGAAGAGCATTAGAGGGGAGGAGAGTATGCCTAACCAAGGACCATGCAAAGACTGTATTCCACCAAAACGACAGATTGGTTGTCATGGCTATTGTGAAGAGTACATTGAGTGGAAGGCAGCATTAGAAAGACAGAAACAAGCAGAAAAGGAATGGAAAGAGTCACATCCTGATCCGTTTTTCAAATTTACTCGATAAAATTACAAATAAAGTATTTACTTTTGTATTATTCTGTGTTAGAATAGTTATAGTAATACTAATACATACTTACATCCTTAGTGGAGGTGTTCAAATGAAAAAGACAATGGATGGAATCAAATCAATCTCTGAGTTTGATAGTATCAATGAGTTTTACAAGTATCTGTGTGATACACCTTTTAATGAAGCATTCAGGTGGGCAGATCATTCATCAGTTGATAGTTCTTACAGTTTTACACAGACACACAACTTTGATGAAGCAGTAAACCTGATGAAAGATGCCTGGTCTGTTATGGCAAAGAAACTCAATGCTAAGCTTCAGGTTAGAGAAAAGCAGAATGCTATGGTGAACAAACGTAAGATGGTGAATTCAGTTGCTGGTTTTCAGCCTATTGTTCCTTTATATCTTGCAGGTGTTCCTACAAACATGGTACAGCAGAAGATGGTACCAGTTAAGCAGAAGATTATCAACATAACCAAGTCTGTAAGCTATAATGCTGGTGTAAGTACAGAAACAATCGTTGAAGAATCTGTAAAGGCTATGCAGATAGTAAAGAAACTTGAGGCTATGGGTTATCGTGTAAATCTCAGTATTGCACTTGGTTCTATCGAAGGTGACCGTCAATTGTTTAGCAAGGTATGTATCAAACATGCAAATGAGAAACTGAACGTTTCTAAGCTTGCATTCCCTCTGGTTCATCCTTCAATGCTTAGGAGATTGTTCTTCAGATTCATTGAGGTTTGCCCTGATACAACAAAGAGTTTTACTTGGGGTTATGGAAGACCAGCTACCGCAGATCAGATCAAAAAGGTTTATGGTGAAGAGATAATCCTTCCTGCAAAGTTCAGAGGAAATGTAGAGAACATACACAGTCTGGAAGATCTCATAAGAGAGAACGAGGTATAAGTCTTTGGGGTGGTAAAATCCACCCTAAAACTTTTTGCAAAATATTTCAAAAAAGTGTTTACAAGTGGTTTACTCTGTGATAGAATGTAATCATGGTAAACCAAATAACAAATCTTCAGTTGAAGGAGGAAACAATCATGGCAGAGAACAGAACACAGGAAGTTAACATTCAGGTATCACACATCGAAAAGGGATTCAAGGGTCAGACAGCTTACATGCTGGTAACATTCGATGGAAACTCCAAGGAGTACTCATACATCAGAAAGTACAACGTGGATGAGAACAACAACTACTTCTCAATCGTATCAGGATGCAGAGTTACATTTACTCCGGAGTTCAAGCTTATCGGTATCACAAGAGAATATGATGTAGCTGGTGTAAAGAAAAGAAGTACAGCTAAACAGGTTGGTTCTACAACAGATAAGATCAGAACCGAGATTCAGGAAAAAGAGATCGAGATGCCTAAGGTTCAGATTCCTGAAGTTGAAACAAAGGGTGAGATTCACCATGAACAGTATGAAACAATCAAGGCTTGTCTGGAAAGTAACATTCCGGTTTATCTTGCAGGACCTGCAGGATCTGGTAAGAACCACACAGTAGAGCAGATTGCTAAGGAGCTTGGTTGGGACTTCTACTTCTCTAACAGTGTACAGCAGGAATACAAACTTACAGGATTCATTGATGCAGGTGGAAAGTTCCACGAAACAGAATTCTACAAGGCATGTACAGATGACAATGACTGTGTATTCTTCCTTGATGAGATGGATGCAAGTATTCCTGAGGTATTGGTTCTTCTGAATGCAGCAATTGCAAATGGTTACTTCGAATTTCCGAATGGAAGAATCGATCTTAAGCATGTACACTTCGTGGCAGCCGGTAACACAGTAGGATCTGGTGCAGATGAGATGTATACAGGCCGTATGGTTTTAGATCAAGCAACACTTGATAGATTCGCAATCATCGAATTCGACTACAGCTTAAGAATAGAGATGGCAATCTCCAAGAACAATTCTGATCTGGTAAGTTTCATTCATCAGTTAAGAGATGAAGCTACCAACAAGGGGATCAGAGCTACATTCTCATATAGATGCATTACAATGGTTACCAAGCTTGAAAAAACTGGAATGCAGATGAAGGACATTATGAAGATCGCAGTTATGAAAGGTCTGGACAAGGACACAATCAATACTTTCAATCCTTCAGGTTCTTCAAAATATCATACAGCACTTAGAGAGATCCAGGTGGCATAAGCCACTTGGTTCTTCTGATTAAAACATAAAGGAGGGATGAACTTGCAAAGGGCAAAACAAACGAATATGTTTGGGATTAAGTACCTTAGTAAAGGACACAACGGTAGGAAGTATGCAGTCAAGATTGAGATTGGTTGTGTAAATGGTAAACACGGCAAGATGGAATATTTCTACGAAGGAAATGACTATGAACTTGCTGTTTGGTTTGCAAATAAAGTCAATAAGCTTATATCTGAAGGTGGTCATACAAAAGCTCTGGATTGGAGAGAATATGATATGGCAGAAGAGGTGAAGGAATGGCAAGCAAAGAGAAAATAAGAATGAGAATAAATAAACACAGTGATTCAGTTTGTGAAACATGTGGAGAAGGCAGTAGCCAAGTATTAGAGATGTTTGATCTGATGATCGGTAGTACAATTCATACTATTTGTGATAGATGTGCAGATCAAATATTCCATAAGACATTATCTGCTACTTGTGGTGTAAATGCTAAAGTTAAATCACAACATGACTTAGCAATAATTCGTAAGAGAAACTCTTACACATCAAACTATGAAAACCACACATCTTTGAATGAAGCTTTATCTGATATAAAGGATTCAGGTGATGATGAATGAAAGGTGTAAGATGTGGTACAAATGGTGATGCAAATCACGGAATAAACTTTGATGTTATGCCTTGTAAGTACTGGAGTAATACTACTAAAATGTCTTACTTACAAAGAAGAATAATAGTATATAGTATTATGTATTATGAGGCTAATGAATCTTGTGTGTCTGATAGGTTTTATGACAATATATCACATCAGTTGGTTAAACTCATGCAGGAGAGTTCTGAAGAACAATGTAAAGCAACAACATACTGGTATGCATTTTATGATTTTGATGGTAGTACTGGTTTTGATATTCCACCACGACTAAACAAACAAGATAAAGAATATCTGAGTATGATTGCAAAAGGTGTGCATGATAGATGGAGAAGAGAAACGAAAGGAAAGTGTTTGATATGATCGAACTTAAAGAATTAGAGAATCGTAGATACGAAGGCAAGGATTGTACAGCATTTACGTATAATATGACCGTAGATAAAGATTTGACTGTTGAGTATAGATTTTATAGGTCATTGGATTCAGAGGTCTTAAAACGTACGTGGATAGCTCAGGTGATATTCCCAAGAACTGAGCAGGCTGATTCACAGATGTATTACATAGGATTTGAACTCCCTAAGGATGATTTGCCATTGACTCTTGTTTGTGCTACAGGATTGAGATACTTTCAGATGTGTATGAAAGCAGAGGTCCAAAAGAAAAGCAACATCGATTTTACAATCGGTGAAATAACAAGAGGTATGTAATATGGCAAAAAGATCTGGAAAGTTTTATAGAAAGAATGAATCAGAAGTAATGAAGAGTTTAGGTTTTGAGCCTACTCCGAATTCTGGGTCTGGATGGATTGTAAAAGAGGACGGTGTATCTGATGAGTGTATGTGTCAGCTAAAGAGTACTGATGCTAAATCAATTAAAGTCAATCTACAAGACATCCATACATTGGAGTATAATTCTGGTGTTGAACATAAAATACCAGTTTTTGCTATTCAGTTTCTAAGTACTAACGAGGTATTCTTATTGATTAAGCCTGAGGACATTCAGGACGTCTCTAAGTATCTTAAAACTGGTGAAGGTATAAATACTAACCTATTTAATCTAAATCCACCAGGGGAGCTCCTGGAGCCTTTGGAAGGTATTCCAAAGAAAGTAATAACATCAAGTAATTCTGCTAGAAAGCAATTACGAGATGAGATGGCAAACAAATTCAATAAGAAGGAGAAAAGTGCAACATGAATGTAAAAGTAAAAGAAGTGGTAAGATATGACGGACACAATGTTTCTGCTAATGGATCAGTTAACTTCAATCTGAAGGCTGGTTACTCAGAGCTGGTAAACACAATCAAGGTTATGCAGATGCTTAACAATGATGTAAACATCAAAGCAAAGATCCCTGGTCAGAAAGCTATGAAGCTCGGTATCTTTCGTGTTAAGCAGGTTGTGATTGATGGTGATGGAGAATCTAAGCTTAAGTTCAATGGTCTTAACGATTACATTGAGATGGATAACCTGAACCTGCTTCCACTCAACTCTGATGACAACAAGGAGTTTGTGGTTTTGATGGAAGCTGAGATTGAAGAGGAAGACGAAGGTAACGAGGAGGATGACAATGACGAAGAATAATAAGATTGAATACAATGAGATCTCAAAAGCCAAAGTCTCTGACTCCAGGAATATTGTGATCAGCTCTTGTTCAAAAGGTGGATTCACAATTGCTCAGCAGCTTGAGGCTAATGAGAATGGTAAGATAACAACTGTATTTATGAAAGGTGCTTTTCATGTGGATGACATACAGGGGTTATATGAGTTAAGAGATGCAATCAACTTTGCAATCAAACTTGATGAGGATGCCAAGAATGATGAAGGTGATTGGGATGATGAGGACGAAAATAATTAAATAAAAATTGCAATTTCCTATTTACAAATGGATTTTACTGTGATATGATAGTACCATACCAAATAGGAAATGGTCAATTGACCAATAAGTCTCTTAGAAGGAGGTAACAACATGGTAGTAAACTACGAATCTTACAATGAAGACAAGATGGCATTCTTTAAGAAACATGATAACGACTTCATTTGTGAAACAAGTCCAATGGATGAGTATGGTCATTACTGGAAAACTTACACATTTGCAGATAATGCAATTTGGTATGAGGCAATGGTACCTGTAACTGAGGAAACAATCATTGTGGTTCATGAGTGTAAATGCAAGGTGGAAGTAAAGTTCTTAAGAACAGAATTCTGGAGTACAGAATCAGGTAGCAAATACTACTATGAACAATGGTAATTGTATATGATTGGTGTAGGACACTTACATATAGAATTGGTCAGTTGACCGGTAAAACAAACAAACATCTTAATCAAAAATGAAAAGGAGATTAAAATCATGGCACAGAATTGGAATGTAAAACAGGCACTCGCAGCAATCAACAAAGGAAACAAGGAAGCAATTACAGACATCGGTCGTAGATTCCCTCTGACTTCAAACATCCTTGCTCGTATCGGTGAGGACAAGGCAGCAGGTGAACTTATCAATGCTCTTCCGGATCACATCACTGTAAGAAAGATTGAATCTATTCTTAAGGATGGAGTTCAGGTGGATGACTCTGATAACGATGTTGATGTGGATGACGAGATCGAAGCTGATGAGAAGCCGGCTAAGAAGGCAGCTAAGGCTACCAAGTCTGAAGATGCAGGTGATGACTACAGCAAGATGACAGGTGATCAGCTCATTGCTCTTCTTAAGGATGCAGGAGTTTACAAGGACTGCATTAAGAAGATGGGCGGTGGAAAGAAACAGCAGATGCTTGACTACATCGAGAAGTATGGTCTTGAAGCTGCTGAGGATGATGCTGAGGAGGAAACTGCTGAGGATAATCCTTATGCTGGTAAGACTGCAATGGATCTTTTCAAGGAATGCAAGAAGCGTGGTCTCAAGGCTAAGCCTAAGCAGAAGGCAGCTGTATATGCAGACATTCTCATGAAGGATGATCAGTCTAAGGCAGAATCTGATGATGCAGACGATGACTGGGATGACTGGGATGATGGTGAAGAGGAAGAGGAAAAGCCTGCTAAGAAGGAGACCAAGAAAAAGGCTCCTGCCAAAAAGGCAGCTAAGAAGGAAGAGCCGGAAGACGATGATGAGGATGACGACTGGAATATCTAATCCAGATCTGTTCAGTCAATTCATGAATCCACCGGTGTATGTATGAGTATAAACATGGCTGGTAGGTGTAAAAGCTTGCCAGCCTACTCTACATTATAGGAGGCCAAGATGAAAACAACAGAAATACTTGACCTTGATTGTAGGGTCAGTGAAAATAGAGAAATAATTCAAATGGTCCTAAGGCAAATTAAGCCATTAGCCAAATGTTCAGATGAATATGACATTCCAATGGATAAGTTGGAAAAGTGTTTACAGGTGTTATGCAAAAACTATGATATGTATCCGAGGCAGATTGTACCAGATATTATGGCAGCTGAGAAAGACATAATCTGGAGATTTGAGGTAGTAGATCTTAAGAATCTTTCAGTACTCGGTAAATGTTATGGATTGAACCTATATGAACTCATGTGTAAAGCTGTTATTATGCTTTATGCATTATCACGGAAAAGGAGTAAAGAAAAATAATGCTAGTCAGAGTATATACTGATGGTGCATGTTCTAAGAATCCTGGACCAGGTGGTTGGGCAATGGTATTCAATTTTGATAATGAGTGTAAGACAGATGCTGGTAGAGAAAAAGAAACAACGAACAATCGTATGGAACTTACTGCAGTAATGAAGGCATTAGAGAAGATGGATGCATTATCAAAACACAAGAATCATGAGTATGAACTTTATAGTGATTCTGCTTACGTGGTGAATTCTATCAACAATTGCTGGTTAGTCAAATGGAAAATGAATGGTTGGAAGACTACAACAGGTTCTGACATTAAAAACAAAGATCTGTGGCTTAAGATTGATAAGTACTTAAAGAACTTAAGACAGAAGAATGTAAAAGTAACAATCATCAAAATCAAAGGACATGCAGGTCATACATTCAATGAGCTTGTTGATAAGCTTGCAAGAGAACAATCTTTAATGGCAGGAGGAAATTGAGAATGAAGAAATATTTAAGAGTAGCAGCTGAGGTTGCAATTGATATACTGCAGACAATAGGAATGTGGATTATAAATAATCTTAGAAACTTTGCTGCAATTATCAATATCCTGCTTCCTTATCTGTGTTTATACGTTGGTCAATCATGCTTTGAGAAAAGAGATAAGTTTGCTGTAGGTGGAGAGATATTCATTCCGATCATGGCATTTTTTATTATCTGGTATCTCAGATCATTTGCCAATAAGGTTGGTAAAGGTACAACACTTCCAAGACCTACAAAACGATTCACTGAAGTTTCTTCAGATGGTGAAGTAAGTATTCCACAAGACAGACTGGAAGAACTTATCATCTATATGGGTGATCTTGAGGATTGGATGGAACGTAAGAAGTTATTATAGGAACGTCCAGGATGACGCAGGAGACATTTTAAGTTATCAGTTGATAAAATATATGGCTAACTAAATAAAATTCAAATATGACGTTCCTGGACGCTTATGGGAGGTATTTATGTACTGGCAACCTACACGACTTGAAGGATTGAGATGCTCAAGAGGTATAAATTGTGACTTTGGTATTTGTGATGAATGCCAACGAACACATAATATTTGTTGTGAGGAGGATAATGAGTTTGAAGATGCGAAAACAGATGATGATTCACATTCTGATCATTCTAACTTGTTTGGTGTATGTGATAAGTAAGTGGGAAGTACCAACAGTTCTTGAAGACAAGGCTCCAACGTCTTACCAGAGTACTGTGGAAGATAATTTAGAAATATGGGAAGAAATACCTCAAGAAGAGGAAGACACAACAGAGACTGAAATTACTACAGAAGTAGAAAGTGAACCACAATATCCAACTTTTGATTATACTGTAAATTGGAATGAGACTGAAGTATATGAACTGGCTAAGATTGCTGAATGTGAAGGAGGCAATCAAAATATCCAGACAAGAATTCTGATTATTATGGTAGTGCTCAATAGAGTACAAAGTGATAGTTTTCCAGATAATATCCATGATGTGATATTTGAGGAAAGCAACGGAACTTATCAGTTTAGTCCATTAGCCCCAGATGGTAGTTGGTGGAATACAGAACCAAGTGAAGAATCCTATGAAGCTGTTGCTATGTGTATGGAACAGATCAACAACGGATGTGATAATTCTGGAGGAGCTTTATATTTTGAAGCTTTTGGAACTGATGAGGAAGCAGAAAAAAGTTGGCATGGTCGTAACTTACAGTTTTTATACAAATCACAAAGTACGAGGTTCTATAAATGAGTAAATACAAAATGCCATTCAGTCAATATAAGCAATGTCAGAAAATGACTAAGAATGAATTCAGTCGTTGGTTAGAAACATTTGCAGATACAATGTGGGATGAGGGTTATTCAGCTGCAATGAAAGATGTACCTGATGGAAGTGTTGTATTTGATCCGAATGAAAATGTGATAATCAATTGGGAGAAAGATGAATTTTACAATATGCTTACATCAATCAAAGGTGTAGGTGATGCTTTGGCAAATAAGATAATAGATAAAATCTATGAGTATTATGACAAGGCCACAGAATGACCGTATAAACGATTTTATGCTTTAGATATATATTTTATTGGCTAAAGAATTAAAATTCAACCAGCGTCCTCTGGTAGCCTCTGGTGACCATTCTAATTTGACACTATAATATAGAATAATAAAAATAAATAAAATAATGGTGTACATTTGTTTTGATCTGTGATATAATTATAAAAATGGAACAAATCAAAATTCAAAGGACACGTTAAGTGTTGAGATCAGCATTTAAGTAATTAGTAAATTAAGTCTGATGTGGAAAACCTATTTTCTGCATTAGGCTTAGTTGCGTGTAAAAACATATTATAGGATTAAAGCAAAGGAGAAACAAGACAATGGCTATTACACAAAGTTTTGTTGACCCTGAGGAATGGTTAACAGAAGACAAGCTAATGCTTTTAGAATGTTGGGCAAGAGATGGTTATACTTATGCTGATGTTGCTCAAAGAATAGGAATCTCAAATAAGCAGTTAACAACATGGCGTAAAGAGTTTCCTGAGATTCATAAAGCTTTAGCAAAAGGAAGAGAGATAGTTGATTATCAGGTTGAGAATGCTCTGTTAAAATCTGCCTTAGGGTATAAGACAAAGGAAGTGACAATCATTACAGTCTTAAAGAATGGTAAAATGGTTGAGACAACTAAACAGACAGTAACTAAGGAGGTAGCTCCTAACATTAGTGCTTGTCAGACTTGGTTATACAATAGGCTTCCTGATAAGTGGAAAAATATGAATGCCAGATCTAATATCTTAAATGAGTTAGGTGATGAGTCTTCTGATATTTCAATAACAGTAACAAGAGCTGGAAGTAAGAAGTCTAGTTCTGATGGTGTAGAAACAGAGGAAGACAAAGAGTGGCAGGAATCAGTAAATCAGTCTATCAGTATAAGAAAGAAAACTGAAGAAGAGAAGAAAAAAGAAAGAAAAGAAAAGGCTGCTAAAAAGAAAGAAGAACAGCAGAATAAAGGTCCACAGAAAACTAAGGTTGAAGAGATAGATCTTGACTATTGGCCTGATGACTGGGAGGAGGATGAGTAAATATGGTACGTCCTCTAAATGGAAGTGTTCCTTCTTCAATAGGTCGAAAGGCAGTTGCTAAGGATGCCAGAAAAATCTATAAGGAATCTGCTGAACATTTCGAGGACTTCTTATTTGACTGGGATTATGAAACGTATCTTCTGCTTGGAGGATATGGCTCAGGAAAAAGTTACCATATAGCTTTTAAGATAGTACTTAAATGTTTTGCAGAGAAACGAAAGGTTCTGGTAGTAAGACAGGTTTATGAAACAATCAGTGAATCATGTTATTCATTGTTCTGTGAAATACTTGAAGATATGGATCTGTTGACAAGGGATTCATTTGAGTTTAGAAAAAAGCCGAACAAAGTATTAGCATTAAAAAGTCCTCTGAGATTTAAGTTTCCAAATGGGTCAGAAATAATCTTTAAGGGAATGGATAATCCAGAGAAGGTAAAGTCAATCAATGGTGTTTCGATAGTCTGGATTGAAGAATGTTCTGAAGTTAAGTTTGAAGCTTATGAAGAATTGCAAGGACGTATTCGAACACCAAACGTAAGTATGCATTTCATACTAAGTTGCAATCCTGTAGGTTTTGAGAATTGGGTATACAGACATTTCTTTGTTAAGTTAGACAATGAAGGAAAGGAAACAACGATACTTGATCCGAATGAGTTATATGCTAAACGATGTCTTATTCGTAATGGTGTATATTATCATCATTCAGTTCCTACAGACAATCCCTGGTTACCTTGGCAATATCTCAAACGATTAGATAAGATAAAGCATTATGACTATCAATTGTATGAGGTTGCAAGATGGGGTAAGTTTGGTGCTACAGGTGCAAGAGTACTTCCTCAGCTTAGTGTTGCAAGTCAGCCAGGATTCTTCAAACGTGCTATTGATGAGTTAGGTCCAGAGAATATGTACTTTGGTTTTGACTTTGGTTTTGAGGAATCATTCAATGCTGTGGTATCTATGAGTGTTGATACAAAGAATTCCATACTGTATATCTGGGATGAGATCTATATCAACCATGTAACTGATGATAAGATGGCTAATCTTCCAGAGATGCAACAGTTGAAGGAACGTATTGCTATGTATAACAGACAAGGGTACAATAAAACAATTGTTGCTGATAATGAAGATCCGAAAGCAATCAGTTATTACAGACAGATGGGATTCACAATCAGGGCTTGTAGAAATAAGTTTGCAGGGTCAAGGCTTTCTAATACAAGAAAGATAAAACGATTTGAAAGAATAATCATAAGTCCAAGATGTAAGAATACAATACGGGAGCTGAAGTGGCTTACGTATAAGAAAGATGCAAAGGGTAATGTGATATATGATGACTTCACAATTGACCCTCATACATTTTCAGCTATATGGTATGCATTGGATTCGGTAACAGTTGCTGATCTGAAAGAAAGAAAGTTCAATAGTAGAAATGGAGGAAGAAGGAGACAATGACAAACAAACAATATGATATACTAAAAGACATTTCATTGTGTTGGTTTCCTTTGGGAGTTACATTTTTCGGTGTGATAGTGACAACCTGGGGGCTACCTTATGGTGAGCAAATTATGACAACGTTGACTGCTTTAAATACTGCTATGGGTGGCATAGTAAAATATTACAAAGCAAAATACGATAAAAAGCAAGAACAAGAGTAGGAGGAGTTTATATGTATTCACGACAAAAGATGGTGGATTTAATTACAAGCTGGCTTGGAAAGAATGTGGCAGATGGCTCATATAAAACAATTATTGATACTTATAATTCTTTCACTGGTAAGTTTCCTCGTGGTATAAAGATGAAGTATGGTTGGGCATGGTGTGCATGTACTTGGTCAGCTGCAGCAATTAAGTTAGGCTATACTCAAATTATTCCAATTGAGATTAGCTGTCATTATCTCATTGAAGCAGCAAAGAAAATGAATTGTTGGCAGGAGAATGATGGTTACATTCCTCAGCCTGGTGATGCAGTTCTCTATGATTGGCAGGATTCTGGTATTGGTGATAATAAGGGAAATCCTGACCATGTAGGAACTGTTGTAGAGGTAAATCCTGGTGCAGGTTATTTTGTTGTTGTAGAAGGAAACTATTCAAATTCAGTAAAGAAGAGAACAATGTCAATCAATGGTAAATTTATTCGTGGATTCATTGTTCCTAAGTATACTGATAATGTGGTTACAAATACAACACAGTCCGGCAATAAGTCAATCGATGTTATTGCTAAGGAAGTAATTGCCGGTACATGGGGATCTGGTGAATATCGTAAACAGCAGTTACAGAAAGCTGGTTATGATTATGCAAAAGTGCGGGCTAAGGTAAATGAGATCTTGAATGGTGGTGCTCATGTTACTACCAATGAGAATCAGTCTCAGAAACAGCCTACAGAAAAGAAGGTAACTGCAACAGCAAAAGCTACAAGTTATGATAAGTCATTGGCTGGTAACTATACAACAACAGCAAATCTGTACTGTCGTAATGATGCAGGTACAAATAAGAAAGCATTGGTTCTGATTCCTAAGGGAACAGTAGTTAAGAACTATGGTTACTATTCAGTTGCTAATGGTATGAAGTGGTTATATATTCAGGTAGCAATTGATGGTGTTCTGTATACGGGATTCAGTTCTCAGGCATATTTGTTAAGGAGGTAAAAGGTCATGTCTAAGGTTGTGAGTGAAGAAGCTCAGCAAGTTGAAAACATGAACAGTGTTGAAGTACTAACTGCATTCAACCGGATTCCTTATGCTTTATTGAATCAGGAAGTGGAGGACAATGCAGCAGATGTAAGAGCTGAGCTTACTGAAATATGTCAGTTCTATAAAATCTATAAGAAGGGGCAGGACTTTGCTGTTGAAGGATCTAATGGTGACTATGTTCCTGCTACATTAAGATATAAGATGACTGCTTCACTCATCAATAAAGAGGCACGATTCTTATTTGCAGAAACTCCTGATATTGTTATTGAGCCTAAGGGTGACGTAGGAATGGTAAGTCAGGAGGCAAAGGATAATCTTACTACTTGGAATGATCTGTTAAAGAGTGTGCTTGATGCCAATACATTTGAGAAAATTTTAATTCAGGCAGCAAAAGATTGTTTCATTGGAAAGAGGGTTGCATGTCTTCTGAACTTCAATGAGGAAGATGGTGTAACAATTTCATTCCTTCCTTCAACACAGTTCTTATATGAAACAAGACTTGGAAATAGCAATGTGCTTACTAAGTTTGTTTGTTTCATTGTTGTAAAGGATAGTACACAACAGGCAGTAAAGCGAATCTTCAAAAAGAAATACACATTAGAGAATGGTGTAGTATATCTTGAGGAAGGTCTTTATGATGGAGCTGGTAGACCGGTTCCTGTTGAAGAGTATGAGCCTACTGAAAAGCAGCCGATCAAACTTGATTGTATTCCTGCAGTCATTATGATAAATGATGGATTGACTGGTGATGAAAAGGGTGAATCTGAAGTAGAACTGCTTAAAGACTATGAGCAGTATTACAGCAAGCTTGCAAATGGTGATACAGACGCAGAACGTAAGTCTATGAATCCTACGAAGTATTCAATCGATATGGATAATAGGTCAACTGCTAATCTGTCTTCCAGTGCAGGTTCATTCTGGGATTTACAGTCAGATCAGAACCTAGATCATCCAAGTCCTCAGGTAGGAATCCTTGAGAGTAACATGTCTTACTCAGATGCTTTGAAAACAAGTCTTGATAGAATTAAGACAGTAGGTTATGAACAGATTGATATGCCTAACATTACTCTTGAGACAATGACAGGAGCAATCACGTCTGGTAAAGCACTGAAAGCAATTTATTGGCCTTTGATTGTTCGGTGTAAAGAAAAGATGAAGATGTGGGGACCGCAGCTTGGTAAGATGGTTGAAATACTTATTCAGGGTGCATTGCAATATCCCAATACAATTACAAAATATGTTGATTATCCGATGATGCCAGTTGCTTATGAGATAAGCATTGAGCAGAATACTCCTCTTCCTGAAGATGAGATCGAAGAAAAGAATATGGATCTGTCTGAGGTACAATCTAATGTAATGTCTAAGAAGGCATACATGAAAAAGTGGAGAGGACTTACTGATGATGAGGTTGAGGCTGAACTTATTCAGATGGCAAAAGAAAGAGAAATCCTTGAGGATGCTGTTATGTCAACTGAAGATCAGTTACCTTATCCTGATGCAAATAAAACTGAGGAAATCAATGATGATGAGCCTGATGTAGTTGCTGGTGAAGAATTTACTGAGGGTGAAGAATAATTAAGAAGGAGGCTAAGTAATGGCTAAAAATCATGGTCAGCTAATATTTCAAAGTGCTGATAAAGCCAAGGCAGCCATTACTGATGCTGCTAAAAAAGAAATTGCTAAGCTGTATTCTGATTGGGCAGATGAAATTGGTGAAAAGGCATTGTACTATAGAACCAAGACAAATGCCAGCTCATGGTTACAAGAACAAAATATGAGACAACTTCAGGCACAGCTTACAGCAACAAGTCATCAAATCTCAAATGAGGTTTATGGAATTGCTAAGGATAGCATATATAAAGTTTCTGATGCAGTAGTTCAGGCAAATAATAAATGGCTTATTGGACTTGGTTTTCCAGTTGATGGTGTAAACTCTGCATTTGTTAGCGTTCCAGATCAGATAGTACGAAGACTAATAACTGGTCAGATATATGAATCAGGCTGGAGCTTATCCAAAGCTATTTGGACTGACAATGAAAAGACATTGCATGATATTTATGGTATTGTTGCAAAAGGACTTGCAGAAAATATGTCTGCTTATGATATTTCAAAATTGCTTGAGAGTTATGTAAGTCCAGCCAAAGCTAAACAATGGAATCTTACAATGCCTGATGGTGTTAAGATCTATAAGAAGTCAGTCGATTATAATGCCCAACGATTAGTACGAACATTAGTACAACATGGGTATCAACAAAGCTTTATTACTACTACGAAAGATAATCCTTTTGTTGAATACTATATCTGGAGGGCAAATGGTTCAAGGACATGTTTGTTATGTGCAGACCGTGATGGTAAACGATATGCAAAAGATGAATTGCCCATGGACCACCCGAATGGAATGTGTACAATGGAACCTTATGTTGATGACAAAAAGATGATTGACCAGTTGGCCAATTGGGTAAACAGTCCAGATGGTACTTATCCAGATATTGATGCCTTTGCTAGTCAATTCTATTGATATAGCATATAATCACCAGGATCGATTCTAAGGCCTTTAAGTATAAAGCCATATATTTTATAGGTCAAAACAAATAAAGGCCTCCTGCGTCATCCTGGAGTCTCTGGCTTATATCATAATATTGGTCCAATATGGCATAAGGTAAAATCATCTCAAAATAATTGAAATATTTATAAATTTAGTATTTACAAGTGATTGTAAATGTGATATGATACTATATATGGATAAAGGAGGCAATCAAATGGCAGATTCAAGTTTGGCTTTCATGGCCGAGTGCATAGATTGCAAAGAAAAAATTGCGGTTACTCCTTCTAATCTTAAAAAAGAAGAATATCGCTTTGAAGGAAAACAATCAATGTGGATAACACATTACGATTGTCCTAAGTGTGGAAGAATCCATTATTGCCAAATTGATAATGAGAAAACAAATTCATTATTGGTTGAAACTGGTAAGATTCTTGCAAGAGTTGCTAAATACAAAAGCAAGTCTCAGGACATACCAAAGAAATTACAGTCTAAATATTCCAAGAACTCAAAGGACCTGGCCTCAACCAGGAGACAACTTATGACACAGTATAACAATCAATGGTTTGAGGATGCTGACGGGCATTCTATCAAGATGGAGTTTGTACAATGACGATGATTGTTTGTGATGAATGTAGCAAGGAGTTTGATTGGAAGACTGTGAAGATACAAACTAGTGATATGAATATCAATGGGAACTTGCAGTTAAGTGTAGTTTATTATCGGTGTCCATTTTGTGGTGTTCCATTTATAATTCAAATTCAAGATAAGCGAACTTATGAGTTGCAAGTTGAGTTTCAAAAACAAAAAGCTAGATGGCAGAAAATCGTTGGTAAAAACAACCCTGAAGAAATTGATAGAAATCAACACGAATATGTTTCTTTGTTGGCAAAGCAGAAACGTCTTAAAGATCATTTGTCAATGACCAAACATTGGTATGCAGACATAGTCAAGGCAAACCTGATGCCAAACAATCAGGACGTTTAACTACCATGAGTTTTCATGGATGTGAATTATGAAAGGAGAATATCAGAATGGCTGATGTAGATAAGACTTTAGAAGAGGGTCAGGGAACAGAGGACCAGAACAATGCAGGTGCAACTGGAGATACAGGTAGCAATGACAACGGTGGTCAGTCTACTGGTGATAATAGTGGAAGCAACGACAGCAAAGGTGAAAAGACTTTCACACAGGATGACGTCAATCGGATGATGACAAGGGAAAAGAAACAGGGTGCTAATTCTGTTTACAATGAACTTGGTATTAAGCCGGGTGATAAGAAGTCCATTGAGGCTGTAAAGAAGTTTCTTGAGTCACAGAAAACTGATGCTCAGAAGGAAGCTGAATCAATTGCAGCTAATAACGCAGCTCTTGAGGAGGCAAACCACAAACTTGCTCTTGCTGAGGCAAAGGCTGAAGCTATGCAGTTAGGTGTTCAGGCACAGTTTGTAGATGATGCTGTTACTCTTGCTCTTGGTAAAGTGGCTAATGAGGAAGGTACTGACATCAAGACAGCTCTTGGAGAACTTAAGACAAAATATCCTGTCTGGTTTGAAAATGGATCTGGTGATGATGGTAAGGATTCAAAGGCCAAAACTGGTCAGAAGGGAACTGGTAGTTCCGTTAAGTCTGGCTCAAAGGATAAAGGTGACGAAGGTAAGAATCTTGGTGCAAGACTTGCTGCAAACCGTAAGTCAACTGCCGGAAAGAAATCTTACTGGTCAAAATAATTTTAAGGAGGAATTAAGATATGCTTAATAGAAGTGGTATTACTTCCACAAACTATGGCAACGTAAAGCAGATTCTTGCGAATGTTGATTTGCAGGCTTCTGTTGGTTGTATTGTTGATGATGCAATCGTTGCGACAGCTGATGCAAACGGTAAGAAGATTGCTAAGGCTGGTACACCGATCGTAGTTAACTTTGCTAATCTGCAGGCACCTGCTGTGGCACCTACAGAAGCAAGTGGTAACAATCCTGCAGTCCCTGCAAATGCAGTACTTCTGCATGATGTTGATGTAACAAAGGGCGATGCAAATGGTACAGCACTTTACTTTGGTGTTGTTAACATCAATCGTCTCGATACTGATGTTCAGGCAAAGGTTACTGCCGGTGTTAACACCATTGGTGCAGTTACGTTTATCAAGGCGTAAAATAAGATAAGGAGGAAAATAAACAATGACTATTTTTGATTTAATGACAAGTCAGAATCTGTCTGCTTACTGGAGTGAGCTTGTACAGGATGAGGCTCCTTATCCTTGTGAAGAGCTTTTCCCGGATGATAAGAAGATGGGTCTTGACCTTAAGTGGCTCAAAGGAGCAAAGGGTCTTCCTGTTGTTCTGAAGGTATCTGCATTTGATGTACATGCAATTCCTCGTGCAAGAATTGGCTTTGAAAAGCTTTATGCTGAGATGCCTTTCTTCAAGGAGAGCACATACATCGACGAGGAACTCAGACAGCAGCTGAACATGGTTCTTGAGACCGGCAATCAGGCTTACATCGATTCTGTTATGCAGAAGATCTTTGACGATGAGACTCGTCTCCTTCGTGGTGCAAGAGCTCGTCGTGAACAGATGCGTATGATGGCACTTACTACAGGTGTTATCTCTATGACAAGCAATGGTCAGGCATTCACTTTTGATTATGGTGTTCCTGCTACCCAGAAGGGCAATGCTGCTACATCTTGGAGTGATACAACGAATTCTGATCCTATCGAGGATATTCGTCTTGCTCAGGAGGCAGTATATGATGCAACCGGTGTTAAGCCTACTCGTGGTATGATCGATCAGAAGGCATGGAGAAATCTCCGTAACAATGCTTCTATCAAGAAGGCAATCTTCGTACTTTCCAACGGTGTAGGTGCTATCAATGATCGTCAGCTTGCTGACTACATTGCAGATCAGCTTGATGGTCTTGTACTCGTTGTAAACAGTAAGAGATACATCAATGATTCTGGTGTACAGGCTGCATTCATGCCTGAGAACACACTGGTTCTGTTCCCTGAAGGAAATCTTGGTAACACTTGGTTTGGTACCACTCCTGAGGAATCTGATCTTATGTCAAGTTCTGTTGCAAATGTATCTGTTGTTGATACAGGTGTTGCAATTACAACTGTTCAGAAGGCTGATCCTGTCAACGTTGAGACAAAGGTAACAATGATCTGTCTGCCTTCCTTTGAGATGGCTGATCACATCTACATTTTGTCTACGGTGGCTGCCTAAGATAAGTGAACGTACCGGAGTGTCCAGGAGTTGAGGAAGTTCCTCACACACCGGCCTCCGGTCTATTTCTTGGAGGTAATAAAATGGTAAAATGTACAAACGGCATGGCTGTGATTGAGGTCACAGAAGGTGCTTACAATACTATCTTCAAGGATCAGGGTTATAGACCTATTACTGATGAGGTAAAAACTCCGGTTGCTCCGGTTGTAGTTCCTAAGCAGGAAGAGGTTGAAACTCCTGTTGAAGATAATTCAGAGGTTGAATCTGAAGAGCAGGCTGATGCTTATGTACCTGAGGAAAAAGATGAGATTGATTCTCTGTTAGAAAAGCCTATTGGCCAGTGGTCAAATGACGAGGTTAAGGCTTTTGCAGAAGCAAAGGGAATCGATATTACTGGTACAAAGAATGCAAAGGAAGCAAAGGGCCGTATCAGAAAGTTCCTTGAGGATGCTGAGTAAATAAGGAGGATGCCTATGACGGATATTGAAAGAATCAAGGTAGAGATCCGTGAAGAACAGGCTCCCTATTTTGAGGATTCTGAAATCCAATACTACCTTGAGAAAAACAACAATGATTTTAATGCTACATGTTATGAGCTTTTAATCATTAAGTCGGAAGATTCCACAATATCCGTTAGTGGCTTGAACACTCAGGACACATCCGGATATTTCAAACGTTTAGCTTCAAGATATAGGTCATACAATTCCGGTACACTTTCTGGTGTATAAAGGAGGTGGCCTATGATAAATAAACAATTTGAGGCTTACAAAATAAGACGTGAGATAAAAAGAAGTGGTGAGACATATACATTTATGAGGCCAAGTCTGAATGAGTTTGGTGAACCGAGTGGTGATGAAACAGAAGTTGGTTCATTATGTGGTTTATATCATGAGCAGAATAGTAATATTCAGTTAACGACTGGTGATACAACTCAAATAAGGACTAAGAAATTGCCTATGATTCTGTGTATCTATGATGATGCCAAAACGCTTAATTTACAGTTAGGTGATAAACTATACTTGAACGATAGAATCCTCAAGGTGGTGTCTCTGGTGAACATACAGGAATGGAATATAATAGGTGATCTATCCTTGGAGGAGGTGGCTACTGATGTCGTACAAAGCTAATGGTGTTGGTTTAACAATCAATTGGAATGACTCAACTCCGGCCAAGAAACTTGCAGCAGCTGAAAAGAAAGTGGCTGTAGCAATGATGATGTATATGAATACAAAAGCAAGTGAGGTAGAGGCCTATATGAAATTGAATCGTCCTTGGACTGATAGGACTAATATGGCAAAAGCCACATTGAATACGAAAGTTTCCCAGCCTGATGAAAATACGATTCGTATGACATTGGCACATGGTGTAGACTATGGTATCTGGCTTGAACTTGCACATAACAAGAATTATGCCATTATAGGTCCAACATTAAATATCAAAGGTCCTGAGGTAATTCAGGGTATGTCAGGTCTCATCTCAAAGATAATCGTGTGAGGTGTAAAATGGCAATTGATACAAGTACCTTTGAGTATGCCGATAGCAGGTTGCAGGACTTGTATCGACATCTCAAGAAGTGCGGATATGATGTATACTTTCCGGGTATAAAATCTGGTGAGTGTAAAGATCCGTATATTGTAATCAAAAATGATGGAGGAACAAAGCACTCAAGCTTTAGCTCAAATGTAGACTTGTACTCAGTCATGTGCTATGTTCCAAAACAATCTTATAGTAAACTTGAGCCAATGGTCCAGGAAGTAAAAGAACACATGAAAGAATTGGTTCCTTTATTTCATCCACAAGGTCAGGAAACTCCAAGTTATTATGATGATAGTGTGAAGGCTCACATGGTAAGCATTGAGTACAAAAATTACAAGAAATTATAAGGAGGTAAATTGTAATGTCTACAAGAGCTTCAAAAGCCGAGATTGCTACAATCGATTGTGAGTTAGTCACAATTCAGGTTGGAACAGATGAATTCGGATTTGATACTGCTAATCAGATTGAAGTTGAGCCTCAGGTTGAAGAAGAGGATGCAGTTAAGCTGGTTGTTAAGGGCCGTTTAAGAGCCCAGAAGAAAGCAATCAGAACTGTAACTGGTAACCAGATCACACTTCATGATAACGTATTCAATCCGGAGTTAGTACTGATTCTTCAGGGTGGATCTATTCTGTATGATTCTGTTGATACTTCGAAGATCATCGGATATAATCCTCCAGCTGCTGGATCTGCTGATAAGGGGTCAACATTCACTTTGAATGCTTATTCTGCACAGTACAATGCAGCAGGTCAGATCGTTCAGTATGAGAAGATCAGTTATCCTAACTGTACAGGACAGCCGGTTGCATTTGGTGCTGAGGATGGTGCATTCAGAGCTCCTGAGTATACCATTGATTCTGCTCCGAATACTGGTGAATATCCTTATCAGATCAGTTATGTTGCTGCACTTCCTACATTAGTAGGACCGGGTACATATTCTGTAACTCAGAATCTTACTCATGTGACATCTAACTATACTGCAGCAACAGTTTACACCAATGATCAGTTAAGTGTTACTCTGACAGCAGATGATGCATATACTCTTGGTGATGTAACGGTTACGATGGGTGGAGTTGATATTACTGCTACTGCTTATGCAGGCGGTGTTGTTTCTATTGCTGAGGTAACAGGCAACGTTGTTATCACTGCAACAGCTACAGCTTAATTAAAAAGGTAAATGAAACAAGAGCTGACCTGAGTGTCAATAACAATTGCACACTTGGGTTGGCTATTCTTGTTTATTAAGATTGAGAAAGGAAAATATTATGGACAATAATAACTTAGTTGCTATGAACGCAAGAATCACTACAGTTGCAGATTTGCAGTCTTATAAAAATGGAAAGGTTGTACAGCTTCCTGATTTTGCTGAAGGACAGCCTTTGATTGCTCGTGTTAGAAGACCAAGTATGCTTGTTCTTGCTAAGCAAGGAAAGATTCCCAATACACTTATGGGTGCAGCAGCAAACCTCTTCACAAAAGGTGGAGAAGGAATGGATGCTGACAATACAAAGATGCTTGCTGATATGTATGATGTATGTCATATCATTGCAGAAAGTACTTTGATGGAGCCTACACTTGCTGATATTGAAGGAGCAGGTCTTGAACTTACAGATGATCAGATGATGGCAATCTTCAACTATACACAGGTAGGTACAAAAGCGTTAGAATCCTTTCGTGTCGTCGAGACAAATCCTAACGCTACTCAGCCTCAGGAACATGTACAAATGCAGGCCTTCGGAGTTAATGGATATTGATGATCCGTATACTGCATATTGTTTAGATGAGGCATGTGGATATATAATCCAAAAGATAGAATCTGGTGAAGAACCAAGGTTTAGTCAAAAATACAAATCGTTTAGAGATATGTATAAGCAGTATGAGTAAAGATGTCTGGCTGTTATCATTGTTTTCTGCCATGGCTTTGGTAATGGCTGGACATTCTTTGTATAAACCAGAAAGGAGGTAAAGGAATGGCCGTTGATATTGGAACTGCCCAAGGTCACTTAGATCTTGACATATCGAAATTTACAAGTGCTTTACAGCAGGCTAATGCAGCTGCTTCTACACAAATGAATAGTATGTCTTCCAACTTCCAGTCTGGTTTACAGGGTGTTGGAAGTGTAATGACCAGTGCAGGTAAAACATTGACAACAGCAGTTACTGCTCCTGTAGTTGCTTTAGGTACTGCAGCGGTAAACACAACTGCTAACTTTGATAAGAGTATGTCAAAAGTTCAGGCATTATCTGGTGCAACAGGAAAGGACTTCCAAACATTAAGACAAAAGGCACAGGACATGGGTGCTACTACTCGTTATTCTGCTTCTGAAGCTGCTGATGCTTTAGGTTATATGGCATTGGCAGGTTGGGATACGAATCAGATGGTATCTGGTCTTGATGGCGTATTGAATCTTGCTGCTGCTTCTGATATGGATTTAGCAAAAGCTTCAGATATGGTAACTGACTACTTATCTGCATTTGGTTTGGAGGCTAAGGATGCTGGTAAGATGGCTGACCAGATGGCTTATGCTCAGGCACATTCAAATACATCAACTCAGCAGTTAGGAGATGCATTTGGTAACTGTGCTGCTACAATGGCTTCTGGTGGTCAGACAATGGAAACAACAACTGCATTACTTGAAGCAATGGCAAATCAGGGAACAAAAGGTTCTGAGGCTGGTACACAGCTTTCTGCTATTATGAGAGATCTTACTCATAAGATGAAAGATGGTGCTATTCAGATTGGTGATACATCAGTTGCAGTACAGGATCAGAATGGTAACTTCCGTTCATTGATTGATATTATGGCTGATGTTGAATCGGCTACAGATGGTATGGGTTCTGCCGAAAGAGCTGCAGCTTTATCATCTGTATTTACAGCACATTCAATCAAGGGTGTAAACCAGATTCTTAATGAAGGTGTTGATACGATTGCTGGTTATGAAGATGCACTTTATAATTGTGATGGTACGGCTAAAGAAATGGCTGATACATTGCTCAACAATTTAAGTGGTCAGCTTACAATTCTTAAGTCTGCCCTCGAAGGATTGGCAATTCAGATTGGTGATATTCTGATGCCATACATTCAGAAGTTTGTTGGTTGGGTACAGCAGTTAGTTGAGAAGTTTAGTAACCTAAGTAAAGAGGAAAAGGAACACATCATTAAGATAGCTGCTATTGCTGCTGCAATTGGTCCCTTACTTCTTGTAGGTGGAAAGCTTCTTACTGGCTTAGCTACAATGATAAAAACATTCAACACACTTAAAACAAGTTTTGCTGCATTGAAAACTGGATTCACAGGTTTATCTGCTGCTATTGGTGGAATATCTGCTCCAGTAGTTGCTGTTATTGCAGTGATTGCAGCATTGGTTGCTATGTTTGCACATCTATGGAAAACGAATGAAGATTTTAGAAATAAGATAACTGGTATCTGGGATGGAATAAGATCTAAGTTTGAAGAGGCAGGTCAAAAGATAACTGCAGCAATCAATTCACTTGGATTCAATTTTTCAGGCTTAGGTGAGGCAATATATGCAGCTTGGGATTGGATATGTAATGCATTAGAACCTATCATTTCTGAGATCTTTGCAAACATTGGAAGATTAATTGGTGGTGTGGTTGATGTAGTTACTGGTGTTGTTCAGGTTATTTGTGGTATTATTAAGGGATTCAAAGATGGAGACTGGTCATTGTTCTTGGAAGGCCTTAAGTCATTGTGGAATGGATTCTTGAGTATTATCACTACTCCGTTTGTAGCTATATTCAATGTGTTGGAAGGATATTTAGAAAAGTTTGGTACTTCTTGGGAACAGATCTGGACTGGAATAAAAACTTTCTTCACGAATATCTGGAATGGTATTGTAACATTCTTTACGAATGCAATAAATACTATTCATAGTATAGCAACAACAGTATTCACTGCAGTTAGTACATTCTTTACAACAATCTGGAATGGTATTAAAACTGTATTCATGACTGTGATAAATGCTATTGTTCAGTTTGTGATTACTGCTTTCAACAACATCAAGAATGCAATCACAACAATATTTACTGCAGTATCAACTTTCATAAGTACTATTTGGAACACAATCTTTACAACGATCTCTACAATTTTAAGTACGATCTGGGATACAATTAAGACTGTGTTCGACAATATTCTTCTTACGATAACTGAGATTGTTTTAGGTGTAAGTAATATAATTACAAATATCTTTAATGCAATCAAGGAATTCTTAAGAGGAAATACGGAACAGGCAAAAGAATACATTAGACAGGCATGGCAAACTGCCTACAATCTGGTAAATGCTATAATCAACAACATGAGAAATATCATTTCTTCTGTGTTCAATGCTATTAAGAGTATTATTCAAACAACGATGCGGGCAATCCAAACAATCATCACAACTATTTGGAATGCTATCAATACGATTGTTACGAATGTAGTCAATGCAATAAGGACTTTCATTTCAACAGCCTTTACTGCAATTCAGAATGCAATACAAACTGTAATGAATGCAGTTCAGACGTTCTTAACAAATACGTGGAATACAATTAAAACGACTGTCACGAATGTAGTCAACAATATCAAAACTGCAGTAAGTACTGCTTTTACAAACATGAAATCTGCAGTTGAGAGCACTATCAATACTCTGAAAACTAAAATCACGAATGTTTTCAATAATATCAAAACTGTCATTAGTACAGCAATGGATAATGCAAAGCAGAATGCAATAAATGCAATGCAGAATGCCAAAGATGGTGTTGTAAATGTTTGGAACGGTATTAAAGGTACGTTTACGAGTATTGGTAAAAATATCATCAAGGGTATTATTGATGGTATTGCTGCAATGGTTGGAAAACTGTATGAATCAATCAAAAATGCATTGAGTGGATTGGTTGATAAAGCAAAAGATGCTTTAGGAATTGAATCTCCTTCGAAGGTATTCAGGAAGGAAGTTGGTAAATGGATTCCTATGGGTATTGCGGATGGATTTACTGCTGCTATGCCTGCTGCTGAAAAACAAATGCAGAAAGATCTTGATGAGATGGTTGATGATTTAAGTGACAATCAGGTTGAGCTTGGTATTGCAGATAATATGATGGCTTCGTTTAGGATTGTTGCTGAATACTTTGAATCAATCGAACAACGTTTGGTTGAATCAATTCAAAATATGAGAAATAGCCTTGAGTATCTTGTAAACTCAGGACAGGCTATAATCAATTCTGATGGTACATTATCCTATGTTGGTTACAATGGATTTACTCGTGTACCTACAAGAACAACAACGAATGGTTCTACAGTAAATGATGTAAGTTCAAGGACTTATGTATTCTATAGTCCTAAGGCAATTGATGAGATTGAGGCTGCTAAACAGATCAAACGTACTGAACGTGATATAGCAGAAGGATTCATGTAAGGAAGGAGGTGGTAAACAATGGTTGAAAATATTGTTCTGAAGAATGAAGTAACTTCTCAGGTATTGGAGCTTGATTGTGTTACCACCCCTAACTACGTTCTTGATACTGTAGACTGGGGTCAGATAACAAGCAATCATCACAGTTATAAGTACATCAATCAGATTGGTGTATATGTAACAAATACAACACTTGAGACAAGAGATATTTCTATCACAGGTTGGATTATTGCAAACTCAGAAAGTCAGATGACACAACGTAAAATTTTGCTGAATAAGTTTGTAAATCCACAGCAGCAGATTTTACTTAGTTATTCTAAGTATACTTTGGAATTCTTACCTGATACTTCGGTTAAGTACTCGGCAACTGTAAAAGAAAATAATGAAGTAATTTGTAAGTTCCAGATAAATGGTTTTGCAGCCGATCCTATGTTTAAGGACAATGCACAAAGTAAGATTGCTGCAGCAACAACAAAAGGACAGTTCCATTTTCCTTTGAAGATAAATATCACTGATGAAGTTACTGGATTGCCAACAGTTATGTTTGGTTTAAGAAGTACATCACTGATTGTTGATGTTTATAATTATGGAGCTGTTTCTACAGGTATGACAATTGTGTTCAAAGCAAAAGGAACACTTACGAATCCATATCTTGTAAATGTAGCAACCCAGGAATATTTCAAAATCAACAAGACCATGACTACAGGTGAAACAATAACTGCTAACACAACAACAGGTGAAAAGAAGATCACAGGTCTCCTAAATGGTGTTTCATCAAATTACTTTAAGTATCGTGACTTAGGAAGTTCTTGGTTACAGCTTGCTGTAGGTGATAATCTTCTTCGTTATGATGCTGATAGTGGTCTTGATAGGCTTGAATGTTTCATCTATTTCTATAACAGATATTTGGAGGTGCAAGAATGCAAGTAAAAACAATTCAAATAACTGTGTTTCAAATAGATAATGAGACATTCGATGCTATTGGTGATATTTCACAATTCACAAGTTTGGCTTGGCCTGATAAATTTAATGGATATGCATTCTTTGAGATGTGGTGCCCCATAACTGATGATAATGCAGCACTGCTTAAAAAAGGAAATGTCCTTTGGACAGGTGGTGAGAATGCAGGAATCATTGAGATTGTGAAATCAATCATTGATGAGAATGGTGAAAAATCATTCAATGTAAAAGGTCGAACTTTAGAAAAGTATTTAGATGATAGAATTCTATGGGGTGGATATGCATATACTTCTACACTTAAAGCTTCTACAGTAATGTATAACTTAGTAAATGCATGTGCAATCAATCCTACAAATACAAACAGGATAATTCCTTATCTTGAATGTGCAGCAGATGCACAGATTGGTAATTCATTATCAGGTTATCAGAAAACAGGTGGTAGCTTATATGATGCTTTAACTGCACTTGCTTCTGATTCAGATATAGGTTTTTCTGTTTTGTTTGATCCGAATAATAAAAAGCTAATCTTTGAGGTTAGAGCTGGTGTGGATCGAACACAAGATAATACATCAGGAAATGACCCTGTTGTTTTTAGTACTGAGTTGGAAGACATTCTTGCTAGTACTTATTATACAAACAATGAAGATGAGAAAACTATGGCCCTAGTTCAGGGTGAGGATTCTGGTACATCTCGTGTTTTAGTAACAACAGGTGCTGTGAATGGTGTAGGATTCAATCGTAAAGAATTGTATGTTGATGCAAGAGATTTACAATCTGAGGTTTATGATGAATCTGGTACAGCTTCTACACTTACACCCTCACAATATCAAGCAACCTTGGTAACAAGGGGTGATGAGAAACTTGCTGAACATGTAATAACCGAAACTTTTGAAGCTACGATTCGTCAGTTTGGTGATGTTCAATATATTTATGGAACTGATTATCAAAAGGGTGATAAGGTAACAATCATTGATGAACAGTTAGGTATTTCTGTTTCAGCAAGAATAACAAGTGTAGAGGAGGATTTTGATGATGAATACGAGTTGATACTTACGTTTGGATATGCTTATCCTACTTTACTTGAAAAGATGAAGAGAACAACAACTTAGGAAAGGAGGTGTTATTGTGGCTCAGGAATGTGCATTTTTCAATGCTGAATTAAATGGAGAAGAATATGATCGAGTATATCTTGCAGAAACATTTGCAGCTTACTTTGCAAGTTTCATTGGCAACGGTGTATATCTCGATTCTTTAGAAGATCTTGAAGTGGTTGACCAGGATGTTCCTAACATGTCAATTCAGGTTTTATCTGGTCAGGCATGGATAAATGGTTATTGGTATAGAAATACAACTGCTTACACATTGCCTATCAGTATTGCTGATGGTACACTGGCAAGAATTGATAGAGTAGTTCTTAGATGGGATGCAGAGGAAAGAGACATCTACCTTACTGTGTTAGATGGTACTCCTTCGGCTAATCCGGTTCCTCCTGCTATAACACGTAATAGTGACTACTATGATTTAGTTCTTGCTGAAGTAAGTGTAGCTGCAGGTGCTACAATCATAACGCAGTCTGCAATAACAGATACAAGAAGTGATCCGTCAATTTGTGGTTGGGTTACTGGTGTTATTGAGCAGATTGATTTGTCTGAGCTATATGCTCAGTGGACAGCTTACTTCAATGAGTTCAAACAGGATTATGCTGAAGCATTCACACAGTGGTCAGGACAGCAGGAAACTGATTTTGAAAACTGGTCAGCGGCTCAGAAGAATATCTACAATAACTGGATTGCTGGTTGTCAGGAAGATTATAATACTTGGATTGCTGGTTTTGAACTTGCAGCCAATACATGGTATGGTGAGCAACAGCAGGCATTCATTGATTGGTTTGAACACTTACAAGATATTCTTGATGAAGATGTAGCTGGTCATTTACAGAATGAGATCGAAGCTTTACAAACATCTGATGCAGAACATGAAAGCTATTTGGATGTTATTGCAAGGATGCTCATTGAGAATAGAATTGCTGCAGTTGCAGAGCTAAGTGATGGTTCATGGCTTGAACTTAGTGATGGTTCAATGCTTATGTTCCAGTGGAGTTATGAAGTGTCTGATACATTATGTGGTTCTGACCCTGATGTAACTACATAAACAAATGAAAGGAGAAAATTAAAATGTCAGTTATACCTGGAACGACAAAAACACTTCCGAATTTGACTCCGGCAACTTCATTAGGAAATGATGATTTGCTGTATGTTGAATTATCTGGAGGTGGTTCAAGAAAAATCAAGTGGTCTGATTTACTTGCTGCTATTGGTGGTGGTGAATCAGTAGTAAACTGGGGAGAGGTAGTAAGTGTCCAGACTGATGATGGTACAAAGATTCCTACAGCTGCACTTGTATATGCTATGAATGAGACATTAGAAATTATGGCTCGTGAACAGCAGTGTATCAATGGTGCAAGGCAGAAAGGTATTGAGTGGGATCTTGATGAGCTTATGCCTTTGGTAAGAGCTGGTCAGTTTGATAAGTTTGCAATCGGTGACTATTTCGTTGACTCTGCTATCAATCAGGAAATTGCTATTGCAGGTAAGAATCATTATCCGGCATGGGCATTCAATGGTGCTACTTCAAAAGTAAACCATATCGTTTGTTGTCCTTTTACACCTCTTGCTACGAAGTATAAATATAATGCTTCAACAGATACAAATACAGGTGGTTATGCAGTAAGCTTAATGCCTTCAAACATGGAGACTGAGTATGCTAAGTTATCTGCCAAGACCCGTGGTTATTGTGTTCAGACTAAGATCTATGAAAACAATAAAGGCGCATGGGCAGCAACGATGAGGTCAATGAGGCTTCCTACTGTAATGGAAATTACAGGCGATAGAGGTTGGGCTTCAACTGAAGGATTCAGTAATGGTGTTTGTGGTCAGCTTCCTTTGTTCAAATCTGTTCTGTTTAGAATTTTAGATACAGATTGGTATTGGACAGCAGATCCTTCTTCTTTTGACACCACGGCCTTCTGCTATATCAGCGGCAACGGCTATAGCCACACCGCCAACGCCACCGACCAGGGTTCGGTTCGCCCGCTCATCGTTTTGGCGTAGCCAAAAAATAATCAATAATCGTGGTCCGCGAAAGCGGGCCACAAATACTATGCATAAAATAAAGGAGAATGTCAAATGAGTGTTCCAGCTTGGAAAAGATCAGGGTCAAGGCTTGATGTATTCTTTGAAGCAGTAAAGCTTCGCCACATAATTACTCAGATGATAATGCGAAACTTTGGAATGAAAACAGGAAAGTATAAACATCTTGTCACAAGAAAGATGAGAGAAAACTATCCTGATCTGAAACGAGCATTTGATAGAATTGATGATTATCAAGAAAATGTTGAGGCAACAAAAGAACTCAAGCAATATGAGCAGTGGATGCTTAATAAAGTACGTTCAAATTTATTTATGTATAGTTCTGAGTTGGTTGAAAAGATAGCCAAGGCAAATGAAATCAAATGTGTTGAACTGTTTGAATACAGAGAAAGAATCTTGTTAGAAGATCAAGCCATAAGTGCTGTTGCAGCAATAAGGCAAGAAGTAAATTTCATTGAGGAGTTCTTTGACATTGATCTGAATAAGTATATGAACTATTCGGAACAACTTGAGAAGGTGAAGAACTTTCTATATAAGTGGAAAAAGTCAATCGTCAAAGAATACCAAAAGAAACTTGAAGAAGAAAAACAAAAATAGTAAATATAAATATAGGTTATGCTTTGATTTGACACCACGAACTTCTGCAATATCAACAACAACGGCAATAGCAACAACAACAACGCCACCAACCAGGGTTTGGTTCGCCCGATATCGCAAGGATTCAATAATAGTAGACTCCGATCGATAGGAATCTGAAACGATAGGAAAGTATAACCTGGCCGAAAGGTCGAATTGCTTGATGAGGTTAGGCGACCTCCAGGAGACATGCTTTATTTTGTGTGTTGAATGTGATGTGATTTAGTTCTAGCAAGAACAGCACAAAACTAAGTACCACTATAAACTGTAAAGAGGTGCAAGATCACCATGAAGAATGTTGAGAGGAACTCGGAGGATAAGAAAGTAGCAGATGCAAATGTTCTAATGCAATCAGCAAAGGAATGGATGAAAGGTGTGACTTGGAAATATTCAACTCAGAACTATTACTTAAATAGGATTGAACGAGTACGACAAGCAAAAGTACGCCTTGAGAAAATGGATAGAATGTCAGATGGTTTTATTGTGTTCTATGTAAACGAACGTGGCAAAATGCGGAAGATACGTTCTATACATATAAACGAACGAGTGGTACATAGAGCATTGAATGATGAGGTTTTAATACCGACTATCCGGCCACGATTGATATATGATAACTATAGTTCACTCAAACAACGTGGTACACGTATGGCTTTTGAAAGGCTTAAATGTGATCTACAACGTGAGTTTAGAACTTATGGTGATAATGAATCATATATCTTAGTTGGTGATCTGCATGCTTATTTCGAATCAGTGAATCATGAATGTGTTTATGATGATTATTCAGGAATCTTTATTATCAATGATCCGAAGGTCTTATACTTGATTATGGATTTTGTGGATGCATTTGGTGATAAGAGTTTAGGTTTAGGGAGTCAAGTATCACAGCTTACAGCTATATACTATCCCAATCACATAGACCATTTTATACAGGAGCAATTAAAGATAAAACACTATGGCCGTTATATGGATGACTTTAGGTTGATTCATAGAAACAAAGAATATCTTGAGTATTGCTTATCAGAAATTAGAGAAAAGTATCATGAACGAGGAATTGAGCTAAATGAAAAGAAAACTGTAATACAGAAAATAAAACATGAGTTCAAGTTCTTAAAGGCCAAGGTACATTGTACTGATACAGGTAAGATAATCATGAGGCCTGACCATGATGCAATAGTTAGAGAACGCAAAAAGTTAAAACGATTAAAGCAGAAGCTTGATGATGGTGAGATTCCATACAGTGATGTGGAACAACAGTATAAGAGTTGGAGAGGTTACATGGAATATTTCAACTCTTATAAAACATTAAAAAGAATGGATGAGTTGTATGATGACTTATTTATAAAACAATGGAAGGAGATAACAGATGTCAGAATTAAGTCAAAACCAGAATATGGATTCTGCAATGTTAGAGGACGTTGTAATCCAGCTGAACGACGGCACGGAACTGAACTGCAAATTGAATGGGACTGAGTATCAGTCTGAGGAAGTAATTGCAGATGATGTTCTGTCAATTGAGAATCTCTCAAATGTAACTATCAATGGTGAAGCACAGGGCTCTATGAAATTGATTCATAAGTATGCATTCCAGTCTGGTACAAGGTTTGCATTACAGCCACTCACACGTGAGGAAGATGAGGTTGCTACACTTAAGGCTCAGATTGAGTACATTGCCATGATGGCTGACATTGATCTGTAAGGAGGTATAAAGATGGGACATTCAAAGAACTTTGAAAAAATTCGTCTTTATTATCTTTATGGATATTGGACGAAGAAGATGGTGTATAATGTTGTAGCAAAGGGTCAGATCACTCCGGCTGAATATGAAGAAATTACTGGAGAGCCTTATGAGGCTTAAGTAAGGAGGAATCATATTTATGACACCAGAAAATGTTATGGCATTATTGAATGCCAATGATGTCATATTCATCTCAGGTGTTATTGCTTGTGTGTTTATGACAATTGTGCAAAAGGCTAGTAAGAAGTACAAGCCTTGGTCTTGGCTTGCTGAACAGTTTGGTAAAGCAGCCAATAAAGAAATGATTGATCGATTAGATAAGATCGAAACAAAAGTAAATGACCTAGAGAAACGAGATGCTGAACAGGATAGGAAAGTAGAGATTCAAGAGGTCAAATCTGCCAGAAGGAGGATTCTGCGGTGTTCAGATGAAATAAGAAAAAAGGACAGACACTCAGAGGAATATTTCAATGATGTGTTGGATGACATCTCATATTATAAGCAATACTGTAAGAATCATCCAGAGTTTGAAAATGAAAAAGCTGTTCTGGCAATCAAGTTGGTCGAGAGGACTTATGAGAAGTGCATTTCTGATAATGACTTCTTATAGGAAAGATGATTAAGATGAGTTTGTTTGTAGGACGGTTCTGGTATTACACTGGAGCCGATCTGCATGCTATAGAAAAAGTTTTCAAAATTGTTCAAAAAGGTATTTACAAACGATTTTGATTGTGATATGATAGTATCATCAAATAAATAAACCAAGTCTCTAGAAGGAGGAACACATTATGACAAGAACATACGAAAGAACAATGATGATCGAGGACCT
>ERZ808043.45-NODE-45-length-34030-cov-5.747740_pt1 | contig 34030 bp, 26 predicted proteins | sample MGYA00380194_ERZ808043 | MGnify/ENA primary metagenome ERZ808043 (study PRJEB31490, sample SAMN06133370) | cow dung metagenome | isolation source: H3 | host: cow | place: China: Chengdu | collected 2015-05 ...
AACCACGCATTACCGTGGGTTCGCGCGAGCGAGCGAAAACGAAATCGTTGCATATATTCTCAATCTTTGTCGCAAGAGAAGCTTTGGCGAAGCCAAATCCCCGTCGCCTCGACCAAAAACCCGTGAAAATCAAACGATTTTCACGGGTTTTTCATTGCTTATTTTTATTGACTTTTTCAATTTCCCTTTTCTTTGTTTACTGCGCATCAAATTTTGAGGGGTGACGATTGATTTCGTCACCCCTCTTTCATGTCATTTATTTTGCACACGCTTGTTCTTTTTCTCGGTAAGTTCAAAACTAACACTCACAAGGAAGCGCACAACGTCTTCGGGCGCATCAGGCAATAAAACCGAAACCCAATGCAGCTTGTTCATATGATATGCAGGATACACTCCGTCTTCTACGCCAAAGGAACAGGACAATTCCATCGGCACTTTCAAATTGACTACGTCTATCACTTCATCACTGTCAAGCCCAAACTTTCTCCGCGATAATTTCATCAACAAAGCATACCACTTGCGATTGTCTTTATGCCGAAGCACCGCCGTTTCAAAATCATCGCTAAACGGATAGTCAGGCGTTGTGCCGTACGTATTCAAACAATGTTCAAGAAATTCTTGTTTTGTCATTTCCTTTCCTCTACAAATTGGAATATGTCAGTATCTATTCCCATAAATCGACTTCGCTTTTTCCGTATATTTCTTTACAAACTCGGTCTTTGCGTTTGTATAAGCATCTCGATTATGCTCGTATTCTTTCCATAACGAAAGCTTTAATTTTTCATACTCTTTTGCGATATCGGGAAACTCGATAAGATAATCTCTAAAATACAATTCATCGTTATCTCCTGCATATCTCAAATGCAGATGAAATACTTTCTCGGCAAATCCGTTTTCGGTATATCCTTTATTAAAAGAAATCCTACCTTCGCTTTGCGACATACAAATATAACCGTTGTTTGCAATCAAAGCTTTATAATCAAGCAGGTTGCTTTCCTTTGGAACTTCTACAAGAATATCAATAATCGGTTTTGCCCATATAGCAGGGATTGCCGTACTTCCTATATGGCTTATTTTTTCAACCTGCGGAAGAATGTTTTTCAATAGTCTTTCTTCTTCCAAATACCATTCTTTCCAGCATTCTTGATGTTTCGTTAAAATGATAGGAAACAACTGCCACAGTTCCTCCAAACTCATTTCCGATAATTTCTTGCCCATTATATACTCCGTCAAATTGGAATTTGTTGATTACATCGGTGTTCCTACTTCAATTAAGTTACCGTCTAAATCGTAGAATCGAATTACTTGTTGCCCCCAACTATGTGTCATAAGACGATTTACATATTCAATCGAGGGATACAATCTTTCTAATTTTTCTACAAAAGACTCGATATCCTGTTCCTCAAAATACAGTTCGCAAGAGTTGCTTTTTGGAATAATATCTCTATCTAAAAACGATTTCCATATCTTCTCATCTTGAAGAACAAGACCTTCCGTTAAAATCATATTACCGTCATTGTCAAGCACCAAATCTATACCAAACAAGTCGTGATAGAATTTTCTCGATTTTTCTATGTCTTTAACAACAATCAGAATATTCTTCAATTTCATATCGTTTCTCCGTCAAATTCTTACTTCTCCATACCGCAGGTGTAGCATTGTTTGGATAACAATTCTTCGTTTTTGATACTGCTGTATAATCTAAAACCGCCTGCAAAGTTATAGGCATCAAAACCATTTTGCATTAAAATCCGCGTTGCCAAATAACTGCGCAATCCGCTTTGGCACATTACGTAGATTTTCTTGGTTCTATCCAGCTCGCCCAAACGCTCTCTTAAATCGTCCAACGGAATATTGATAAACCCGTCCGCGTGTCCGCGCATATATTCAAATGCCGTGCGAGTATCCAGCAAAACCACGTCGTTCCTTTCTCGCAAAGCAAGAATATCTTCAAAATAGAACTGCTTCACAACGCCGTTTTTGATATTGTCCGCAACGAAACCTGCCATATTGACAGGGTCTTTCGCCGACGAATACGGCGGAGCGTATGCAAGGTCTAAATCCTTTAATTCGTCCGCTTTCATCCCTGCCCGAATTGCAGTTGCGATAACGTCAATACGCTTATCCACTCCATCGTAGCCAACGATTTGTGCGCCCAAAATCTTATAAGTTCCCTTTTCGAAAAGGAGTTTTACAGTCATTGCCGTAGCGTTCGGATAATACCCAGCGTGCGAATTTTGCGTTAAAATCACCTTTTCATATTCTATACCGATTGCTTTGGCTTGCTGTTCGTTAATCCCCGTTGTTGCTACCGTCATATCGAACAGTTTCAGCACGGACGAGCCCTGCGAACCTTTATATTCGCTGTTCAATCCGCAAATATTATCTGCTACGATACGACCCTGCTTGTTGGCAGGACCTGCAAGTGAAATCACCGAATCTTGCTCGGTTACAAAATGCTTAACTTGCACCGCATCCCCCACCGCATAAATATCGGGAACAGAAGTTTCCATTTTGGTGTTTACCTTGATTGCGCCTTTCACGCCAAGCTCTAGCCCTGCTTGTTTTGCAAGCGTATTTTCGGGCGTAACACCGACGGAAAGCACTACCATGTCCGCGTTGAGTTTGTTTCCATCCGCAAATTCAAGCGAAACTTGACCGTCTGCAAAACTCATTTTGCTTGTATTCGTGTTCAGCAATAATTGTACGCCGTAACGACGGAAATTTGCGTGAATAAAGGACGCCATATCGCAGTCAACCGTCGGCAATAGATGGTTGGAGCGTTGCACAACAGCCGTTTTTATGCCAAGACGCGTAAGATTTTCCGCCGTTTCCAAACCGATAAACCCACCGCCGATAATAACGGCTGTTTTCGGTCGTCTTTGCTCTACAAACGCGCGGATTTTGAGCGTATCTTCTACGGTGCGGAGCGTGAATACTCTTTCGTTTTCGGCGTAAAAATCGGGCAAAACAGGCTTTGCGCCAGGCGATAAAATCAGTTTATCGTAGGTTTCCGTGAAACTCGTCCCCGTCTTCAAATCGGTTACGGAAACGGTCTTGTTTTGCACGTCGATATCCGTTACTTCGTGATGGACTTTCGCCACAATTTTGAAACGGCGAAAGAAACTTTCGGGAGTTTGCAAAGTCAAATCCTGCTCGTCTTCAATCACACCGCCGATATAGTACGGCAAACCGCAGTTTGCGTACGAAATAAAGCCCGAACGCTCGAAAATGATAATTTCCGCGTTCTCATCTAATCTTCTTATTCTTGCCGCCGCAGTTGCACCGCCTGCAACTCCGCCCACGATTACGATTTTCATATAAAAATCCCCCTTTTAAGATATTATAGCACATCTCCTTAAAGATTTCAACCGTTTCCCTTTTCTTTGTTTACTGCGTATCAAAATTTAAGGGGTGACGGTTGATTTTTCCGTCACCCCTTGTCTTTTATTATCATCCCGATAAATTGGAATTTGTCATTTATAATATTTATCTATACCACCGTATCCGACGATTATTTTCCCTTCACGAGTTTTTTTTATAAAACTTTCGAGGCGTTTTTTGAACTCGTCGGGACGTTTTCTTGCCGCATCTATATAGGCAACGCGAATGCGTTTGTATGGCTCGGATAATTTCACATAGTTTTTCCACGCAACCATATCTGATTTTATGGCATCAAGTATATCGCTTGGGAAGATGTAAGGGGCGCGAATGATGGGCAACACGGCTTCTCTCACACTTGGGTGGATCATACCGCGCTCGTCAAGCCAGATCAGCCGTTCAATATTCGGTCGGGAATAAGGACTGCCTTTCTTTCTCGGGGTGAAGCGTTGCGCACGATGAGTAGGATCAATATGCTTAATCGTACTGTCGATCCAGCCGAAGCAAAGTGCTTCTTCTACTGCATCGTTGTAGGAAAGCGCCTTATCACCCGATTCCTTCATCGGAAAAACAAACCAAATCTCACTTTCCGTTTCAAAGTGATCGGCAAGCCATTCGCGCCATGCTTCTCGTTCACTTGTATAAAATACCTTCATTTTCACCCCTGCAAATTCCTATTTATAGGTGTATTATATCACATTCCTATGAATAATTCAACCGTTTCCCTTTTCTTTGTTTACTGCGACGCAAATTTCGAGGGCTGACGGTTTGTTTTTCGCCACCCACTTTTCAATGCTATTCTAAAATTAAATTGCTATATTCCGTACATCAGCACACCCAAAACGCCCGATATCACGATAAGCAAAATGGGTGAAAACGCTTTCTTTTTCCACTTGAAATAACCAAGCGCGACCACGAGCAATACTCCGAATATCACCAAGCCTTTCCAATCAAAGCTCACCGCGCTTTTCACAGTTGCAATATTTAAAATCACGCTCAAAAACATCGTGAGCGCCGTTGCTAAAATCATTCCGACGATAGCAGGTTTAATTCCGCTAAGCACCGCCTTTACACCTGCATATTTCAGCAATTTCGTGAGCAGGGTTGCCACCAACAAAATGATGATAAACGACGGCAATACCACACCAAGCGTGGCGAGCATTGCTCCCCAAAATCCGCCCTGCGACGAACCCACGAAAGTTGCCATATTCACGGCAATCGGACCAGGCGTGGATTCTGCAACCGCGATAAAGTTCAAGAGTTCCTCTTCCGTCAGCCAACCGTATCCCAAACAGTCTTCACGAATAAGCGAAATCATACCGTAACCACCGCCAAAGGATACCGCTCCGATTTTTAAGAAGGTCAAAAACAACTTCAAATAAATCATTGTTCATCCTCCTTCTTTTCGGGGGATTTTTTCGACTTGAAATACCCGATTAAGTAAATCAAAAGCCCGACAAGACCGCTGATTAAGATGTAAAAAATAGAAGAAAAGCTGACGGCGAACACGCCAAACGCTACCATACAAAGAAAAGTAGCCGACATAACGATGAGATTGAACGGTTTTTTCTTCATTTTCTTCAGCATTTTCACGCCCGCGGAAAGAATGAGAAACACAACGGAAACTTGAATCCCCTTAAATGCCGACGCAACCCAGCCAATCGACAAAAATTGATTGAAAAACAACGAAATGAAAAAGATAATGGTAAACGACGGAATACACATCCCAAGCGTTGCCAAAACCGCCCCTAAAATCCTTTCTTTTTTGTAGCCGATATAAGTGGAGCAGTTGATAGCAATCGGCCCTGGCGTAGATTCCGCAATCGCAACCAAATCCATGAATTCGTCTTCCTCAATCCACTTCTTTTTGGATACGAACTCGTTCTCCAAAAGATGAATCATGGCATATCCGCCACCGAAGGTGAACAGACCTATTTTCAGCATAGTTATAAATAACAGCCACAGCGACTTTAATCGCCCCGTACCGTTTCGTTTTTCATCCTTCATCGCATACCTGCCCTATCCTAAATTAAAATTTTACGATAAAACCTCTTGTCCTTTCGCAATAAAATAAACTTCTTGCGCCACCGCAATCGTTGCAAGTAGACATATTGTCGCAACGCTATAGTTCGCCTCAACAAAAGTTAGCGACAACGGCAAAAGGAACAATGCAAATCCCGTAATTTTATTGAATACGCTATGTATTGATATTAGCTTTTTCTTACGAATAAAGACTAACGCAATATTGAATATCTTAATCGACGCAATAATGATAATCCATACCCACAACCATAAAGCTATTCGTATTAAAGGGAGTATCTTTATGGAGCATACCAACATAAATACAAAGTCGGCAATCGTATCAAGTTTTGCCCCCAATTTGCTAACCGCCCCCGTTTTTCTCGCTATTGTTCCGTCAATCATATCGGTAAAACCGCAAAAAAGATAGAACACATAAAAGCACGCTGACGACAAAGAAATAAATAAAAGAGGCAAACTAAATATTATCCTGCTGCTTGTGATGATGTTTGCAATATATTTCTTCATGAATTGGTTAGCTTTTTTAGTCTTGTCTGACTTCAGCGTAGTATTTTTGGAAACGCCTTTTATTGAATATCATAACTTTGTATTTTTCACCGCTCGTCATATGAAACGTTGCGACGGGAAAAACAATCCATTTCCAAGTAAGCTCTGCGATTTGATTAAGTGGCAAAACGAGATTTCTATACGCTCTATCTACCGTCAGTTTATTCGTCTTATAAGTAAGCGAATTTTCGTCAAGATATAAAGCACCGCCTACTATTCCGTTGTGGCATATTAAACTACACATAAACGATTTTTTCATAGGAATGACCTCGTGAAATTCTTATCGGTGTCTTTATTATATCATATTTTTACGGATATTTCAATCGTTTGCTTGACATATCGCCATCCGCGCGGTATAATATTTACGTTGAATATTTGTCACCGGAGACTGTGTACCGTAGTACCGTAATGCCGGATTAGGTGTCCAAGTGAGCTTGGGTTATTGTATAACAATAGCCAGGGCTCTATTTTTATTTTTGGAGGTAGTTATGAAAAACACAAAGGTTACTCTTGCACCGCTTACAGCAGAGGATAGAGAGTAATTCATTCTTGACAATCAATGGGCGTTCAAATACGGCGCGATGCTGGAGTTCGGTGAACGTGACGACCATATTGAAGGCGATGGCGAAATCATCTCGCGCAAGACGATAGAGCGTTGTATTGACGCTCCGCAAAACGAAACGTATCGCATTATGGAAGGTAGCAAAAAGGTTGGCGGTGTGATTTTGAAGATTGATAAAGCAACACAGCACAATTACCTTGAAATACTTTTCGTCGTACCAGATGAGCACACAAAAGGCATCGGCTATGGTGCCTGGCAAGCAGTAGAAGCTTTACACCCCGAAACAAAAATATGGGAAACCTGCACCCCCTATTTTGAGAAGTGCAACATACATTTCTACGTCAATAAATGCGGATTTCATATCGACCAATTTTGGTGTGCGCATTTTCAGCCTGAACACGAAACGTTTGAAGATGAGAACCACGATCCCGATGAAGGACCTGATGAAATGTTCCGTTTTATCAAAGTTATGAAAAAATAAAATCGCTTTTCTTTGTTTACTGCATAGCAAATTTTGCGTAGTGAAGGGAATATTTTGCGCGTGTTTTTAAAGTGCAATTTTAAAGTGCAGAATTAAAAAGCAAAACTGCACTTTAAGATGTTTATGGAAAGAAAATCGGCAAAGGATTTGACTAATTTTCCAAGGTATGCTATACTACCTTTGAGAGAATAAACTCGTACATGGGTATATCGTTTTGAAAAAATAAAGGTGTGGTCATCGCAAAATACTGCGTTTGACCACATCTTTGACCATCTACAGACTCGGACTACGTGGAAACAATGCTCACAAGAGCACACGAAAGCACCGTTTCTGGACACGAAAGCCCCTAAAATCACCCGAAATTACACAAAAAATCTTTACATATCTATTCGGGACGCGAAGGTCGTGGGTTCAAGTCCCGTCGCCTCGACCAAATATCCGTGAAAATCGTTTGATTTTTTATGAATTTTTTGCTTGTTTTTCAATTTCCCTTTTCTTTGTCTACTGCGTATCAAATTTGCGTAGTGAAAGGAATAAATTGCTCATATTTTTCAGAGCAAAAATACCCCTGTTTTGCAACAAGGGTATTGTGAAAAATTATTGAATTTGTACGATTACTAAATGTGCGGAAACAGGACGGACCCCGCCTGCTAACGGCGTAATCGTTAAAGCTTCAGCCGTACCTTCGGGATTGCGAACGGTCAGCACAGAATTTTCGGTAGTGGTTTCTACCAACGCCACGCCGATAATTTGCGACGTGCCTGTCGCGCGTCCTACAACCGTATAAGGTAAATCTGCGCCGTTCAAAGTCAAAATCAGCTGACCTGCTTCCGTAACGCTTACTTCAAAGAAAACCTGATACGTGCCGATAGGTCCTAACTGAAATGAGTCTGCGCCAAGTCTAGTAATATCCGTACCGCTGTTCGGTCCGTCTTGGGGAAAGCTAACGTCCGTTCCAGCCGCAACCGTAGCAGCATTATCGGGCGGCATCAAAGCATAAAAATCAGCAAAACTTAAAACTCCGCCTGCTGGACCGACTTCGCCTTGAATACCTTGCGGACCTGCTGGACCGACTTCGCCTTGAATACCTTGCGGACCTGCTGGACCTGTCTCGCCTTGAATGCCTTGCGGACCTGCTGGACCGACTGGACCGACTGGACCGACTGGACCGACTGGGCCGCGAACGCCAGGAGGACCTTGTCTTCCCTCTGGGCAAACTATGCAGGGATTCCCACAGAAAGGTTGATTTTCGGGACAACAACAAGGATTGTTATTACAGCAACCATTACAACAATTATCGCAACAATTTTGTCTATTCATAAAAACCTCTTAAAGTAAATTATCTACTCCATAATATGATTTTTACTTAAAAAGAGGTTCTATCTACAACATTCTACAATAAAAAACACGCTCGGAAACATAACGCAATCGTGTTTTTTATCTTTCTGTTAATAATTCTTCAAACGATACTTCAAAATAGTGTGCGATTTTCACAAGCGTATCTAAATCGGGTTCGCGTCTACCACTTTCCCAAAAACTAATCGTTTGATTGCAAAAACCTAGCAATTTCCCCAACTTTTGTTGAGATAATCCTTTTTCCACTCGCAATTCTTTTAAACGTTTTCCTAAAATATTATTTTTCATAAAAATATTTTACTACAAAATGTAGGAAAATACTTGACTTCCTACAAAATGTAGGATATAATATATTTACAAAATAAATTTTGGAGGACTTTTACAAATGAAAAAGAAATTAGTAGTTTTGTTAACAACCATTATGATTATGTTTGGCTTTGCGTTTACGACAATCGGTTGTGTAACAAGCGGAGCGAATGGAATAACAGTAAACGGAATATACGCATATGATGTTGGAGGTAATTCCTACATGATTTTACATTTATATAAAGACGGCACTGGTTATATGCTCTACAAAGATAACGAAGGAAAAATAGATAGCAGTGCTAGAAAATTTGAATATAAGGTATTGAAAGAAAACGAATATCTTGTTTTAACGTATGCTAACGGCGATAGCACAGCAATGACCTACGAACTTTTAGACAATGGCAACTTACTCATTTTAGATTCTCGTACTTTTAAAAAACAATAAAACGAAGCTCTTTGAAAAACATAGTTTTCAAACACAGTACCCAAAAGACACACACGTGAAAAACGTGCGTGTTTTTTGTTTATCCATTTTTAAAATTGTTCATAATATTTCCAAAGAGGTAATTTATGACAAAAAAGACTATGGACGGGAACGCGGCGGCGAGCTACGTTTCCTACGCTTTTTCCGAACTCGCCGTTATCTACCCCATCACTCCTTCTTCCCCTATGGCAGAACAAGCGGACGAATGGGCAAATGCCCATAAAAACAATCTTTTTGGAAACGTTCCAAAAATCGTGCAGATGCAATCGGAAAGCGGGGTTGCGGGGGCAATGCACGGCGCGCTTACCTGCGGCGCACTTGCCACCACCTACACGTGTAGCCAAGGGCTTTTACTCATGCTTCCCGATATGTATAAAATCGCCGGCGAGCTTTTGCCTACGGTATTTCACGTGAGCGCCCGCGCCCTTGCCACGCATGCTTTGAGTATTTTTGGCGATCATCAAGACGTTATGGCGGCGAGAAACACCGGCTTTGCGATCCTTGCTTCTTCATCCGTACAGGAAGCGCATGATCTTGCAATCGTCGCACATCTTGCCACCCTGAAAACGAACGTGCCTTTCTTGCACTTTTTCGACGGGTTTAGAACTTCGCACGAAATCAATAAAATTGAAATTCTCGAATATGACGAACTGCGTTCTTTGCTCGATATGGAGCATATCGAAGCGTTTAAAGCCCGTGCGCTTTCTCCCGATCATCCCACCGCGCGCGGCACAACGCAAAACCCCGACATTTATTTCCAAAACCGTGAAGCTGCAAACGGGCATTATCTCGCTACTCCCACCGCCGTACAAGAGATTATGGATAAAGTTGCTTCGTTTACAGGCAGAGCCTATCACGCGTTTGATTATTTCGGCGATAAGCAAGCAGAAAACGTTGCCGTGATAATGGGGAGCGGCGCGTCTACCATGGAAGAAACAATCGAAACGTTATGCGCGGCGGGCGAAAAGGTGGGACTCATCAAGGTGCGCTTATACCGACCTTTTGATAGCGCCGCATTTATCTCCGTCATTCCAAAAACCTGTAAAAAAATCGTTGTGCTCGACCGCACCAAAGAAGCGGGTTCACTTGGCGAGCCGCTCTATCTCGACGTGTGCGCCGCTTTGCAAGAACACGGTTTAAAAAATATCGAAGTCGTTGGCGGTAGGTATGGCTTAGGTTCGAAAGAATTTACCCCCGCCATGTGTCTTGCGGCTTTAAAAAATTTAGAAAACGAAAACCCGAAAAACCATTTCACGCTTGGAATTTGCGACGATCTTACGCAAACTTCTCTTGATTTTTCTAAGCCGCTTTTTACCAATCCCCACCACACGTCGTGTAAATTTTACGGCTTAGGCTCGGACGGGACGGTAGGCGCGAATAAAAATTCCATTAAAATAATCGGCGATCACACCAATCTGTTCGTGCAAGGATATTTTTGCTATGATTCGCGGAAATCGGGCGGCACGACCGTTTCCCATTTGCGTTATGGCAAAACCCCAATCCGCTCGGCGTATCTAATCGATCACGCGGATTTTATAGCTTGTCATAATCCTTCCTATTTAACCCGCTACGATATGCTTTCCGATTTGAAAGTGGGCGGCACGGTACTTCTCAACTACCCGTACGTGAATGAAAACGAACTCGACGCATACCTGCCCGCCCCGTTTAAGCGTATGCTTGCCCAAAAACAAGCCCGATTTTTTGTGATAGACGCAACGAAAATCGCAAACGAAGTGGGGCTTCAAGGCAGAACGAGTACGATTATGCAAGCGGCGTTTTTCTATCTCAATCCTGACATTTTACCCTACGAAACCGCAATCTCTTATATGAAAGAAGCGCTTAAAAACACCTTTGCTAAAAAGGGGGAAGCTGTGGTGCAAAAAAACTTCGCAGCGCTCGATCAAACGAAAGGCGCGCTTCAACAAATCGATTATCCGAAAGGCTGGTCTCAAACAACGGACGGAAAGCCTATGCTCGATCGCCCAAACGACGAATATTTCCAAGACTTTATCCTGCCTATACTTTCCTTAAAAGGCGACGATCTCCCCGTTTCCGCATTCCGCCCCGACGGGGAAGTCCCAACCGCCACGACGCGGCTTGAAAAACACGGCGTTCCCTATCTCTTGCCGAAATGGATACCTGAAAATTGCATTGAGTGTAATCAATGCTCGTTTGTGTGTCCGCACGCGTGTATACGTCCGTTCGTTTTTGACGAGCAAACGCAAACACCCGAAAGCTTTATCACCAAACCCGCAGTGGGGTTAAAAAACGTGAAGTTCCGCGTGCAGGTTTCCCCGCACGATTGTATGGGTTGCGGCGTTTGCGCCGATACCTGTCCCGCCAAGGAAAAGGCGCTCGTGATGCGCCCCGCCACCGATTTAATGCCCATGGAAGGCAGAAATTGGGAATTTGCTGAGCCGAAACAACAAGCGGACGCGAGTATTTTTAAGCGCAACACGGTGAAGGGAAGTCAATTTTATAAACCGCTCTTTGAATTTTCCTACGCCTGCTCGGGTTGCGGCGAAACGCCGTATATCAAGGTTTTAACCCAGCTTTTCGGCGAGAAAATGTTGATTGCTAACGCCACGGGCTGTTCTTCCATTTACGGCGGTTCTGCCCCCACCTGCCCTTATACGAAAAATGAAAACGGAAAAGGTCCTGCTTGGGCGAACTCGCTCTTTGAAGACAACGCGGAATTCGGCTACGGAATGTGGCTTGCGCAACAAAATCAAGATAAATCGGTGTGGATTATCGGCGGCGACGGTTGGGCTTACGATATTGGCTACGGCGGACTTGACCACGTTTTGGCGAGCGGTGCGAACGTGAATATACTCGTGCTTGATTCGGAAGTATATTCCAACACGGGCGGACAGTGTTCGAAAGCCACACCGCTTGGCGCAATCGCGCGTTTTGCCGCAGGCGGAAAGGAAAAACGCAAAAAAAATCTTGCACTTATGGCAATCACGTATAAAAGCGTATACGTTGCGCAAGTGTCCATGGGTGCAAACAAACAACAATTTTTAAACGCGCTCACGGAAGCGGAGCGTTACAATGGACCGTCTTTGATTGTCGCGTATTCCCCTTGCATTGCACACGGGGCAACCATGAGCAAATGTATGGACGAAGAAAAACGCGCCGTGGAAAGCGGATATTGGCAGTTGTTCCGATACAACCCCGAAAACGAAAACCCGTTTACTCTTGATAGCAAAGAACCTACTATCCCGTTTGCCGATTTCTTGACGGGTGAAAACCGTTTTGCCGCGCTTATGCATAGAAATCCTGAAAAGGCAAACGAATTGTTTTCCCGCGCAGAACGGGAAGCACAGGAAAGATTGGAATTTTACCGCAAACTTTCCCAAATCTTATGATTTTTCAAAAAACTTTATGATTGCCCCTAAAAAACGCTTGCCAGAAACGAAAAAGTTTGATAAAATAAGCGAGTGAAAACAAACGAATTTCGTTTCATTTTGGGGATTCGCCAAGCGGTAAGGCAACGGACTCTGACTCCGTCATTCGGGTGTTCGAATCACTTATCCCCAGCCACAACAAAGGGCATACCAAACGGTATGCCCTTTATTGTGCGTTGTGGGATAAAGTTGAGAACACCCGCCTTATCGGGTGTTCGTGCGAGGAGCGAGAAGCACTACGGTTATTATTTTTCACCAAGGCTCACGAGCGACGACACTTTGCCGTCAGGCAATACCACTTATCCCCAGCCACAACAAAGGGCGAAAACGATACGGTAAAATCAATACTCTACCCCACGTATCCCTTGACAAGTGGAAATAAAAATGCTAAAATAAATTTACTATGAAAAAAGGTCTTATTTTAACGAATGCCTATGCAAAACTTGCGGCGTTTTCCAATCAAGCGAACCGCTTAAAAGAAGAGCTTGAAAGGCTCGGCGTTACCACGGATGTTTTGAAAAACGACGGCTTTTTCGCTTTTATCAACGAAAACGGCGAAATTCAAACTTCTCTTTTGGGTTATGATTTTTGCATATATTTAGACAAGGATAAATACGTTTCTCAAATGCTTGAAAAGCAGGGTATGCGGTTATTCAACCCACACCAAGCGATCGTCGATTGCGACGATAAGGCGGTTACTTTTATCCGACTTGCAAATAGCGGTATTCCTATGCCCGTTACCCTTTCGGGACTGCTTTGTTTTACCCCCGAAGAAAAAGTACGCGCGGCAACGCTTGACAAAATTGAAAAAACGCTTGGTTTTCCGTTGATTGCAAAAGCGTGTTTCGGCTCGCTTGGAAAAGACGTTTATAAGATTGACAATAGAAAGGAGCTTGAAGAAATTGCCGAAACGCTTAAATGCAAGCCGCACCTTTTTCAACAATTTATCGCCGAGAGCGCAGGGAAAGATATACGCGTGATTGTCGTCGGCGGAAAGGTTGCCGCCACTATGCTTCGAAGTTCCAAAACGGACTTCCGCTCGAATATCGAACTTGGCGGAATAGGCTCTCCTATCGCAATTCCCCAATCACTTAAACAAACCTGCGAAAAAATTGCATCACTTTTAAATCTTGATTATTGCGGGATCGACGTGTTATTTGCAAAAGAAGGCTACCTTGTTTGCGAAGTCAATTCCAACGCCTTTTTCGGCGGTATTGAAAAGGTTACGGGCGTAAACGTTGCAAAGCTTTACGCCGAGCATATTGTCAAAAAAATTTACAAAAAATAAAAAAAAGCCTGAAAAAGGCTTTTTTTTCGTCACGCAAAATCTGTTATGATGATAGCGAGGTGACGTTATGAAACTTTCAGAAGTAATCGGAAAAAGCGTTTACGCAAGCTCGAGACGGCGCGGTGTTTGCCAAGGCGTAGGCGTTTCCCTAAAAAGCGGAGCGGTAAAATATCTATTTTGCACCGCTTCAAGCGGTCGAACGGAGTTTTGCGTCAACGTTTCCGCAATCGGAGAGATAGACGAAGAAATTTATCTTTCGCGCTTACGTCCCGCGTTTCCAAAAAATGCCGTAAAAATTCTTTTAGGTCTGCCCGTATATACAAGCGAAGGCGTTTTTTTAGGAAACGTTACGGATATGGAAATGGATTCTTTTATCGCCCTGCACTTGGAAACAGACAAAGACGAAACCTTTCCCGCTTTACATATTTCGGCGTGCACGGATGCAATCCTGCTTCGTAAAAAAACGCCCTATCCCATCGGTCAACGCATACCTGCCCACATCCTTTCGGATATTTTACAAAACGGTGAAATGATTGTTAGCCGTTCGAGTTTACGAGAGGCTATAGAAAAAGGCGCGCTCATCAAGCTCACCTTATCCCTTGCGCCGTTTGCGCTTTAATTTCTAAACGCCGTATTTTGCCGAAAGCTTTAAAACCCGCGCAAACTTTTCATTGATCGACAAGACTTCTTTTACCGTAAACGTTTCTTTCATCTCAAAGGCGCGAAAATCGCCTTGCATTTGCCCAACTTCAATCTTTTCCGCCGTCGAAAGCGGAGCAATCGATATTTTATCTAACATTTTCAAAGCTTGTGAAAATTCAACCGCAAGCTTTTCTTCTTGCCTTTCCGCTTCGCAAAATTCACGGTTTAAAACGGTTGATAAACGAGAACGAATGAACGTATTTTCCCGATCGGGCAACGTAAATTCCAATTCCCGATTGATATTTTCTCGTTTTTTTCGCCGACGAGAAAGCAGTGAAAAAAGATAAAAGATAAACAGCCAAAAAAAGCCCGAAACAAAAGCCGTAATCGCAACACTTAACAAAACTGTTTTTTCCATAGCGCTTGAATTATTGCCAAAACGTGCTTTTTTTATGCATCCACATCCACTTGATAGCCAAGGTAAATATTCACAATCGTACACCGCACTTTCTCTGGCGATATTTTCAAAATCTTTGCCGCCGCATTTTTATATAAGCGAAGTTGTAAACGGTAATGTTCCTTAATGGAATCGGGATTGCGTACGGAATATTTATAATCGATTATCCGCACTTCGTTTTCTCCCACTGCAAGAAGGTCGATTGCGCCTTGGAAAAGCATTTCTTCCGTTTTCGGTGCATTGCGTAAATTTTCCATGCCCGCCTTATCCGCATACGTATCGCTAACGGGTAAAGACACCAAAAACTGCTGTTCTTTATAAAGACGCATATCTTTGAGTTCAAAAAATACGGGGTTAGATAATATCTCCACGAGCTTTTCAACCGATAAAAGCGGATCGTCCGATTTTTCGTATTCTTCCCCAATAAGCGAAAGTAACTCTTCGCGGGAAATGGGCGCACCATCTTCTCCATACAGGCGTGAAAAATCGAATTTCTCTAAAAACGCGTGATAGGCAAGTCCCTTTTCAACACTCGTTTCTGCGCGTAAACTTTCCCCCTCCCAAGCGATTTCCGCTTCGTTTTCGTAGGTTTCCCGCTCATCCCAAGCCACAACCTTACTTTCTTGCCCAGAAATAAGCTGCGTGGCAGAGCTTTTCACGGGTAAATTTTCAAAGCCGGAAAAGGCGTATTTCCAAGAAAAGGAACGCATAATCTTTTGCACAAGCTCTTCTTCGGGACGGAATACGATTGCGGCGCGTTCTTGCTTAGGTAAATCGAAAATCTCATCTTGCACTACGTATTTCTCCCAAACGGAAAAATCGGTGAAATCGGCAAACGAACGGGCATAGCGCACGTCGGGAACAACGCTCCGATCTTTAAACACTAAGTGCAAGGCGTATTTTGCGCGGGTGAGCGCAACGTAGAATAAATTCAACTCGTCTGCAACCGAGTTTTCCATCTCCCGCTTTTCATGCAAACGCCGCAACAGTGTTTCACTTTTCAACATTTTTTCCGTATCAAACGCTTTGGGAGCAAGAGAGTATTTCTCTTCTACCAGCACGTCGTTTTTATCTACGCCGCGGAAAGGCGCGTTCAGATTATCCACGATCACCACAGGATATTCCAAACCCTTGGAAGAGTGCATTGTGAGCACCTTTACCGAGTCTTCCCCACCGTTTTCGTTACATTCAATCTTATAATCAAGGTCTTTAAGTCTTTCTAAAAACGCGTGGACAGAAGGCGTTTCTCCCGCGCCCGCTTCTTCGATAAAACGGTGAATACGCCGCATACACATACCCCCGTTTTCCCGCGATAAAAGCCGCGCTTCCATGCGCGTGTCGAGCAATATTTTCATAAGCAGTTCTCCCGCGTCCGTAACGCAGGAAAGATCGCGAAGTTCGTCGTAATATTTATAAAACAAACGCAATTTATAAGCGAGAACGTCGCCTTTATCTTCCCGCTCAAACGCGTAACGCTTACACGCTCTTCTGAAAAATTTTTCCTTGGGGTAAGCAAGGCGTATTTGAGCGAGATCGTTCGCCGTCAGATTCCCCATTGCAGAAAGCAACGCGCTACAAAGCGGCACATCTTGTTCGGCGTTATCAATGAGCGATAAAATATCAATCAGCGTTTTTATCTCTGCATAATCGCAAATATTCACCGCCGAAACGGAAGTTACGGGTACGCCTTCGGCGGCAAGGGAAGCGACTGTTTGCGCGATCTGACCTTGCTTTTTGCGCGAAAGCACCGCAATATCCGAATATTGTACCTGCCTATATTCGCCCGTATCGGAATCGTACCACGTTTTTCCGCGCTCCTGCTCAATTATATGTCGAATGGTTTTCGCCGTTACGCTTTCTTCCCTTTGACGCTTTTCCGCGCTTGCTTTTACCGAGTATATACCCCGCTCTTCCCGCGTTTCTTTTTCTTCTTCTTTCAGAAAATGAATTTCCACTCGACCGTCGTTCAACGCATACCTGCCCCCACGCTCCATATACGAATCTGTGGCATAATCCACACTTGACGTGTGTTTCGTCATCGCAAGCGAAAATTGAGAATTTACACAATTTAAAACCGCGTCAGAGCTTCGGAAATTATTCGTCATATGCAAACTGTTCCCTGCTCCCGCTTTTAATTCCCGTTGCTTTTCCACGAAAAATTTCGATTTGCTGCCACGGAAACCGTAGATCGATTGCTTTACGTCGCCAACCAAAAACAGGTTTTCGCCGCCAATTGCCGAAATGATGGCTTCTTGCACGGGGTTTACGTCTTGATATTCGTCCACGAACACGTAGCGGTATTTTTCTCGCGTTTCCTTTTGCACTTCGGCGTCCTTTAAAAGCGCAAGTGCCTTGTGCTCAAGGTCGTTGTAATCAAGCACGCTACGTTCTCTTTTAAGCGCTTCGTATTTTTCGTCGAAGCGAAGCAAATATTTCGCAAGTGCCCGTGCCGTTTGCCCCGAAATAAGAAAATTTTTCAATTCTTCTTCCCTTGTTTTCGTTTCGGCAAGCTCTTCGTAGATTTCCCCAATCTTGCTCTTGATAGCGGACAAAATTTTCAGCTTATGCTTTTTCTCGTCGTCGTCTTTTTTGCTCGAACGTACGCTCGTAAATTTAGGTTTTCCTTGCGCGCAAGCCGCGAAATAATCGGGCGCGGAACGCAACGTTTCAAGCACCACTTCCAACTCGCCTATAAGTGCTTTTTGTCCGTCGCTTCCGTTCTCTTCAAAATACTCTTTTTGCCCTTGAAGCATCGGCAGATAATACGCGCATTTTTCTTTCAATGCCGTCAAAAGATCGGCGCAAATGCGCTCGAACGTCTCTTCCGTATACGCGCCCGAACCACCCAAATACTCGCGATAATCGGCACGATTACGAAGCTCTTCATAAGTCGTTAAAAAGATTTTGCGGAGCGTGTTATCGCTCTTTTTTCTCCAATACACGGACAAAAGATGCAAAAATTCTTCGTCCTTTTCTTCATACGCTTCGTCAAAAAGTTCGTCCAGCGCTTCGCTTTTTAAGGCAGTGCCTTCTGCGTCGTTACCGCCGATTACACGGAAAGAATTATCCACCCCCGCTTTATAAAAATGGGCGCGAAGAAGTCTTGAACAAAAGGAATGAATGGTCGAAATATCCGCCGTCGGAATTTCGCCAAGTTGTTTTTTAAGCGCCGCGCGTTTTTCCATCGTCGTTTCGGGAGCGTTGATCGCCGCAATCAAGGCTTTACAAAGCTTTTCTTTCATTTGCGATGCCGCTTTTTTTGTAAACGTAACGGCTAAAATCTCGCTCACGTCCGCGCCAGACCTAATTAAGCGAATAATTTTTTCAATCATTACCGTCGTTTTTCCGCTCCCCGCCGAAGCAGAAACAATCGTTTTTCCACTCGCTTCAATCGCGGCAAGTTGTTCTTTGGTAAACGCCATACTACTTCTCCTTTCCCTCGCGGGTTTTTCTTGCGATTTCCGCAATTTGCGGCGTATCAATCGTCGCTTCTTCACGCGGCGAGCACGCGTCGCGGTTGAAACCGCACATACCGCCGTATTTACAATATTCACAGCTTTTGCCATACGGCGTGGGCGCGATATACCCGTCTTTTAGCTCTACGCTACCTTGCCGTGCAACAAACACCGAATAATCGAGAAAATCACGGAACATTTCTTCTGGCATCACTCGCTTACTTCTCGTGTTTTTCAAGCTCGCGGGAAAATATTCGCTTTGCTTTTCTTCCGTGAGCGTTTTATCTCCGCAAAGTAGCGCTTCCGTGTCGCCGTTTAAAAAGCCTTTCATTTGAAATCTGCCGTTTTCCGTGTTCCCATAATCAACCGAGGCGGGGAAATAAAACACCCCGGCAGGTACGCGTTCACCCTTGATTGCAGACATATAAAGTTGCATTTGAAGCTTTCTGCCCGTATAATACGAAATGGCTTTATCGTCGATTGAACCCGTTTTATAATCAATCACGCGCAGGTACTTTTCCGTGCCGTCCACGCGGTCAATTTTACCTTTCAGCATTTGCGTTTCAACTGCTTTTTCCGTTTCTTCTACCTTGAAATCGGAATGGACGATCTGACGGTACGCCGCAACCGCTACGTCTGCGCCTTCTTTTAATAATTTTTCCGCAAAAACCGCGCCCGAGGCCGTGTCCGATTGCGCGGAATATACAGGATTTTTGAGTATTTCCGCGCCGAGCGATAACGCGTAGGCGCGCATTTCCTCTTCCGTTTGTATCTCGGAAGCTTTTTGCGCCGTTTTTTCCAAAAGTTCGTGCATAAAGTTGCCCGTGTCCACCGCGAGCACTGCGGTTTCTTCACGCGCTTTTAATTGTAAACCGCGTTCCACAAAATTTTTAAAGGGACAAGTGAAATATGCCTCCAAAGCCGTCGGCGAAATCTTGCCGTCTTTGAAAAACAGTTCTTCTCCCCGTTCAACGCATACCTGCCCCTTATCTTCCATTAAATAATCGTCTTTTTCCTGCACGCCGAGCTTGTCGAGCGCGGTGTATATTGAAGAATATTTCACGTTATTTTTTTCACGCGTTTTTCCGCGAGTTTGTTCATATGCGTCCTTTTCGGCAAGCAGTCTTCGAATGGCGGGCGCAGGAGAAGAACAAGCATAAGGAAATTCTTCCGCACGGAGTTCCTTTTCGCGCGGAATTTCGCCAAATGCCGCGGTTACGTAGCGGAAAATATCACTCACCGCAGGCTCGCTACCGTCTGCGGAAAGCGGATACGTCAAATGCAGCTCGTCCAAAAACGTGCAAAGGTTTAAACACACGCTTTCCCGCGCACGCAAATTGACTTCTGCAACCGTCGGCTCTAACATAGTTTTCACTTCAGCCAATTTCGCAATCTCTTTATCTGACACGATCGCCGCATCCACCGATACGCTCGGCACGTCTTCCGTCAACCCTATGGCGAACAGAACCCGCACTTTCTCAATGCGACTATCTTTCACGCTCCCGACGAACACCGAATCGGATTTCAAGGGGATAAGCGAAATTTCCGTTGCATCCAAGCCGTCTTGTAAGATCGCCGCAAATTCAGCGACCGTCAATTCCCGCTTTTCCGTGAGTATTTCCGCTTCCCCAAGCACCTTATCGAGCGCGCGGTAGATTTGAGAGAGATAACTCTTTTGCGAAACGTCTACAAGCTTATCTTCCAGCTCTTTCAAACGCTTTTCAGCATTGAAATCGATTAAAATTGTTCGAATAGAAGCGACGTATTCCTTGCCGCTTGCTTTCGACTTTATCCCCCGCGTTGCTTTTAGCATTCGAGCGCGTGCGTCCGTTAATTTTTCTATATTAAACGCGTTTTCGATTAGCTCGCCCCTTTTAATTTCTTTCTTCGCACCGCCTCTATAATTAGCGTATTTTAAAAGATAATTACGGTATTCGTCGCTTTCGCCAAAGAAAGGATTTTGCGCAAGCGACTGCACGGCGGAAGGGGTGTATTTCTCTTTTACAACCCGCAAGCAATCTAATAAGAACGCCGACAGCGGGTGGCATTTGAGAGAGCGCTTTTCGTCGATAAAATAGGGTACGCCATATTCGTGCAAGGCGCGCTTAACCGTGAGAGAATATGCCGCCACGTCTGGAACGAGCAGCGCAAAATCACGGTAGCGAAGCGAAGGATTTTCTTGCATTGCCCGCTTGATCTGCACGGCAACATATTCCGCTTCCACCATTTTATCTTCCGCTTCAAAAATACGTATTTTATCCGTTTTTACGCAAGATTTTTCCGTCGTTTCGGGATTAAAAAGACTTGTACGGAGCGTTTCAGCCTCGCCGTCAAGGGGCTTGCCAAGGGGTAATATTTTCGTTTTTCCAAATTCATCACAAACGCTTGAAAAGGTTTGAAGAGCGCGATTTGTGTAAATTTCTTGCTCTCCCGCGCAAAATACGCCGATTACGTTCTTTGCGCATGTAAGCGTAGCGCGAACTACGCTACGCGCTTGTGCCGTGAAAGACGGGAAACATAGGAAAAATACGTTGCTATCTTTAAGCGTTTCGTCCGCTTTAATGCGCTCGGGCAGCAAGGATAAATAACGGCTTTCGTCAAGATAGCCTTTCGTTTTGAGAAAATCTAAATATCCTTCGTAAATGCGCGCGAGATCTCCGATCTTTTTTTTGAGCGCGCCGTCTTCAAGCTTCGTCGCACTCTCTTTAAGCGTTTCGGGTGTGATCTCAGAAGAAGAAAATTGCGCGAGCGTTTCATAGATACATTTCGCGTTATTGCCCACGCCTGCGGCGGTCGTGAAACATTCGAGCGCATTTTCGCGTTGAAGCCTTGTCATAACGTCGCCTACCGCCATAACCGAACCTTGCTTACTGATTGTTTTTTCGTTCGCGTTTAAAAATCTCGCGAACGTAGAAACAGTCGAGCGCAGCGTTCCGCCGGTCGCGTTTATCAATGCGCGTTCGGCAATCAGCGTTAAGCGATCTTCGCAAAAAATTAAATTTTTTCCGCCCTGCTTTTCAAGCGCGGCGGCGTATGCGGACATTGCTTCCATACATTCGGAAAGCGTATAAGCCGTGAGTATCGTGCGCATAAAAATCTCCTTTTTTCTATTATACCATATCGAGTGCGAAAATTTCAGCTTTTTTTCACAAGAAATTTCGGGAAATCCCGATTTTATTTTTACAAATTTAAAATTATGTGCTATAATAATATGGTAAACTTGTTTTTTATTAAAAAAGGTGCAATTTTATGAAACACGGAAAAAAGCTTTTATCCGCGATCGCGTTGACGCTTTGCGCGGCAACTCTTACGGCTTGCGCGGGCACAAACGAAAGAGTAAGGTTTAAGGAATATTGGTTTGAAAATTCCAACGTACCTCCTGCGACCGTTTTGGAAACACTTGAACTGGAAACACTTGAATACGAAGTGGAATTTAAAAAAGCTTCGGGGATTAGTGACGATTATACCGTTGATTATAAAAACGGCGTATATACCACGAAGCTTAGCTTGACAGGCGACGAATATCTCTACGAAACTTCTCTTAATATCGACGTGACTTACACCTTAGGCACGCAAACGGAAACGAAAAAAGATTCGCTCGTTTCGTGGGTAAAATTTAAAAAGTCGGCGCAACTGCAACCGATTGCTTCCCATAAAGAAATTGTCAACCATTCACCCTCGGACGGCGGCTCAACGATTAAAACTTGTTTCGTTGCATACGACTATACCGTCGATACCACTTATAACGAGAACGGCTTGAGCGGAACATCCGAGATTGTCGGGAGCGTGAATGGAAAAAAGCAACCAAAGAAAGTGCAAACGTTCACCGTGGAAAATAAATATACCTGTCTTGACAACGAACAGCTTTTGTTTGCGCTCCGCGGTTTATCACAACCGACTTCCTCCGCTTCCGTTTCCGTATACGCACCTTTTGCAGGCGTTGTGCAATCAATAAATTTAAACTATGCGGCCTTGCAAAAAGGAACGGAATTTACTTTCCGAAAAGGAGAAACGCAGGTTCAACAGGTCATCAATTATTATCCCGTAAGTTTGAAGATTAACGCGAAGCTTCCAGGCGCAACGCAAACCGCTTGGATTGCGGAAACGACAAACCCGCAATCAAACACGTTTAGAAACGTGATTTTACGATTAGAAACTCCTCTTTCGTATAATCTTGGTTCATTGATTTACAAGCTCAAAGCTGCAAACTTTGTTTAATTGAATATAGCAAAAGCGGTCGGCAATCACCGACCGCTTTTTTATTGAAATTTTTAAAAGAATTCGCGGTAAATAGCACGAATACATTCGTCGCAATCTTTATTATCTACCCCAACGATAATGTTCAGCTCACTCGAACCTTGATCAATCATAATCACGTTGATGTTCGCTTTTGAAAGCGCGGTGAATAGGCGCGCGGACGTACCGATATTATTCGCCATACCATGTCCTACGGTCGCCACAAGCGCGATATTTTCGTGAGTATAAATTCTATCGGGGTGAACGGCTTCGCTCATTTCGCCGAGCAAGACGTTCAAAATCCCGTTTTTCAAATACGCGTTATCGATAACAAGCGACATTGTGTCGATCCCCGAGGGCAAATGTTCAAAGGAAATGCCGTGTTTTTCGATTACGGAAAGCACTTTGCCTACAAACCCGACTTCCGAGTTCATCATAGATTTTTCCAAGGAAATAACAGTGAAATCTTTTTTACCTGCGATACCCGTTACAATGTCGTCGCCCGTGCGACGGTGTGCCGTTTTCACAATATACGTGCCTGCGTCGTCGGGACGGAACGTGTTCGCAATACGAATGGGTATCCCCGCGCTTCTGACAGGGAAGATGGATTCGCTATGTAACACGTTTGCGCCCATATACGAAAGCTCGCGAAGCTCTTGATAGGAAAGTTCGACAATACATTTAGGAGATGAAACGATACGCGGATCGCAAGCGTAGAAACCGCTTACGTCCGTCCAATTTTCATAAAGTCCCGCCATAACCGCACGCGCTACAATCGAACCGGAAATGTCGCCGCCGCCGCGAGAAAACGTTTTTACCTTTCCGTCTGCACCCAAGCCATAGAAACCGGGAACGACTGCTGTTGGATAATTTTTGAGTACATTCGCCGCCAAATCAAAAGACGATTCGTCAAGTTGACCATTCGGCTTAAAACGGATAAGCTCCGTCGCGTCTACAAACGGCACTTCTAAAACCGCCGCCATAATTTTCGCAGCGAGATACTCCCCGCGCGAAGCGCAATAATCTTTGCCCGCACCGCTTAAAATTTCCGCTTTCACTTCATCTAACGCCGCGCGCATACCAAGTTCTCTTCCAATCTCTTTTTCAATGTTTTCAAAGCGAGCGCGAATCTTTGCGAACGTTTCTTCAAACGCTGCCATATCTCCCGATTCATAATGATCGAAACAAGTATAAAGCAAATCAGTAACCTTAATATCGTTACCAAAGCGTTTCCCGGGAGCAGACACGACGACGTATCTACGCGTAGAGTCGGCTTTTACGATTTTTGCCGCCGACAAAATCACGTTTCCGTCCGCCATGGACGTGCCGCCAAATTTACATACTTTCAAATGATTCATACAAACTCCATTAAACGTTTAACAAAACGACGACGAATACCGCAAGGACCAAAGAGATCGCTTTAATCCAAAACTTAGAAACGAACGTGTTTTTTAAAAACTCTACGAATTTCATCTGCTTCCCCCTCCGCGCTTCTTATCCGTGAGTGGCATTTCCTGCCAATAATAATCTTTGAGCGCATCCATTAAAACATCATAATCGGCATATCGTGTTACGTTCCCTTGCTTGATCACGGAAATGATACCCGTTTCTTCGGAAACGACAAGCGAAATTACGTTCGCCACTTCCGTAATACCGATCCCTGCGCGATGACGAGTGCCGTATTCCTTGGGATAGCTCGTTTTTTGCGTGAGCGGCAAGAAACACCCCGCCGCTTGAATTTTATGTCCGTGAATAATCATAGCCCCGTCGTGCAAGGGCGCTTTTGGAAAGAATATCCCTTCGATTAGTTGCGTGGAAATTTCCGCGTCGATTTGTACGCCACTTTGCAAAACTTGCTTGGGCAGACTACCTTTGGAAAGCACAATCAATGCGCCTACGTTGTTTTTGGACATATTTTGAAGCGCCTTGATTACGTTTTGAATACAACGCTCCGTGTCCGCTTGCGAACGGATCTCCGTTGCACCGCCCACGTACTTTTCTACGTTATCTTTTACCGAATGGACGTCCCACAAACTCTTTTTCACTTCGACGTTAAACAAAATGAGCATAAACGCCGACACCAAGATTACGTAGAACAGGAAAAACTGTTTTCCTATTAGCTCTTCGGCAAACACATTCAAAGCACCCCCGCCGAGAATGAGTATCCAAAAAAGAACCATAAGCTTGGTAGCGTCGTTATCGCGAAGCACTTTCGACACGTAAAAGATCAATGCGAAAAAGCAAAGTATCTCCACGGCGAAAAGTACGTTGAAATCGGTGAAAAAGCCAATCACGCCGTCTTTGAGCGCGATTAGTCTATCGATTGCCGTTAAAAGCCGTATTCCCATATCCGTCTCCTTTATTCTCTACTATTATTATATAAAATTCTTGCCGAAAAATAAAGTATTTTTCAGGCGTTTTTACAAGTTCCCGAAAAATAACCGAGCCGTTACCGTTTTTAATGCCGACGGCGGGGTCATTACGCCGCATTTTACGTCGCTTATCGCTTGATATACGCCTCTATACACACAAAGCAACTCGCCTTTTTTAAATTTTGCCGCCTGCTCGCGGTTCTTTTTCGCCGCGTATTCTTTGATGCCGAGCGCATTCGCAATTTCTGCGTCGCTTCCTTTCATACACAAAACTTCGTATAAGCCTTTAAAATACGAAGCGAGCGACGACATAAGCGAGAGCTCGTTATAGCCTTTTACCGCAAGCTCGTTTAAAATTTTTATAAACGCCTCGTAATTTTTTCTCGCAAGCGCGTTCGTAAGCTCGTAAATCTTATATTCCGCGTCGGGATATACAAGTGAATCGACAATCTCGTCGGTTAAACGCTGGATTTTCTCCGCTTCGCAATAGGAAAGTAATTTTTCCGTCTCCTTTGCAATTCTTGCCATATCGAGATTGCAATATAGCGCAAGTTTTCCAGAGGTTACCCCGTCGGTATATACCCCTTCCCTTTTACAAGTGAGATAAATCCATTTTTTAATCGTTTCTTCGTCCGATTTCCCGCAATCAATATGCGTTACGTTGGGCTTTTTCGAAAGCGCCGCCCCGCCCGTTTTCGGCTTTGCAGAGTTGACAATTAAAAGCAGGCCGCTTGTCGGCGGGTTTTCAAACGTGCTTTTTAAATACGTTTCATATTCCTTTTCCGTAGGGTAAAATTCGGTAATGCGGACAATTCGCCTTTCACTCATAAACGGAAATGCGTTCAAAGCATCCGCAATCTCTGAAAGCTTATCCCCTTTAAGCGTCGCGCCGTCAAAGGAAATATAATCGAGTGTCGGCTCTTGTAAAAAGCGGGTTTTTAAAAGCATTTCCCCCTTTTCGCGGAAATATGCCTCTTCCCCTTCGAACAGATAAATACACTGCGCGCCGTTTTCGTCGTTAAATTTTTTGAAATCGACGTATTTCACTTCGCCTTACCCACGCTCCTATCTTACTTTTCTTATTATAACACATTCCCAATAAAAAGGCAAGAGAATGAGAGTAAAAAACAAACAAGCGCGCACGCAAAGCGCACGGGCTTTGACAAATTCCATTTGTCGGAAACAAAGGAAAGCGCAAGAAAATAGCATATTAGCCCGCCTACGGGCACGATAACGCCTTCGATACAAAACGCAGAAAAATCCACCGTTTGAAATAAAATGAGCGCCGCCGACCAAACCACCGAAGGCAGGTACAAAACCACTCCGCTCCACGCAATCGGAAGCGCCGCGGCAACACAAACGAACGTAAACAACAGGGAATACACCGCGCTAACGAGCGGCACGAATAAGAAATTGAGAAACAAAGAAAGATAGGAGAGATACCCAAAATACGCCAAACACAAAGGCGCGGTGGCTATCTGCGCGGACAAACTTACGGATACAAAAGAAGCGCACGCTCTTTTTATCCTCTCTCCTACGCCAAGCGGATGCATATCCTGCTCTATCGGCAAGAGCTTTGCTCGCCTATCGCCTACGATTTTATAACAAAGCTTTTCAATCGGGCGGGTAAGGAGCGCAAGCCCTAAACACGCCGCAAACGAGAGCCGAAAACCCGTTTCAAAAAGCGCGAGCGGGCGGAGCAAAAGAACGACGATTGCAGCCAACCCCAACGCGTCGAGAAAATCTGTTCCAAGCCCGATTAGTTTTGCCGCGTAAAAACAAAGACAAATGGTAATCGCACGGGTAATTGAAGCGGAAAAGCCGCAAATACCGCCGTAAAATAAAAGTATAACGCAAACAAGCGCAAAACGCGAGCCTTTGGAAAGCTTGCGCAAGGGCGTTTTACTCACCGCCGCCAAGACAAACGCGAACAACGCGCCGATATGTAAACCTGAAACGGCGAACACGTGCGCAATGCCGCCCCGCCGCATATTTTCAAGCAATCCTGTTTCTATCCCGTCGTCGTTGCCCGTTAAAATTGCCATCGTAACGGCGGCGGACGTTTCGCCCATACCCGCGTATAAAACCGCTTCCATCCGTTCCCTTAAAAAGGTGAACAAAGAAAACGGACGCTCGGTTACCACGCAAGTTTTTGCTTGTAGCGTGTATCTTAATTCGTCGCTGAAATGATACCAATTTATCTCGCCTTGCAAGGAAAGGGCTTGATTTGTTGTAAGCTTTCCTTGAAGTAAAACGCGGTTATCCTGCGCCACGTTCCCCTTAAACGATAAGGGCAGGTATGCGATTAACCGTCCCTTTTCCGCCTTTCCGTCGATTTGTAAATCGCTTAAAACAAGCTTATAGCCATACGCCGTTTCTCTTTCAGAAACGATTTGTCCTGCAACGTAATATTCCCCGCTTTCATAGACGGTCGCCTTTTGAAATCCGTCGATCTTGCAAAACGCCGTCCCAAATCCAACCCAAAACGCCGCAAGCAACAAAAGCGTGGCGAGCGCGGTTTGTTTGCGTTTGCCTTTGCGAAACAAAATGACAAGCGGCACAGCAAATGTAAGCCACCATACAGGCACTCCGAAGCAAAGCCAAGCCGCAGCGGAAAAGATGCCCATACACAGGAACACCGCCGCAAAAGCGGCGGGTCTGAAATTGAGAAGTTTTACGCCGTTCATGCGAGCGAAATGCGATCGGAAACCGAACGCACGAACAAGCCGCGCTCTTCGCCAAGCGTTACGCAATCGTTGACGAATGCCATAAACTTATCGCTCGGGCGCGCAATACGAAGTACCGAAGCTACGATTGTTTGAATTTCTTCCATATACAACGCCACCTTATCTTCAAGCGCGCCACGCGTGATTGCGACGATTTCATACGGCGAATAATCGATTTCGTTCTTTCGAAGCGGTTCGCTCGCTTCCACGCGGTATTTCTCGAACGTGATTGCCTTATCGCTCTTATGATAATACGCCGTTCCGAAAATACGTTCAAAGCGGAATCCGCACAAAGCAACGAGCGCTTGCATACGGCTTTCCACTTTCGAACCGTATTTAGTGATACCAAGCCCCGAAAGGAGGCGGCGAACAAGGAAATCGTAAGAAATGGGTTCTTCCGCGGACACGATTGCTTTGAGCCGCGTTAAAATTTCCTTATCGTTCTCCCCCGACGTTATGAACGTCGAATTTTCATAGCGCTGTTCCAGCGAAGCCGCTTTATACGCTTTCTTGCCGCGATTGAGCTCTGCTCCGCCCTTTTTATCCGCGCCCGTGAGTTTATCAAGCACGTCTTTAATCTTCTTAATCTCGCGCTTGGGATTGTTATAATAATTAACGGAGAAAATGCGTAAGACGTTCCAATTGTTGCGCTTCAACGTTTGAATTTGCAACACGTTCCTATCTTTGATAGAGAACCTGTTTGGCGCGTCGCACAAAATGGCAAGCAAGAATTTTTGACGGTTCTTAGGATCGACGACGGCAACGTCGAGCTTGAAACCTGAAACGCCCACGTCGTAGCGACATTCGTAGCCGTAGGAGGCGAGTTCTTCGGCAATATATTTACCGATACCCGCTTTTTTGACCATTAAATTGCTAGACGAAATGGCAAGATTCGTTCTGCCCTTTTCCGCAAAATCAAGAAAGGCTTTCAACCCCGCCACACCTTTTGAATTGGTTTTCGAAAGATCGATCATTGCGCCCGTCATGGACGAGAACACCACCATTTCTTCTCTCGCACGGGATACAGCAACGTTCAATCTACGCCAACCGCCCGCCTGATTCAAAGGCCCGAAATTGAGCGAAATTCTCCCCAACCGATCAGGACCGTAGCAAACGGAGAACAAGATGACGTCCCGTTCGTCCCCTTGCACGTTTTCCAAATTTTTTACAAACAACGGTTCTTCCCGCTCGTACGCTTCCCGCTCCAACCGCTTTTCTGCAATCGCCACCGAAAGCTTTCGCTCGATATATTCTTTTTGCACGTTACTAAACGTAACTACGCCCATACTCAATTTTTTGAGCGTGGAATCGGACAAACGGCGCACCACTTCTTCCACGAGCGCATCCCCTTCCGCCTTATTTTTCTTGGTAAGGCCGCGGTCGTATACGCCGTCTTCCACCAAAACGAATTTCACTTTACTATTCAAGGAATCAGGCGAAGGGAAAGTGCAAAGCCGATTGTCGTAATACATAATATTCGAGAACGCAATCAAGCTTTCGTGCTTACTCCGATAATGCCACGTCAAATGGCGCTGGGGCATATTGATTGCCAAGCAATCGTCGAGTACGCTTTCCATATCTTCGTTTTCCAAATTCTCTTCATCCACGAAATTCGCGTGGAAAAAGGACGTGGGCGGGAGTTGTTTGGGATCGCCGACGATAACCGCGCTCTTGCCGCGCGCAAGCGTGCAGATTGCTTCTGCAGTGGGGATTTGCGACGCTTCGTCAAAGATAACCATATCGAACAAGCCGTTTTCCGCTTGCAGATATTGCGAAACGGTGATCGGACTCATAAGCATACAGGGCGCAAGCCGTTTGATAAGCTCGGGGATTTCTTCAAAGAGTTTTCTAAGTCCGTTGCCGCGGAGATTGGATTTTTCCAAACGGGCAAAATTCGCCACTTCCAAACTCAAACTACCTTCCGTATCTTGCGTGGGAACGCGGGAAATGAGTTTCGCGCGAATCGCTTCTTTGGTAAGGCGTGAAAATTCTTCCATCGTAAGGCGCAGACTTTCCGCTCGTTCTTCCGCCACCGCTGCTGAGAAACGAGAAAGCACGGGATCGAGCGGAATATTCGTTTGCAAGAAGTTTTTATAAATGTTCTTTTCGAAACTGTCGATAATATTCTCACTCGTTACCGAACCGTTTTCAAGCGCGTCGGTAATGAACGTCAAGCCCGCTTCATCAAGCGCTTTCGTTGTCTTTTTATACATACACCAGGGCGCAAGCATATCAATATTTTCAATAAGCGCACCCGCTTTCGCCACGTAATAATCAAGTACGTCTTCTTCCGGCGTTTTCGTCTTATCCGCCGCCGTCGCCAAAAGGAAGCTCTCTTCCGAAGCCCCAAAGCTTTCAAGCGAAGCAATTAAGCCTTTCAAAACGGGCAAAGAATAACCGTTTGCCGCACGAATACACATACTGTTAAAACTATCCGCGTTATAATCCATAAACACCGAAGCGCAAAGCTCGTGCAAGCGATATAAATCGTCCAAGAAATGCGCCCGCGCGTCGAAAAAGTCCACTCTGCCGAACGCGAACGTGAAATAATTAGAAAGTTTCGTGTTCGTTTTAATGCGTTCCATCGCTTCGTAGATCGCGTATACGTTTTCAAGCCGAGATAAAATTTCTTCCGTTTCCATATTCTCTATGGAAACTTTCGAAAGCTTCTTTACAACCGATTTCACCGCTTTGTTGCGCTCATAATTTACGCCGCCTTCATCCAACCATTTGCCAAGTTCTTTATATTCCTTGGAAACGTCCACAAGCTTTTTATGCGCTTTAAAATACTTCTCAAAGCAACTATCAAGCCGTTTGTTTGCGTTGAAAAAGGCGTAAAATTCTTCTTCGTCTTCTTTGAAATATTTATTCAGTTTTCCGCTTGAAAGAAGTGCCCCTATCTCAAAAAGTCCGTCGAGTTTTTTTCTCGTGAGCGTACTGATTTTTTGACGGTAAAGCTCTAAAAACAACGCCACGTAGTTTTTTAAATGCTTGATCTCCGCAATGATTACTTCCGAAGCGCAATACAAAGAATCGCGTGCGGACAAATCGTATTCGGTTAAATTGACGTTGGAAAAGGGCGAATTGTACACGCCGCCGCATTCTTTCGCCGCCGCAGCAGCCGCAACCATCATACGCTCATAGGAATCTATCTTTTCTTTAGTGAGTCCGTCGTAGAACGTGCTTTCGATATTCATAATATCGGGCGCGTTTTTATTTTTCAACGTTACGAGCAACGCCTCGTATACAGACACGCCCAAGCGACGTTTTTTATGAAGTGATACAAGCGGTTCGGACAAATCCGATTTCAAATTCACAATCGCTTCCGCTTTTTCCATAAGCGAAACGCTTTCCTTTTCACCCGCAAGCGCGAGCGTGGAAGAAAGTTTTTGCAACACGTCTGTTTTATTCGTTTTATTTGAATGCAATTCCAAACAGAAATCGCCAATCCCAAGTCCGTCCAACCGCTTTTTAACAACGGAGAGCGCGGCTTGCTTTTCGGCAACGAACAGAACGCGTTTGCCTTCGTATAACGCGTTTGCAATCATATTCGTAATCGTCTGCGATTTCCCCGTGCCGGGCGGGCCGTGCAACACAAAGCTTGTGCCCGTTTGCGAAAGCGCAATCGCCGCCCATTGCGACGCGTCAGCAGGCAAGGGTGTGAGCGTAGTTTCAGGGCGAGCTTCGTCTTCTTTGAAGTTTTCGTCCGTCATACCCGTCCACACGGAATTGTCCAAAAATGCTTTAATAATCGGGTTTTTGGAAAATTCACCGATATTCTGTTTGAGATCATACCACATTTGATAGCGCGAGAAGGAGAAGGCGGCAATATACGCGTCGTCGAACACTTCCCAACCCCGCATTCCCACCACTTCCATACGCACCATGGCAAGGATTTCGGATAATTTCAAGCCCTGTATCATACAGCCAAGACCGCGCATATCGATATTGAATTCTTGCTTTAAATATTCAAGCAACGTGGAATTGACGGACAGCTCTTCGTCGGTGAGCGCAACGGCATAGCCCGCGCCCCCTTTACTCTTTTTAAGCAAAACGGGTTGTAAAACAATGGGTGCGTAGTGCTCCGCCCCGTCTTCACGGGTATACCATTTCAAAAATCCAAGCGCAAGATATAAAATTTTCGCGCCCGATTCTTCGTACGTTTCCTTGTTCTTCTTGATGAGCCTACTCACCGTTTCGGCAAGCATTTTCTCGTCGGAATACGTTCTTAAAATTCCCGAACGGTTTTCAAGCGCAATCAACTCGCGCATGCCTTTCACTTCCGCACTTGCCCCAAATTTTACTCCACGTTTGGCAATTTCAAGCGCTTCTACGTTCGCGGGCGCAAACGTGAGTTCACTTTCTCGTGTCAGAGCGTCGAGCGTGGAATCGGCGTCGGCGGAAAGCAAATGTAAGGCAGATTTTGCCGAAGCGAAATGCAAAAGCGCGTTTTTCATAGACAAATCGAGAAGCCGACGTTCCCATTGCTTATCTTTCGTCTGCTCGTCGTCAAGCGAAAGCTTACGCGAAGCCGTCAAATCAAGCGGCGCGCTATCGGGCGCGGTGTCTTCTTCCGATAAAATCTCGTATCCTTTTAAATTTCTCGCGCGAAGCGGCAACGGCTTTACATTTGACATACGGCAACGGCGCACGTCTACGCATTTATCGTAACAGCCCGCACCGCACTTTTCTTTAAAATGTGCTTCGGACGTGGAATACGCCGCGTTTTTATCCGAAAACACGTCTTCTATATCAAAACAACTTATGTTGTTGATTCCGTCGGAAACGTAAGCGTCCAAACGCGAAATATCGTCCGAAACGGTATCCAAAAAACAGTTATCGTAAAGCCATACGCCGCAAGCAATCTCTTTATCACCAAAAACGATTACGGGATTGAAACCCATATTTTCCAAGCACGCGCAAGCAAAAAGCGACATTTCAAGCGCGCTCGCACGGCGCTCGGATAAAATTTTCACCCCCGCGCCCGCTTCGACGGGACGGGTTATATCCGCTTCCTTCTTATCAACGGCAAGGCGACGAAGCGCGGCGTATAACGCCGCAATCACACGGCGTACGGCGTTCTTATCGTTTCCGATATACCCGCCGATTTCCGCTTCCGCTCCCCATTTTTTCAACTGCTCCACCACTTCCGTTTGGAGCTTAGCGCAGTCTGCAAGCCGAGGGCGAACAAACGCCGCGAGTTGTTCGGCATTTCCGTCCATCCCCTGCCAAAAATCAAAAGGCAGAGCCGTGACAGTAAATTCCGCGCTCGCAAGCACACGCTTGTCCTTTCGAAGCGTCACTTCAATACGCTCCACCCTCACTTCTTCTACGTTCGAAAAATAAAGCGGAGATAAAACGTTCCCAAGCACGATCTCCACCGCGCTTTCAAACGGAATTTCTTCAAGCTGCTTTTCGCAAGGAATCAACATACCGTTCTCATTCGTAACCGTAAGCGTTAAGCCTTCAATCCCTTCTTCACCCGCATTTTTTACCTGCAACGAAGAAAATAAAGGACGGCATGAAAAATAATCGGCGTAAGAAACAACCTTTACCGTTTCCCCGACGAGCGAGAGCCATTCTTCCCATTTTTTCGTTTTCTGCGCCATACCAACCTCGCTATCCTTTTTACCCTTTCTATTATACCTAATTTTGTTAAAAAAAGCAACTTTCCACACCTATTTTTTAGTCCGTTTTTTGCTCCCTGTTTCATCCTATGGAAAAATTTTTATTTTTTGACAAATTTCGCTTGACAACACATACTATGCATTGTATAATATTATATATAAAGTAGTAAGGAGAAAGGCATGGACGCGCAATTAAAAAAAGGACTTTTGGAAGTTTGCGTTCTTTCGGCGATTCGAAACGAAGAATCTTACGGATATAAAATTATATCCGATCTTGCGCCGTATATCGAAATTTCTGAATCGACGTTATACCCGATTTTGCGGAGATTAGAGCAAAGCGGCGCGGTAAAAACGCGGTGCGCGGAGCATAACGGACGGCTTCGGCGATACTTCAAACTCACACCAAAAGGCCTAAGCAAAATCGAAGATTTTATCGAAACAATCGACGAATTTGAAAAGATTAGTAAATTTATTTTACAAGGAGAAAGAGAATGACGAAAAAGATTTGGGAAAAACGCTTACTTTCCAACCTCCGTCCCCTGCAAAGCGCGGAGCGGAAAAAGATTTTGGATTATTATCGGGAAATGTACGGCGATAAAGCGGAAGCGGGATATTCGGAAGCGGAAATCCTTGCCGAGTTCGGCTCGCCCGAAGCGTGCGCGGC
>ERZ808043.46-NODE-46-length-33400-cov-5.298983_pt1 | contig 33400 bp, 55 predicted proteins | sample MGYA00380194_ERZ808043 | MGnify/ENA primary metagenome ERZ808043 (study PRJEB31490, sample SAMN06133370) | cow dung metagenome | isolation source: H3 | host: cow | place: China: Chengdu | collected 2015-05 ...
CAATAGCCCCCTTATTTTTTTTTAAAAAATTCATAAAAAATGCTTGCATTTGCACGCGATGCGTGGTATAATATAATCAAGAACAGGGGAGAGGAAAAGTAAAGCCCCTCCGAAGAAAAGGAGAGATAATCATGACAGCCGAAGAAAGAAAGCAAATCGCCTACCAAATCGCCTACGACGCCATGGACCTGTACGAAGAAGGATGGAGAGCATCTGACCGAGAGGAACTCAAGGAAAGATACGACTTGACGGACTGGGAAGCCGATGTGATGGCGGAAGAGCTGGAAAAGCAGGCAAGCCAGTACGTGCAAGACGAAGATGGCCGGACGGTTAATTACACCGCCGCCGTGGAGCTGATGGACGACGACCTGCGGGAACAGCTCCACCGGGAAATGGCTCCCTGCACCAATCAGGAATTCTACGACGCCTACGTCAAGGCGCATGCGGCCAAGTACAATGGAGAGAAATTCCAAATTTGAAAAGGGAAGCGACAACTTCAAGAAAGGGGAAACACCATGATCTACTTAAACAGCGATAGAACCGAATTCATCGACAGCGACGCTTTCATCGCATGCGGCAACGAAGCCAGGGAAGATTTGAACCGGGAGTACCACGCTCCCACGGCGCAGGAGCTGTACGACTTTCTCGACAGCCAGCCTACATGGGACAGCGCCCCTGCGGACGCATACGAGCAGCTGGCTGACTTATGCGGTGTAGACATCACACAAGCGGACGGGTCCGACACACTGATGGATCGCTGCGCAGCAGCACTGGAAGAAGATGAAAAGGAGGAAAAGGAAATGACTACTTCTACTTACGACATCAACGGCATCGAAGTGACCAGAAAGCAGCTTATGAGGCTGGCGGACTACGTGACCAGGCGGACCGGGACCTTTTGCGGGATCAGTCTTGTAAGCCTGCCGGACGACGAGGACATCGCTGGCTACCTGGCCAAGAACGGCGTCCCGGTCGAGGACGGGATGTGCTACGTGGACCGGGGCGAAGCGGGCGACTTCCCCGCCTCGAAGGACGCGGACGCCCTGCTCCCTGCACTGGCGCGCGAAGTGGAAGCCGCTTTCCCGAGCCGCAAAGAGACGGCCGAAGCCCTAAAGAGGGCATGACCCAAATGAGTACGATCAGAGATGCCCGAAAAGCCGCCGGGCTTAGCCAGCAAGGGGTGACCGAGGCCCTGGGGATTCCCAAGAGAACTCTCCAGGACTGGGAGTCTGGGAAGCGAACCCCGCCAGGATGGGCGGAAGCCTTGGTAATCGAGAAGCTGGGAAAGATTGCCAAGGACAATAAAAAAAATAGTGAAAATCCTATTGACAACACAAATTTTATTTGTTAAAATAAATAAAAAAGGGAGGTGATACTATGCGAGAAATGCTAATCCAGTATAGGGGCAAAAGAAGCCAGAAAAAAATGGCAGAAAAGTATGGTGTAAGTCAGCAGTTATGGTCTTTTTGGGAGCTGGGTAAATCCACACCGAAACCGCACATCATGAAGAAGATTGCACTGGACAGCAAGAAGCCGATGGAGAAAATTTTTTCCGATGCATTTGATCCAGGTTGACCATCCCGTCAAGGGTAAAAAAATAGCCACAGACTACTGCAATAGTCCGTGGCTAAGGAGGAGTGGAATGTTAAGAGATGTCGTTCCGTCCCATTTCTAATTATAGCACAAAATCAAGTGGAGGTAAAGCGATGAAAAAGATTTTAGTGGTTGGGTTCATGCCGTATGGATACATGGGAAAGTTGGTTGAAAAATATCCGGATGTATTGTGGTTCCCGGAGGAGGAAGTAGGTATGAGTGATAAGTCAAGGGCATTGATCGAGCTGGTAGAAATGATGGACGGGGTCATGTTCATGGGAACTTATCATAGTGATCGTATTGGCTATGAGGTGGCGTGTGTGATGATGGGAAAAACAATCTACGAAAAAGATGAGTTTCCGGTAGAAGAACACGAAGAGAAACCGTTTTAAAGCAAAAAAGGGAGGACAAAAAATGAGAAAACTGTATGAAATCCAAGATGATTTGGCAAGGATTATTGAAATTGGTGCTGACAGGTATGTCGATGGGGAATCCGGGGAAATTATCAGCAAAGAGGATTTTGAAAACCTGCAGATGGAATGGCAGGACAAGATTGAAGGTGTTGCTTTGGGTTACAAGAACGAAGATGCCGAAGCAAAATCCATCAAGGAAGAAATCGACAAGCTGACGGAACGGATGAACAGGCACAAACGCAAGGCAGAAGGGTATAAGAAATTTCTTGCAATGGTTCTTGATGGAAGGAAATTCGAAACCGCAAAGGCATTGGTGAAACCCACGAAATCGAAGGTGTGCGAATGGGATGGGAACACCGAAGGAATGGAAAAATACCTTGTACCGCAAGAACCGAAGTTTGACAAGGCACAGGCAAGGAAAGACCTGCTTGCAGGTGTGGAAGTTCCGCATTGCACTCTGGTCGAAAAGAATTCTGTCAGCATCAAATAAGGGGGAGTAAACAATGAACATATACGAAAAATTGTTAAATATTCAGCACGAACTGAAAGCACCGAAAAATTGCAGGAACACATTCGGAAATTACAACTACCGCAGTGCGGAGGGCATCCTTGAAGCATTGAAACCCTTGTGCTTTAAATATAAATCCGTCCTGCGGATGACCGATGAAATCGTTGATATCGGTGGGAAATTGTTCGTCAAGGCAATAGCTGAATTGATAGATATTGAAATCAGCAACCCTTCAGCCGATACCATCTTTGCAATCGGTTCACAGGGGTGGGCACAGATTCCTGACGGCAAGAAGGGCATGGATTTGGCACAGGTTACCGGGGCGGCATCCAGCTATGCGAGGAAGTATTGCCTGAACGCACTGTTTGCCATTGATGACACAAAAGATTCAGATGCATTGCCACCTGACGAACCGAAGCATGAGGAAACCAAAGGAACGGAAAATTGGAGATTGATTGACGGCAATGTGGTTCTGGTCAAGGGGCAGGATGGTAAGTTTTACGAACTGACAAGGCTGAATAAAAAACAGTTGGAAGTGGCATTGAAGAACCCCTTGTATGAAGGCATTAAACCTTTCATCGAGGTGGAACTGCAAAAGAAATGAAATCCATCATCTGTAACGAAAAGAGGTGCTATCTCTGTGGTAGCACCTCAGGGTTGGAAGAACATCATATCTATTTTGGCAATCCGTTGCGGAAGATAAGCGAAAAGCACGGATTCAAGGTGTGGCTGTGTGCATACCATCACAGGGACAACAAACATGGTGTACACGGATGCAGGGAACTGGATTTGATGTTGAAACGGAAATGCCAGGAAGAATATGAAAAGAACCACAACCGGGAAGAATTCATTTTGCTGGTTGGAAGGAACTATTTGTGAGGAGGAAATAAAAAATGACACTGTTGGAATTGCAGAATATTTTGGGCGAACGGATCAAAATCGCAACGGACGAAAATATGAAACCGCAGGACAGGATGAAGGCTAATGAACAAAGTGAAATCATTGCAAGATTAGCAAAGCAGATGATTAACAATGCAGATGTTGTTTTGCGAACCAACAAGTTGCAGGAAGAAGGAAAATTGAAAAACACTGCCATTTCTAAAATGGTAGGAAATGACGAATCGTATGAATGGAAAGAACCTAAAAATGGCAACGTATAAAAATGGTCAGCACAAGTATTCAGCCGAAGAAGATGAATGGTTAAAGCAAAACATTGACACAGGAACATGGTCTGAACTGACAAAGCGATTTAATGAAAAGTTCGGCACGAATCTAAAGTGCATAAGTGACCATCCACTAAAGACATTACACCTTAAAAAAAGCTTCAATGTGGGAGATTGTAAAAAAGGAGAACGCAGGAACACAAACACATTGCCGATTGGCACAGAAAGGTTTAATGGTTGCTGTGTTTATGTAAAAGTATCAAACAATGTAAACAACTGCAAAAACGGAAGAATGCCAACCAAACACGAAGACCCAAATTGGGTGAGAAAAGACTACCTTGTTTGGGAAAAACATGGGAATCGGTTACCAAAAGATAGTAGTGAAATGCTGATACACCTCAACAAAGATAAACGAGATTGTTCCATTGAGAATCTTTACTTGACCACCCGGAGCATCAATTTGAATCTTGGGAAAAATGGTTGGCATTCAACTGACAGGGATGTGACTTTAACCGCAATTAAATGTTTGGAACTGATGCAAGCATTGAAAGGGGGAACAAAATGAACAGGGCAGAAAGAGTCTATCAATATATGCGTGAATTCGGTTCAATCACACCGATGGATGCATTCCAAGATTTAGGTTACACAAGGCTTGCCTGTGCGATCAATGAGATGAAACGAGATGGTCACAAGGTCAGCAAAAAATACGAAACCAAGAAGAATCGGTTCGGTCAGCCTGTGACATATGCAAGGTACTATCTGGGTGATGAAAATGCGGTGCAAAATAACCTCAATTAATGCCACTAATTTTGGCACAGGCATCGTTTTATCGTTGGGTGTACCAACTATATATGCCAAACAAATTGAAACGATTGTGGGCGAATTTAACCCCAATAACGAGTACGAGTTAAAACCATACCGACAGAAACGAAGTTTGTCAGCTAATGCATACCTTTGGGTTTTGGCAGATAAGCTTGCCGATAAACTGAAAACAACCAAGGAAAAGGTCTATCGGCAAGCCATCGATCATGTGGGGGTGTTTGAAGAAATAAAGGTCACATCCCCGGAAGCAGGAAAGAGGTTTAAACGGATATGGCAACAGAATGGTTTGGGATGGCTGACCAAGACAATCGATGACACCACCATATTGGCATATTACGGAAGTAGCACCTATGACACGAAGCAGATGGCAAGATTGATTGACTATCTGCAAGATGAATGCAAAGAACAGGGCATCGAAACCAAACCCCAATGGGAAGTGGATGCGATGCTGACGGAATGGGACAAAAGGGGGTGATCGGATGGAATCGGAACGCAAGGCGTTTTCGTTTTATCGGTCATATTATGAAGCATCAAAAGACCTGCCACGGGAAGCACAGGCTGATTTCCTGATGGCAATCTGTGCATACATTTTTGACGGGGTTGAACCTGAATTGCAGGGTGTCGCATCGGCAATGTTTAAACTGGCAAAACCGACCCTTGACACATCCATCAAAAGGGCATCCGCAGGTCAAACGGGTGGCAAATCAAAAGCAAATGCAAAGCAAACCGATAGCAAACCCGAAACAAACGACAAGCAAAACGATAGCAACGATGAAGCAAACCCGAAGCGATATATGATAAATGATTATATGATAAATGATCAAGTGATAAATGATAAAGAAAAAATAGATAAAAAAGAAAAACCGCAACGCCACAAACATGGTCAATATAAAAATGTGTTGCTGTCCGATGATGAACTGGAAAAGTTAAAAACGGAATTCCCGCTTGACTGGCAGGATCGCATTGAACGGGTGTCCGAATATGTCGCATCAACTGGCAAACACTATTCAAACTTTTTGGCTGTGATCAGGGCGTGGGCAAAAAAAGACCGACCCCGCATCGTGGCAAAAAATGATGTGCAGTCAGGACTTGCACAGGCGTTGCAGTTACTGGGGGAGGAAAATGGATAAAACGACAAACGCAAAAATCATTGCATCCATGTTCGCCTGTTACGGGCAGGGCAATGACGGGGTCAGGATCGCAACATATGTCAATGTGTTGTCGGACATCCCGACAGACATCCTGTCGAAGGTGTGCAGGAAGATGATTCTTGAATCAAAGTTTTTGCCCAGTGTGGCAGAGATTGTGGAAGCATCAAGGTCACTGATCGGGTCGATGGACGAATCCAAACGGGTGAAGCCGTGGGCAGAGGCATGGCAGGAAATTGAGCACCAGTTACAGACCGCATTTGTGTATGACAAGCCAGTTTTCAGCACACCCGAAATCGAAATGGCGGTGAAGTGCTACGGCTGGCACGAATTATGTGAAACCCCGTCAAAGGATTTCCGCATCGCAAAAGCACAACTGCGTGATATGTACAATCAGGTTTGTGCAAGTGCAAAAGAAGAATCGGTCAATAATTACGTTTTGGGCGAAGGAAAACTGTTGGACGATAAATGTATCAAGCTAATAGGTTAAAACGCAACACAGACGATTTTGGTGCGAAATAGGGGGATGTTTGAAAAATGGAAGGCACACAAAAAATCAAATGTGAATTATACAACGATAATTTTCAGAATTTCAAACGCTATAACATACCAAAAGCACAGTTAGTAATTGCTGATATTCCGTATAACCTTGGGAATAATGCGTATGGTAGCAACCCCATGTGGTATGTGGGGGGGGATAACAAGAATGGTGAAAGCAAACTGGCAGGAAAAGGTTTTTTTAACACCGATTTCAATTTCAACATTGCTGAATACTTTCATTTCTGCAATCGGTTACTGAAAAAAGAACCGAAAGAACGAGGGAAAGCACCCTGCATGATTGTGTTTTGCAGTTTTGAGCAGATGCCGATGGTGATAGAAAAAGCAAAAAAACATGGGTTCGTGCATCACATTCCATTGTTTTTTATCAAGAACTTTTCTGCACAGGTGTTAAAAGCCAATATGCGTATTGTGGGCGCTACGGAACACGCACTTGTGTTGTACCGGGATAAGTTACCGAAATTCAATAATGGAGGTGAGATGATATTCAACTGGTTCATGTGGCAAAAGGATATTCGGAAATATCCAAAGATTCACCCAACACAGAAACCGATTATCCTGCTGAAAAGATTGATTGAAATATTCACGGATAAGGGTGATGTGGTGATTGACCCGGTTGCCGGAAGTGGTTCGACACTCCGGGCGGCAATGGAACTGGAACGGAACGCATACGGATTTGAAGTTGACAAGAAATTTGCAAAGATGGCACAAGAAGAAATGCTGAAAGTAGATTTTGTTGAGGGTGAAGGGTTGTTTTAAATGCGTAAACTAAACCGGGAACAAAAACGAAGAATCATAAATGCCAAAAAGCAAAACCTTCTGCCGGAGATAGAACGATTGTATGTGGATTCTTACAACGAAGGTGTGAGGGATGGAAGTCTGACCATCTTACTGGCATTGCGTGACAGATTTGGTTTCGGCAACGAACGAATCAAGCGTGTACTGGAACACTGCACGATATATATGCAAGGAATCCACAACCATGAAATCAATGCTGATGAAATATGCGAAACACTGAAACAAGAAGGAATCAAGTTTCTGTATGAAACGGATTTGTGAGGAGGTAAACAAGAATGGCAGAAATTGAAATTGTTTATCTAAAAGGTTACTGCGATTGCGAGATGCCTTTTTATGACGAAGGTTGTCATTCAGAATTTGCATCTGAAGTTGGCAAAGGGCAAGATTGTAGTTGTTTTGATGCAGGTGGTGACAACGGAAGTGATATGGTGAACATGGGTGACGGATGTATAGGGTTTATGCATGGGAATTGTATTAACGCAAAATACCACTATTGCCATAAAGGATGCACAGCAAAAAAATATGAAATCAACACTGATTGCTATGATAGGGAAACCGATTCAACCCAAGTAACAATAGGCAACAAAACCTATGATTGCGTAAAAGTAAAGTTAAACGGAAAATGTATTTTTAATTCTTATGATGACGAGGAGGAACACAAAAATGGCAACTAATCACATCACATTATTAGGACGGCTGACAAAGAATCCTGAAATTCGTTATACCACATCGCAAAAAGTGGTTGCAAGTTTGGTTCTTGCGGTTGATCGCCCCTTTTTAGGTCAAGATGGAAAGCGTGAAGCGGATTTCATACCGGTAGTAATTTGGGGAAAGACGGCTGAACTGGTTGGGAATTCCTGTGCAAAGGGTCATCGGTTACTGGTGGAAGGCAGATTGCAGATTCGCAATTTTGATGCCAAGGACGGCACAAAACACTGGGTGACGGAAGTGATTGCCAATTCCGTTGAATTCATCGAACGCAAAGAACAGGCGAAGAAAATGACGGACATTGGGCAAAGCGTTCCTTTTGACGAGGATGTGCCGTTTTAAAAAAAGGAGTTAAAAAATGGGTAGAGATGTCAGAATGGGAAACGACGAGCAATGGATGCGCCTGGCTCTGGCGGTACTGAAGCAAGCAGAAATCGACTATAAAATTAGCACAATCCGCCTGCGACAATCGAATCGCTATACAGCAGACAACATCGACAAGCTGCATCAGGAATTCGAGACCCCGATAATGGCGTGTCTCTGTCCCAGAGGGATTGAGGAAACGCTGGCATTGTGGGACAAAAAATACGGTGGCGCGCCGATTGCTCCGAAAAAAGCACCTGCCACCAGGCCAACACAGGTGATATATCCGAGCTTTTCGCGCCTAGCTGAGTATCGGAAGCGCAGGGGACTGTCAAGGCGACAGCTTGCGCAGGAAATCGGATGTTCAGAGTCAAGCGTGCGAATCATGGAGACATGCGAGAGCGCCTTTTCTTGGCAATTCGCTGTTGCCGCAAGCCGCTTTTTCGGCGCAACGACGAAGGAGATATTCGGCGTCGATGAATCAGCTGTAAAAACAAAATAGCGGACCATGGAAAGTGGCCTGGTCCGTTGGTGGCGCTGGCAGCTATGTGGACGGTAGCCGCCGCGGCGCGCATCTCATCCGTGTAATGCAAGATTATTACGGCTAGAGCGGAAAGAAGACAATAAAAAATATAAAAAATTACGCTTTAGGGGTTGCAAGAACGCTTAAAGTGTGGTATCATATTCACAGGAGGTGAGATATATGCCGATGTCTTTGAAGGCAGCTCGTATCAACAAGGGCTTAACGCAACGGGAAGCCGCATTGCTCATAGGTGTCAGTGTTCCTACCATGGCGAACTATGAAAAGGGCGCGTCTTTCCCAGATGTAAAAACTATCATGAAGATCGAAAAGGTCTATGGACTTCCATATTCAGAAATCAATTTTTTCCCCAAAAAAGGTAAATCAGAGGAGGCAAAATGAAGAAAGTATTGGCAATCGCAGCAATTGCTGTCCTGGCAATGCTTCTGGCACCGGCGAGGACGACAACCGTCCACGTAGTTCGATACATTCCGGCAGGCGGCACCGTATGGGGAGCCGTCGAATCGGCGATGACAGAAACCGGCGACACGCGGCCTGTCGACGAGGTCATGTATTACACCCGGCAACTTAATCCTACTATCAATGCAGGACTTGTCCAGCCGGGGACGCGGATTATCGTGCCATGTCAGGAAGAAAGAAACCGATAAGTTTGATTAAGCCAATGCTGGATTGGATTGTAAGGCAAGGGGTGGACGGACACGATGAAAACATATAATGTGCATGTGGATTTTATCAGTAAGGAGGGTGCGGTGTTGTATAGCCGCACTTATCCCATCATTGCGGAAAGTGCATTGATGGCTGAAACATGGGTGGCAAATATCCTGTCTGTCATGGAATTTCAGAATTTTAAATTTGTGGAAACGAGGGAAGCAAATGAACATTGACCTTTTGTTGACCATTGGAATGTTGGTGGGATTTTGGAGTTTTGTTATTTTTGCATATCGGTGGTGGTTTTGATGGAAATTGTAATATATGGCGAACCTGTCCCCCAAGGCAGACCGAAGTTTGCATCCTTCGGTGGACATGTCCATGCATACGATCCGGCAAAAAGCAAAAACTACAAACAACTTGTCAGATTTTGGGTGACGCAATACCTGAAAAAATTAGACGGCTTTACACCTTACGAAAATGCCCTGTGCGTTGACCTGACATTCTACTTGAGTATTCCTACCAGTTGGTCAAAACAAAAGCGTATACAGGCATCACAGGGCGTAATTCGACCCACAAGTAAAAGGCTTGGCGATCTTGACAATATAGTAAAGGCAATTTTGGATGCAAATAATGGTCTGTTGTGGGTTGATGATTGCATCATCACTGATTTGTCTGCCCGGAAACGATACACAGGTGAACTTGCAAGGGTGGTCATCAAAATAACCGAGGTGAAAGAATGCTGAATAAAGACGAAATCAACAATCGTGCAAGTGGGAAGTTAGGAAAGGCATTGAAATGAAAATCACCGCAAAAGCACAACATTACCTGCGATCAGCATGGTATTACCAAAAGAAAGCAGATTTCCTAAACGAAAAGATATTGGTTTTGCGTTCAAAGGCACAGAAAATCACAACATCATTTCAAGATGTTCCAACCTTCGGTGGGTTTGAAGACCATCGTCAGCAGGTCATCGCAGAAATGGTTGATCTGGAACGAGAATATGGGAAATCCATGATGATGTGCCGAAACAAAGCAAAGGAAATCGAATTCGTCATCGGTCTGTTGGAAAACCATCAAGAAAAAATCGTGCTTGAAATGAGATACCTGCATTATGACAATTGGCTTGATATAGCAATCAACTTGAATTACAGTGTGCAAATGATTTACAAGATTCATGGCAGAGCATTGATAAACCTTTTGAAAATCAACAAGCAAGCTGAACAGACAAGTGGAAAATCGTTTTTCTAAAAAGAGTAGAGGAAATTATAGTTTCATGTGTGGTAACATGGTATTGTGGAATGGTGCGAGAGAAATCTTGCACCTTTTTTGTTGTGCCAATGGGAAACATCCTCACACTTATTTGCCATTCTTGGTGTTAGTCTTCATGAACGCAACAGATTCCACAGTGTGTCCTCCTATTTGGTGGTGTCCTCCCCCGGATGCCACCATTTTAGGGGGTTTTTAATTTAATACATCATTTTGAGTTTGGGAGGACATACAAAATGAACATCATTGAAAAAAGGGTAAAAGATTTAAAACCCTACGAAAAGAACCCACGATTGAATGATGATGCGGTGAAATATGTCGCAGAATCAATCAAAAATTTTGGCTTTAAAGTTCCCTTGGTCATTGACAAGGACAACAACATTGTTTGTGGTCACACAAGATGGAAGGCTTGCAAAAAGCTGAAAATTGACACAGTGCCTTGTGTTGTGGCAGACGATTTGACCGAAGAACAAATTAGAGCATACCGATTAGCAGATAATCGTGTGGCAGAAAAAGCCGAATGGGATTTGGCACTCCTTGACACAGAACTTGCCGAAATCGAAACGATTGACATGACCCTTTTAGGGTTTGACGATACACCGCAGGAAGACACGAAACAAGAAAGTACACTGGGGGGGGACAGACCAACCTTGGCTGAACGATTCTTGATTCCTCCGTTTTCTGTTCTAAACACAAGAAGTGGCGAATGGCAGGAACGGAAAAGGTTGTGGATAAACGGACTTGGCATTGATTCGTCCAAAGGACGGGAGGGAATGAAAGCCATTTCCTCAGATGCTTCCGTCGTGATCCCCAATTATTACATAAAAAAAGAGAAAAAAGAAAAAGAGTTAGGGCGAAAATTAACAAAGCAGGAATTCTGCGAAATATATATGCAGGAAGAAGCAAAAAACTCAATTATCAAAAGAACCGATTCAGGCGGTATATTGAGCATCTTTGACCCGGTTCTTGCAGAGGTTTGTTATTATTGGTTTTGTCCTGATGGTGGAAGCATACTCGACCCGTTTGCCGGAGGTTCTGTTCGTGGTATTGTGGCATCTGAAACAGGGCATCAATATTGCGGTGTAGACCTGCGGAAAGAACAGGTTGATGCAAATGTCCAACAGGCGAGCGAACTGCTGAAACAGGATAGAAAACAGCCTGTTTATATATGCGGAAACAGTTTGAACATAGATAAACTTGTGGACGGGGAATATGATATGGTTTTCAGTTGTCCACCATACTTTGACCTTGAACAATATTCTGATGATAAAGAAGATTTGTCCAACCTTCTTGATTATGATGAATTTAAACGGCAATACTCCGAAATCATAAGAAAGGCTGTTTCTAAACTGAAAGATAACAGATTCGCTTGTTTTGTAGTAAGCGAAGTTAGAAACAGGAAAACAGGATTTTATAGAAATTTTGTTGCTGATACCATACAAGCCTTTATAGATGCAGGAATGGAGTATTACAACGAAATAATTCTGTTGAACACAATTGGAAGTGGTGCGGTTCGCGCACCGAGGCTATTCAAAAACACAAGCAAGGTTGTTAGATGTCATCAAAATGTGCTTGTTTTCTATAAAGGAAACCCCAAAACGATAAAGCAAGACTTTGGCGAAATAAAAATTCAAGAAATTACAGAAGAAATGCTTGAAGAATGACCGCAGTTACCTTAATATGTCAACAGATAGGAGGTTGACATTATGGAGGAAATCAAAGCAAGGGCATTCGAAGCAAGAGATAGTTACAGGGCAGGATTCATCACTCGTAACGAGGCGAAAGAGTTGATTATGCCATATATCAAACTGTACAACGAAAAAAGCAAGCAGATTGCAAAGAAGTACAATATGAAAGCAAGATGCATCAGTTTTGTGGGGTTTGTAAGATGATAGAACAGGAAATTGAAAAGCAAAAGGATTACATACAAACACTTGCTGCCGGAACAAACGAAAAGAAGTTGAATTTGTCATCAACCTTTTGGAAAACCATCAAGAAAAGATTGTGCTTGAAATGAGATACCTGCACTATGACAATTGGCTTGATATAGCAATGAACCTAAATTACAGTGTGCAGATGATTTACAAGATTCATGGCAGAGCATTGATTAACCTGCTGAAAATCAACAAGCAAGCTGAACAGACAAGTGGAAAATCGTTTTTCTAAAAAGAGTAGAGGAAATTATAGTTCCATATGTGGTATCATGCTATTGTGGAATGGTGCGGAAAACAAAACCGCACCTTTTTTGTTGCTCGAATGGGAAACATCCTCACACAACATTGCCATTCTTGGTGTTAGACTTATTCCGCAACAGATTCCACAGTGTGTCCTCCTATTTGGTGGTGTCCTAACGGATGCCACCATTTTAGGGGGTATTTAATTTGATTGCTTGGGAGGGCATACAAAATGAAGATCATTGAAAAACGGGTCAAGGATTTAAAACCCTACGAAAAGAACCCACGCAAAAACGATGATGCTGTGCAGTATGTTGCCAACAGCATCAAGGAATTTGGTTTTCGCGTCCCGATCGTGATTGACAGTGACAACACGATTGTCTGCGGGCACACAAGATGGAAAGCATCCAAACTGCTGAACATGGAAACAGTGCCATGTGTTGTGGCTGATGACCTGACGGAAGAACAAATCAAGGCGTTTCGTATTGCAGATAATAAGGTCAGCGAAATGGCAGGATGGGATTTTCCCATGTTGGATGCAGAGCTTGCCGAAATCGAGATGCTTGACATGGAAGATTTCGGGTTCGCAAATTTCAATCATGATGATATTGATGACTTTTTTGAAAAGGCTGACCACATCGAAAAAGAAGAACAACCCCATGTTATAACCTGCCCTCATTGCGGGAAACAGATTGTCCTGACCAAAGACTTCCATGTGAAAGAAGAAACCGCAGAGTGAGAATTTTTCTTGCGGGGGGGCATTCAAGGACTTGGGTGTTTGAGGAACAGGTTAGTGACATGAAAATCTTTTTGGCGGGTGCGGTTACAGGGAATTTAAATCCGTTTTATACTTCGTTTTTAAAGACTGGCAACGAAACCAAAGCACTGGAAACATTTATGGGCGATGATTCCATGAACCACAAAATTGGTTCAATACTATCATTAAAACCATATGTGCTTGAATCGTTCTTTTACATGAACGAAGAAATTGAAAGACTTTTGCCGTATTTTGGGGACTTCCTTCTTGACAGCGGTGCGTTTACATTTATGCAAAGCAATGCTGACAAAAATGTGAATTGGGACAAATATGTTGAAAAGTATGCCGAATGCGTTCTTAAAAATGACATAAAGAAATTTTTTGAACTTGACATTGATTCAATAGTCGGGTATGACAGGGTGCTATCATACAGGAAAAAACTGGAGAGGTTGACCGACAGGCAATGTATTCCAGTTTGGCATAAGTCAAGGGGAAAAGATGAGTTCCTGAAGATGTGTGACGAATACCCGTATGTTGCAATCGGGGGAATTGTTTCAAAAGAGATTAAACCGCAACACTACAAATATTTTCCGTGGTTTATAAACGAAGCACATAAGCGAAATGTTAAGATTCACGGACTTGGTTTTACGCACCTGAAACGATTGCAAGAATACCATTTTGACAGCGTTGATTCGACAAGTTGGGTGTTTGGAAATAAATTCGGATCGATTTTTAAGTTTGACGGAAAAACAATACAAAAGTATGACAAACCAATGGGGCACACACTTGCGAATTCAAGAAGGACTGCGGTAAATAACTACCTTGAATGGGTAAAGTTTGCACAATGGGCGGACACACATCTATGATTGCATTTATTTCTTGTGTAAAAACAAAACAAAATCACCCGTGCAAAGCACAGGAGATGTACATCAGCGACCTGTTCAAAAAGTCGCTAAAATACGCAAAACAACACGCTGACAAAATTTATATTTTATCGGCAAAATACGGACTTTTAAAACTGGATGAAATTATTTACCCATACGAAAAAACCTTAAATGGATTGTCGGAATACGAAAAAAAGGAATGGGCATACAAAGTATTCAAGCAATTTATTAACGAGGGGGGTAATAATAATGAACCTTGTATGTTTATATGTGGAAAAAATTATCGCAAATACTTAATGCAAAAGTTCCCAAACGCAAAAGCACCGCTGAAAGACCTGTCGTTTGGAAACCAATTAAAGTGGCTTAAAGAACACACATAAACATAAAAGTTGTATGCAAAAACCAACTATAAAAAAACTAAAGGATGTGAAAAAGTTGAAAGCTATTGTTTTAAGCAGTGGCGGGGTTGATTCCACCACTTGCGTTGCCCTTGCCGTGCATGATTTAGGCAAGGAAAATGTGTCCAGTGTTTCCGCTTATTACGGGCAGAAGCACAAAAAGGAACTGGAGTGTGCGGAAAAAATTGCGGAGTATTACGGAATAAAGCACTACGAATTTGACCTGTCTGCAATTATGCAGTATTCAAATTGTGCTTTACTGGATAATTCCACAGAAAAGATTCAGCACAAAAGTTATGCGGAGCAAATCAAGGAAAAAGGAATGGTGAACACTTATGTCCCGTTTAGAAACGGACTTTTCCTTGCGGTTGCGACCAGTCTTGCAATGAGCATAAACCCCGATGAAGAAACAGTCATTGTGATCGGGGCACACGCAGATGATTCCGCAGGAAACGCCTATGCGGATTGTTCCGAACCTTTTATTTGGAACATGAATCAGGCTGTGGAAAAAGGCACATATAACAAAGTCAAAATTGTTGCACCTTTTGTCGGGAAAAACAAGGCAGAAGTGGTCAGGGTTGGGTTGGAATTAAAAACGCCCTACGAACTAACATGGAGTTGCTACGAGGGCAGTGAAAAACCTTGTGGCAAATGCGGAACTTGTATTGACAGGATAAAAGCGTTCCAAAAAAACGGAACAACCGACCCGATCATGAAGGAGTGACAATATGTATACAGTAACCAAACGAATCGAAATCAGCGGAAGCCATCAGTTAAACCTTCCGTATGAAAGCAAGTGCAAAAACCTGCACGGGCACAACTGGATTATTGATGTGACATTAAAATCCGAAAAACTGGACGACAACGGCATGGTATTGGATTTTGTAAAAATCAAGGAAATTGTCAACCAGTTAGATCACGCACACATCAATGACATTGTTTCCTTTAATCCGACCGCAGAAAACATGGCAAAATGGCTGTGTGATAAAATCCCTCACTGCGTAAAAGTTTCGGTACAGGAAACGGAAGGGAATGTGGCAATTTATGAAAAATGAATTCCATGTTTCCGAAATATTTGCATCTATCGAGGGTGAGGGAAAACGGACTGGGTACATCGCAACCTTTGTTCGCCTGACAGGATGCAACCTGCGTTGTTCTTACTGCGACACCAAATATGCACAGCACATGGGTGCTGATGATTCAATGGTATTAACCGAAGATGAATTGCTTGAAAAAGTTGTCGCGATGGGGTGGAAAAGGGTAACGATCACAGGCGGTGAACCTTTACTGCACGACATTCAAAATTTTGTGATCAGGCTGTCAAATGCAGGGTTTGAAACCAACATCGAAACCAATGGTGCGGTCAAACTTTTAAAAGACAGACCAAAAAACCTTTTTTACACAATGGACTGGAAATGTCCATCAAGCGGTGAAAACGAAAAAATGTTAGTTGGCAATCTTAAAAAGCTGACCGAAAAAGATGTGCTGAAGTTTGTGGTCGGAAATGTTGATGACCTGGAAGAAATGAACCGAATCATCGGGATGGTAAAACGACCCTTGATTTATGTTTCCCCAGTATTCAACGAAATCACACCTGCGGAAATTGTTGAATATGTAAAACAAAATAAACTTACAAATGTATGCACCCAAGTACAACTGCATAAAATCGTTTATAGGCCCGATGAAAGGGGTGTTTGATATGATTAATCAAACTAAACTTGAAACGGCTTGTAAACTAATTTTAGAGGGCATAGGGGCAGACTTAAATCGGGAAGGTTTAATCGAAACCCCGAAACGCTTTGCAAAGTTCATGGAAGAACGGCTGTGCAATGAAACAGTCACAAATGAACAGATTGCACAAAAGTACAATAAAACCTTTTCCTATGATGGGAAGGACATTGTTGTTTTAAAGGACATAGATGTTTTTTCGTTCTGTGAACACCACATTGCCCTGATGTACAATATGAAGGTTGCGGTTGGATATATCCCTCGCGGAAAAGTGATCGGAATTTCAAAAATCGCCCGCATTGCGGATGAAGTAACCAAACGACTGCAGTTGCAGGAAAAAATCGGGAACGACATATATGAATGCCTAAAGATGATCCTGAACACAGACGACATTATTGTTTATATCACAGGGGAACACTCCTGCATGACAGCAAGGGGAATAAAGAAAACAGGCGTAAAAACCGAAACCATGTCAGCACATGGAGTATTTGAACAAACCAACAAAAAGCAGGAATTCCTTGCGATGATTTAAAGGTGAATTATGATAACCGAAAAACAATTACAAAATTTAAAAAAAAGTAAAGGCTTTTCGGGAAATAGCACCGAAAAACAACGGAAAATTTCACAAAAGGGTGGCATTGCAAGCGGTGAAGCAAAACGGGCAAAAAAAACCATGAAGGAATGTGCCATGCTGTTCGGCAGTTTGAGCGTGGATGAAAAGACCGCCCAGTCACTGAAGAAGCAAGGTGTGGGCGGGGATGACCTGACACACAACATGGCTGTGATTTATGGGTTGTTTGCATCGGCAATGCGGGGAAACAGCAATGCGGGCAGGGTGATTTTGGAACTGGTCGGGGACATAAAACAGGCACAGACCAACATCACAGTGACCAACAATGTCAACCCGTATGCAAACCTGACCGAGGACGAACTGCGAAAACTGGCAAATGGTGAATAAAAACAAAATTTTGTTTGTGGTTTTTATGCAAAAAATGCCAAAAAGGACGGGGAAACACTTTTTGACTGTGTATATTATACAAAAATGGACAAAAAACTGATTGCGGTCGGGGCAAGGTGTGAATTGGCACGAAGGCACTTTTTTGATTACTGTTGCTTAAAATCCCCCGACTTTTACAAACCTGATCGAAAGTTCCTGAAGTTATTATGCGACACTTTGCAGGACTTTCCAAAATCCGACAAAAAGGTGCTACTGGTTGACCTGCCACCGAGACACGGCAAATCAAGAACGCTTCAGTTGTTTGTTGAATGGTCACTGGGTCACAACCACAAAATCAAAATAATGACAGGTTCATACAATGATTCCCTGTCAACAGTATTTGCCAAAGGTGTGCGAAATAGCATCCAAGAGATTCACGCTGATGACCTGCGACCTGTGTATAGTGACATCTTCCCCGGCACACGCATCAAAGCAGGTGATGGTGCAATGAACATGTGGTCATTGGAAGATGGTTACAACAATTACCTTGCAACATCCCCAAAAGGAACTGCAACAGGTTTCGGTGCAGATTACATCATCATTGATGACCTTATAAAGAACGCAGAGGAAGCACACAATGAAGCTGTTTTGGAAGGGCATTGGTTGTGGTTCACCAATACCATGTTGAGCCGTCTTGAAGAAGGTGGAAAGATTATCGTTGTTATGACACGATGGGCAACCACCGACTTTGCAGGACGGATTCTTGCACACTTTGGGGATGCAGTGGAACACATCAACATTCCTGCGGTTCAGCCGGACGGAACAATGTTGTGTGACGAGATTCTTTCAAAGGAATCCTGCGAAGAAAAGAAAAGGGCAATGGGCATTGATATTTGGTCGGCAAACTACCAACAAGAACCCATTGACATCAAGGGCAGATTATACACATCATTCAAGACTTACGATGGTGAACTGCCGAAATTCAAACAGGTTCGGTCTTATGTGGATACGGCTGACACTGGTGCTGACTATTTAAGTGGGTATGTGTACGGAGTAACCTATCAGAACGAAGCGTATATACTGGACACCATATACACACAGAAGCCGATGGAATACACAGAACCTGCAACCGCAAAGATGATGTTTGACAACAAGGTGAATGTGGCACGGATTGAATCAAACAATGGTGGACGAGGATTCGCCCGGAATGTGGAACGCATTTTGAAGCAGGAATTCAAGACAAACAAAACAGTGGTGCAATGGTTCACACAGACCAAGAACAAGGTCAGCAGGATTTTGAGCAATTCAACATGGTGCATGGAACATATATATTTCCCGGCAGGTTGGCAGAATCGGTGGCAAGACCTTGCCGAGCATTTGATGAAGTATCAAAGAACAGGCAAGAACGCACACGATGATGCTGAAGATGCCCTGACAGGAATTTGTGAGGACATCACCGAGGGATTTGCAGATTGGAGTGGGTATCAATGATTCCAAGTCGAAGAAAAGAACGCATGAGACAAGATGGATATATGAATGCGATGTTTGGTCAGGGGTACAGATTCACTGACCCTTTTTCGCATTACAAGCAAGGCATTGATTTTGTCAGTGACCAACAATGCACCCATCTTTACACATACAACGGAATAGCGAAAGCGATCATTGATATTCCTGCCGATGAAGCAATGCGAAACGGGTTTGAGGTCGAAACCGAAGGCGAGGATGATGCCCTGAACAAACAGGTGCAATCCTTGTGTGAAGATTTGGATGTGCAATACAAATTCAGTGAAGCATTAGCCTGGGCGGACCTGTATGGTGGAAGCATCATCGTTGTCATGGCAGATGACGGACGAATGATTGACGAACCACTGAACTATGATGGTTTACGCAGGATTGAAAAGCTGAAAGTTTTCGACAAGACCAACATTGTTGGGTCAAGACAATATCAGGATGCATCAGCACCCCAGTACATGGATGTTGAGCATTATTACATCAATACATTTGGAAGCAATCCCATGTGGGTGCATGAATCAAGGGTGTTGCGGTTCGATGGTGGCAGATTACCACTCTATCAGCGCAATCGGCGTCTTGGTTGGGGTGCAAAGCGGTTCGAAAGCATAAAGGAAGAGATCGAACGCTATTGCAACGGGCATGAATATGCATTGCAGGCACTGACACGACTTTCGCAGGATGTTTTGAAGTTGGATGGATTGACTAACATACTTGCCACCGAAGGCGGTGATGTGGCGGTACAGAAGCGGATGCAGATGGTGGACATGGTGCGGAGCATGATGAATTCCATTGCCATTGATGGTGCTGACGAATATGACCGCAAAGGTTTGTCATTGTCCGGCATCAAAGAACTGTTGGAACAGTTTGAAATAGCTATTTGTGCATGTACAGGGATTCCTGCCACCAAGTTGTTCGGTCGTTCTCCTGCCGGGTTAAATTCCACAGGCAAGGCAGATTTAGAGAACTACTACAACATGGTGGAGAACCTACAGAAGAACAAAGTCAAACCAAACCTTGTGCGGTTGGTTGAAATGTTGGGCACTTGCCGGGAATACAATCTGAAACTACCTGACACATGGCACATTGATTTTGAGCCATTGTGGAGTATGTCCAAAGCGGAAAAGGCGGATGTGGAAAAGACCAAAGCGGACGCACAACGGCAGAAAGCGGATGCAATCACTGCCCTGATTAACGCACAGGTATTGGATGCCACGGAAGCAAGGGCAACCCTTGCCGAGGAAAAGGACTACATCATGGACAGGTCACTGGATAGTGCCTTGATGCGAAGTGGTAACGAATGAGAAAGATAGTTGCTAAAAGAAAATATCGGTATCCAATGGCACTGGAAAGGGAATACGCAAAACAGCTTGCAGGACTTGTTGCAGGGATGTTCCGCACCATCAAGAAGGATGTCCCTTCAATGGTGCAGCTGGCCAAAAATAATCAGATCAGGATGGATGATGCCAACGATGACCTTGATGAATTCATGGAATCTTTGGCTGGCATCCTTTTGCTGCGTGATTTGGCTGAACCTTATATCAGACGGATGTGGGACAAGGTGAACACCTACACCGACAAGGAAATCCGCAACATATTTGTTGCGTTGTTCGGCACATCGGTTTCCATGCGTGGGTTGCGTTCCGAATGGACACAGCAACAAATCGTCCGTGAGATATCAGAAGAAGCTGACAAGCGGGGTATTGAACTGACCAAGGAAGAAATGGTTGCCATTGGTTCAGGTATCCTGCTTTCTGAAATGCTTTCTGCCAGCGAAGAAAAACGCAAGGCAATTGAATCCATATTGAAAAGCCGTCCTGCCGGGGCAGACATCATCGCATCCAGTGAAGCACAGATGGCACTGACCGCACAGGCGAAACTGAAGCAACTGGAAGAAATATGGGTAAGGGAAAACCTTGATTTGATTGGTTCGCTTGAAGCAGAAACGCTTCGCAAGTTGCGTGATGAACTGACACGATTGATTGCTGACGGAGTGCCGGACGATGAGATTGAAGAACGATTGATTGCCTTCCTGAACAAACAACTGGAAGTGGAAACCAATCGTGCGGTGCTTATCGGTTCGGATCAAGTGGGTAAGTTGAATGGTCGGTTGATGGAATACTGGCAGAGGTCGGCAGGTATCACGGAATACAGATGGCAGACCATGATGGATGACAGGGTGCGACCACTACACGCAGACAGACAAGGTTTGATTTTTAGATGGGATAAACCACCGAGTGATGGTCACCCCGGTATGGCGGTGCGTTGTCGGTGTGTGGCTGACCCAGTGATTCCACTGGATGAATATGGTGTCGAACCGATAGCAAAAACTTATATATACGTTGATTAACCACCTCAAAAGGGTGGTTTTTTCATGTTTTCATTCTCGTCTTGGGAAGGGGGTGAAAAAGTGCAAAGATATGACAATTATGCAATAACAGCAACAAAAACAGACGAAGGTTTCATCAAGGATGCACCTATCATTGGTCGCACAGGAATCTTGGAATATCGCAACGTGGACGGGACTATCAGACGAGAATACCGCCCACCTGAAGAGGCATTCAATGCAGATTCCCTTGCAAGCATCCGTGGGAAACCCATAACACTTGGTCATCATGGGTGGGTATCATCTGCCAACTATCGTGAAGCCAAACCTGTCGGCACTGTCATCAGTGACGGACGGCAGGACGGAAGCAACATCCGTGCTGATGTTGTTATTTATTCGTTGGATACGGACGACAGGGAACTTTCCTGCGGGTATCAGACGGAACTGGAAGAAACATCAGGAGTGACCCCGGAAGGGGAACACTATGATGCTATTCAACGGAACATCGTATATAACCATCTAGCGATTGTTCCTCGTGGTCGGGCGGGCAATGCCCGATTAAATATGGATGGTGAACAAATTTTTGAAACGGAGGTTGACCAAATGTCCGAAAAACTCAAGATGGACAACGGCATTGAATACGATGTTCCTGCCGAAGTCAAGGTCGCATTTGATGCGATGAGTGCCAAGGCTGAAGAACAGAAAAAAGAATTCGATGCTATGACGGCAAAATTCGATTCTGCAACGGCAGAAATCGAAAAACTGAAAGCTGATGCCGAAAAGGCTGAAGCGGATTTCAAAGCGAAATTCGATGAAATGGTCAAGACCACGATTGAACTTCGCACCATTGCTTCCAAACACGGCATCGAGAAAGCCGATGAAATGAGCAATGACGAAATCAAGAAGGCTGTTGTTGCGAAGGTGCATCCGAACCTGAACCTTGACGGCAAATCTGCTGAATACATCGAAGTTGCTTTCGATTTGGCGAAAGACACCGAGGTTCAGCACGAGGATGCTATGGCAGAACAGCGCAAGGCACTGAATGGTGAAGTGCATCAGGACAAGGAACTGTCCCTTGATGAAGTAAAAGCGAAATTCGCAGAAAGTGAATCCAAACTGTACAAGGAGGTTAAATAACATGGCATTCAATTGGTATTCCTATGGTCAGCCGATTGGCGTGGCTGGCATGAAAGCTGATAGCACTGTTGATGTGATCGATTCTTTTGCGGCTGAAGGCGCAATCAAAGCAGGTGCAGTTGTTGAACGTGGCACTGACCCGGCCAAACAGGTCAAAGCATCCGTTACTGCGGCAAAAGTAATCGGTGTTGCAATCTTTGAAAACAAGGTCGAGGAAACCCCTCTGTACCCTGACAAATATGCAGTGCCTGTTATGACTTTCGGTGATGTATATGTAAAGGTCAATGCGGCTGTTACCGCAGGAAGCCCTGCATATATTGATGCAAGCGGCAATTTCACTGGTTCTACTGGCACTGCGGTTGCTGGCATGACTTACATGACCTCTGCCGAAGCGGAAGGTCTTGCCGTGGTTCGTATCCGTAAATAAGGAGGTAATGATAGATGGCTCGTAAAATCTTCAAGGCTGACGAAGCCGAAGCAAAATACATCGAAAATTCTTCTGCTGGTAAATTCAAGCAGGACGATGCCCTTTTCATCGCACAGGAGTTGAACTACATCCGTGCACGGGCACTGGAAGTTGAACATTCCCCGTTGAATTCCTTCCGTGTTTTCCCCCAAGAAACTGATGTTCCGGCAGGTGCAGAAACTGCATTGCAGTTAGTATATGATTCCGTTGGCATGGCGAAAATCGTGGCTGACTATGGTGATGACCTGCCGAGAGCAGAAGCTGTTGCCACCACGATTGCTTCCAAAGTATACACAGTTGCTGACAGCTATGGTTACAACTATGTTGAACTGGAACACGCAAGAGTTGCGAATGTCAACCTTGAAGCACGGAAGGCACTGTCTGCCCGGAGAGGTGTTGACCTGAAGCTGAACAACATCGCATGGTTCGGTGATGCTGAACATGGCATTGTTGGTTTCATCAACAACCCCAACATCGCAACTGTGACCATTCCTGCTGACGGCACTGGTTCTTCTGCTAAATTTGCAGACAAGACCCCGGATCAGATTATCCGTGATATGAATGCCATCATCAACGAAGTTTCCAACAACACCAATGGTGTGGAAATGCCGGACACTGTGCTGATGGCTCCTGCTGTGTATGACTTACTGGAAAGCACTCCCAAATCCCAGTACAGTGACCGCACCATCCTTGAGTTCCTGCGTGGGGCACATCCTGAAGTAACTCGTTGGATGAAGATTGGCGAATTGAAGGGTGCAGGTACTGGTGCGACCGACATGGTGATTGCAGGTGTGTTCCGTCCTGAATACATCCGTCAGGAAAACCCGGTTCGCTTTGAGCAACTCCCGGTGCAGTATCGCAATCTTGAATATGTAGTTCCGTGTGTAAGTCGCACTTTAGGTGTCACCATCAATGTGCCGATTTGCTTCGCAAGTGCATACGGAATGTAAGTAAGGCATAGGAGGACACACAATGAAAGTTTTAAACACCAAAGCAAGGGTGATTTCGGCAGGAAGTGTTCGCTTCATTCCTGCAACCCCGGTGGAATGCGACATCAAAAAACTTGCAAAGATGTATCCTGCTATTCAGGATATGTTGGACAGTGGTGAATTAAAAGTCATCACGGAAGCAGAAGCCGTCAAAGCAGAAGAAGACTTGGAACTGAAAACAGTTGCCATGCTTCGCAAGATGGCTACCAAGAAAGGCATTGACACCAAGGGCATGAAGAAAGATGAAATCATCAAGGCATTGAAAGAGGTTTGACATGGACGATGTTCTGAAAGTTTTCCGGGTGATTGCACCTGAATTCGCAGAAATGACCGATGAAGAAGTCACTGCAATGTTGGAACTGTTCGCACCGATGGTGTCCAAGCACACCTTTGGCAACAAGTACAATCTTGCATTAGCGTATTTTGTCGCACACATCATCTCCCTGAACAATGTTTATACCACCACGGCAGGAGCATCTTCTGATGCTTCTGTTGCCGGGGTGAAGCGTGAAAAAGAAGGGGATTTGGAACGAGAATATGCAATTCCTGATGCTTCTGATTATATGTCCTTGTTGTATAAAACTTATTACGGAAGGATGTATCTTCAGATAATGAAATTGTGTGCCATCGGCATCAAAACGAGGTTTGGATGATGGAAGTCATTGACAAAGACCTTGGTTGGAAAGACATTGTGAAGAAAAGCCGTCAACTGAATGGCAAGGTCATCAAGGCAGGAGTGTTGGAAAGGGCAGGAAGTTACAAGAACGGCATCAGCATTGCTGAAGTCGCAACATATAACCATTACGGCACTGAACACATTCCTGCAAGACCTTTTATTGCAATTGCAACAGATGAAAGCAAGGGATTTCAATCAGAAGTTGCAGAGGAAATCGGCAAGATGATGGATTCCCCGGCAAACAGTGTGAATAATGCACTGCACTCTGTTGGTGTTGTGATGAAGGGCAAAATCAAGGGTGTCATTGGCACAGGAAAACTGAAGGCGAATCGTCCAAGAACTGTCAAAATCAAGGGTCATGATATGCCTTTAATCGGTTTGACCTATAAACTGATGGACAGTATTGATTATGAGGTGAAGTGATGTTTTTTAATCGAAGTGTGCAAATTCTTCGGTCAGCATCAGGGTCTTATGACGATGATGGGAACTGGCAGGAGGGTGTACAACAGACACTGGATGTGGTTGCGAATGTGCAACCCCTGAACGCAAGGGAAATTGAACAGTACACAAGCATTTTGGCAGGTGGAAACCGCACCATTTCACTGGTGAAGGTGTACACAAATGCCATATTGCTGACCGATGCCCAAATGACAGGGCAGAAGGCTGATGTTCTTTTGTGGTTGGGGAAAAGATACAAAATCGCAATGCAGGAAGAATGGCAATCAAACATCATTTCCCATTTTCGGTACATTGGTGTGGAGGTGAACCAAGATGAATTCAGCGAGTAAGAAATTTGTGCATGACTTGATTGCTGAAGGATTGGGAATCCCCAAAACCAATGTTATCTGGTATTATCCAAACGCACCAAGACCGCAGAAACCTTATGCCACCCTTGAAATGTTTGCCGAAGTGGGGGAATCCCAGGAAGACATTGTGAAGACCCCCGTAACTGGCATTTATAACTTCATAGTGCCCGTTTCGGCAACACTACGGGTGCAACTATACGGCACACAAGGAACGGACGTCTGTGAGGCTTTAAACGTCCTTGCAAGGCGGATGGAAACAGACACCTATTCCGACAAATGTTTTGCAAACCATGTTGCATTTTATGATGCGGAAGCGGTGCAGGACTTGACGGAAGTTTTGGAACAATCGGTGGATGTGAGAGCATCCATCGATTTTCATATTCGTACAAATTCAGAAATTCTTGACGATTTGTCTGTCATTGAACAGGTGGAAGTGGACGAAAACATTAAGATTGACGAAACTGACATCCTGCATCGACAGTACACAATCAAAGTTGAAACGAACGGAGGTAATTAAATATGGCGAACATCGACAGAATAGTGTCGGTTCAGATCGCACTTAATACTGCCGGAATCAGCAAGGAAGGGTTTTCCACACTGTTGATTGTGGGTGAAAGCACCAATGCACTTGCACGGGTGTCCAGCTACACTTCCAGTGTTCAGATGACGGATGACGGATACAGTGAAACCGACCCGTTATACCTGATGGCGGCAGATTTCTTCTCGCAGATTCCGCACCCCAATGTTTTGAAGGTCGGTCGCAGACAGGTTGACACAGTGCAGGTCACCACGAAAAATGTGCTTGCTGAAGGTGGGGTTTATACCCTGTCCGTAACGAGTGCAGACGCAACCAATACTTACACCTATACTGTGGCAAGCGGAGATGGTTCTGCCGAAATCCTTGGTGGATTGGCAACCGCAATGGCAACCGACCCCACAGTGACCGCAGTATATGCTGATGCAACCCTGACCCTTACCAATAAGGTGACAGGCACTGCATTCGTGGTGAAGGTAGACAAGAACCTGACCAAGACCAATGGTGCATCCAGTGAAGCCATTGCAGAAACGATGGCGGCATGTGTTGCATATGACCCTGACTTCTATGGCATTGCAATGACAAGCCGTGCCGATGCTGATATTTTGGCAATGGCAAACTGGGCGGAAGCAAACAATAAACTGTTCGGCACTTGCGTGAGCGGTTCTGATGTCCTTGATGGAAGTGACAACACCGACATTGCATCCCAGTTGATGCTGAACAACTATTACAGAACATTCTCCTTCTACCATGAAGACACCGCAGATTACCCGGAAGTTGCGGTCATGAGCAGATGCTTTACGGCTGTCCCTGGAAGTGAAACATGGGCATTGAAGCGGTTGGCAGGTGTCAAGGTTGACCCGTTAACCGAAACACAGTTCAATGTGCTGAAAGCTAAAAACGTCAATACTTTTGAACGATTCCGCAATCTGTCCTTGACCCAGACGGGCAAGGTATCCGCAGGTGAATGGATTGATGTAATTCGTTTCCGGGATTGGTTGGCGGAAGAAATCAAAGTGAACGTATTGAACGTATTGATGAACAACAAAAAAGTGCCTTACACCGATGCAGGAATTGCCATTATTGAAGGCGCAATCCGTCAGAGTCTGCGTCAGGGTCAGGTCAATGGTGGCATTGCCCCGGTGGAATATGACGAGGAAGGCAACAAAAACCTTGGCTACACTGTGGAAGTGCCTTTGGCATCCAACATCAGTGCAAATCAGAAAGCAAGCCGTATTTTGACGGATGTCAAATTCACAGCAAGGTTGGCAGGTGCAATCCATGTTGTTGAAATCCGTGGTCAGTTGACCTATGAGAATTTACTGGTAGGAGGTAACTAATCATGAAGACTTATGACCCTAAAAAAGTATTGGTTATCTTCGGTGCAAGACAGTTGAAAGGCATGGCAGAAGATTCCATTGTCAGCATTGCTCCACAGGGCGAAGGTTTACAGACATTCGTGGGTGCTGATGGGGAAGTTGCTCGTTCCCTTGACCCCAATGCAACCTTTGAAGTCACTGTGTCTTTAAGCACTGCAAGCACATCCAATGAGTATTTGAGCAATATGTACAACTATGACCGGGAAACAGGGAACGGCATTGCACCACTGATGGTCAAAGACTTGGCAGGTGCGACACTGTTTTCTGCACCTGAAGCTTGGGTTGCGAATTTCCCGGAAGCATCGAAAGGTCGCACCATTGACACGCAGGAGTGGGTGATCCACACTGGTCAGGTTGAGGATGCCATCATCGGTGGGTTGAACTAAATGTGAGGAGGACACATGGATAAATTCAACAGAAAATCATTCACACTGGGCGAAGATACTTTCTTCGTCCAGTTGATTCCACCGAAGGAATCAATCAAAGCATGGACGGAAGTGCAGAAGGTTCTTTTACCTGCATTATCAGGGGCAATGGAAGGGATGAACATCCAATCTTCTGATGAAAAGGAACATTGGGTGAATGTGGTTGCTTCTGCATTTCAGACCTTGCCTTATACACTGGATGCCGACAAGGTTGACAGATTATATTCCTATCTGCTGAACCCGGAATATATTGCGGTGCAGAGGAAGGAAGACAAGACACCGATTCGGTTGTCAGAAGACATTATTGACGAGATTTTCACCGGGAGGACTTTTGATCTGTTCTTCCTGATGGCAAAAATCGCCCAAATCAACTATTTGGATTTTTCCAAGCTCTCCAGTCTGCCGATTGGATTCCGGCACAACGCAGAGGAAATCCAAGCAAAAATTATGGCAAATTTGGGGAGCAATTCAAACCATTAGTATTTATCTATCGTGCGGTGCATTCAGGTATGGTGACGATGGCTGAAGTCAACCGGGGTGATGTGACCCTTGTGGATTTAGTCGAAATCAACCACTACTTGGATGCATTGGATGATATACAATATTTCAGCACGGAAGAAACCAAGCTGAAAAACAGGTGGCACAGATGAATGTAAGAGAATTAGTCACTGTTTTAAAATTCAAAACCGATTCGGCAAGTTTGAAATCTGCTGAAAATGCGGTGAACCGCATCAAGACAATCATGCAGAGGACAAAACCACTGAATCTGAAAGTCAATACCGGGAATGCACAAAAGTCTGTAAATGCCTTAACAAGCAAGTTGAACCAGTTGCAACAAAATAAGCGTGTGCGAATCAATGTTGACACATCGCAGATTGACAAGGCAACACAATCCCTGAATCGGTTGTCACAGGCACAGGTTAGAGCATCACAGGCACACTTTAAAGGAAAAACACAAGGACTTGCACAAGGAAAAGCACAGGGCAAAGCACAAAACACCGCACAGGCAGGTGGAATGGGCATTGTTGGTGGTTTAAAAGGTGCGTTCGTTGCCTTGGGTGGTTTGACAATCGTCAGCGAAATCAAACAAACGGCAGATGCAATGATGTCTTTGTCTTCACGAATCAAACTGGTCACGAAAGATGATGCAGAACGATTAAGGGTTGAAAGTGCCTTGTACAACATGAGCATCAAGAACAGGGCATCACTGGAAGACTTGGGTGATTTGTATTACAAAACGGCATCGACCGCAAAACAATTCGGTGCATCACAAGAAGATGTGCTGAAACTGACCGATATTGTTTCCAAATCCTTGATTGTCGGTGGTGCTGACACCGCACAGCAAAAAGCAACCATCTTGCAGTTGTCACAGGCATTGGGTTCAGGTGTGTTACAAGGTGATGAATTGCGTTCCTTGCGTGAAAATGCACCGAGGTTGATGCAGGAAATTGCCAAAAACATGGGAACAACAATGCCCGGATTGAAGGAAATGGGTGCGAAAGGCGAACTGACCACCGAAAGATTGATGACAGCAATCCTGCAAAGTGGTGGTGCGATTGAAAGTGAATTTAACCGCATGACACCGACCATCGGTCAATCATTTACCACTTTAGGAAACAGATGGGACAAGTTTATTCTTGATGTTCAAAATGGGTCAGGTATTTTCGGTACTATTGCAGAAGTCATTCTGAAAGGTCTCGATTTGATTGGTGAAGGAATCGATTTTGTGTCAAAGGAATTCGGTACTGCAACACCTGAAATGATGGGAATGGTGCAGGATTTCAGAGACCTTTGGGAAACCATGCAACCATTGATACAGGCACTTGGAAAAATATTCATGAACTGGGTTGTTCCTGCTTTGAAAATTTTTGGCAAAGTGGCGATGTCAGTTTTAGGTATGGTTGCACAGTTGTTGCAACCTGTCGTTGACCTGCTTGGAAAGATTGCAGACATTATCGCAACCATCAGTGGTGGTCTGCCGAGCATCTTAAAAGGAATCGACAATTTTACAAAAAGGGCAGAAAGTGGTGCATTGCAACAATATCGAAACATCATGACAGAAAACAACCAAACCAACAACATTACTGTGCAATCCCCTGCCGATGCAGGAAGGGCATTGCGTGAAAGCAACACATTCTTTGAAGCATCCCCGGTGGATTAAGGAGGTCATATGCTGACATATTCAACAATAGTTCCTGCCACGATTGGCGAACTGCAATGCGATTGCATTGTTGACCATGTGACCAACTTTGATTCGCAGGTTACGGAACATCCCATTGAAGGCGGTTTTGTGATTGCAGACCATGTGGCAAGACAGGCAATGAAACTGTCACTGACGGCAATCATCACACCGACACCTGTGAGTTATTTCCGTATCATGGGAGGGTCGAACCCTGACAGATTGGGCGAAGCAAGTGCCTATTTTGAACAGTTGCATTTGAAAGGTGAACCAATCACCATCGTATTGCCGGACAGAATCTGCAATGACATGGTGATGACAACCTGTCCTTTGCCGAGGAATGTGCAGGACGGATTTTGTTATCGGTTGGCACTGGAATTCGTCCATGTGACGATTGTCAGCCAAAAAACAGAGGAAATCCCGGAACAGAACGCAGGAGAAGATGCAAAAGGCAAGGCAGGTGCGACAGGCACGGATGCAGGTGCATCTTCGCAGGTCAACATCGGCACTGGGTTGATTGTCAAGGAAAACAAAAAGTATTTGTCACTGAACACGAATCAAATTGATCTGCGTAATCTTGGACAGATTCAGACAGGCATTGAACTCACTGCAAGTCGGTGTGCATATTCGGTTTATAGGTCACTGGGGGGAATTATATGATTAGTTTATCAATGTATGATGCAAACGATTTCATTGTTTCCTCCATGCTTGATGGTGAACCCTACAAACTGCATTTTTCGTGGAATGACCATGTGCCACAGTGGACAGTGGACATTTTAACGAATGACAACACAGAGATTGTAAGAGGTATTCCTGTTGTGCCGAATCTGCCCTTGTTATCCTTTTACAGACGGCAAAGCAACCTTCCCCAAGGGGAATTGCTTGCGGTGGTTGTAAATCAAGACGAGGAAGGGAATCAGGCTGTTGGCAGAAATGATTTTATGAATGGGAAATTCACCATGTGTTATGTGCCGAGGTCAGAAGTAGATGCAATACTGGAAGCAAGTATATAGGATTGTTTTTCCAAAATTAAATATCACTTTTGAGAATAACCTGCACATCGGTTTTCAAATCGACAAGGACACAACCAAAGAATCGAACAAGGCGAAACTTGAGATTTACAACCTTTCTGATGCTACACGCAAGAAGATTGAAGTGCCTGACACGGAAGTTGAAATCTATGCAGGATATGAAAAAGCAGGTGGGGCAATACTTGCATTCAAGGGTTCTGTGACCTACGGATTCACAAGAGATGCCGGAACGGATTGCATCACCACACTTGACCTTGCTGACGGAACAAAGGCAATGCGTGATTCTTACTGCTCCTTGTCATATGCACCCGGCACATCAGCAAAGACAATCATCCAAAGGTGTGCCAATGAAATGGGTGTGCCTGTTGTTTATGGTGATGATGTAGGCGAATTGGAATCCTATCATAATGGGTATAGCTACATTGGACAGGCTGACGGAGCATTGACCGAGATATGCAATGCACTGGGGTTGTCATGGAGCATACAAAACAACATCCTGAACATCATCCTTGCCGGGGGAACATCTACCAATCGTGGTTTGGTATTTTCTCCTCAAAGTGGTCTTGTGGGTGTGCCTGAACGCATTATCCAAGCAGAATATAAGTCAAACAAATCAAACCCAAAGAAAACGGCAAAGAAAAAAGCCAAAAAGGAAAAACCACGGAAAAAAGCAGGATGGAAGATTCAAACCCTTCTTGTTCCTTCTGTGAACCCCGGTGACATGGTGAAAGTGGAATCAAAATGGATAACAGGATGGTTCAGGGTGGAGAAGGTCAGCCATCGTGGTGATTACAATGGCACGAATTGGGGCAGTGCTATGGAACTGATTGAGGTGGAAAATGCAAAGCAGGATGCAAACCAGTAATGAAGTCAAAGATGTCATCAAGGATTGGATTAAAAAAGGTGCAGAAGATGTCCATGTTTCTATGATTGGAAAGGTGGAATCCTATGACCCAAGCACGAACCGGGCATCAATCACCCCGGTTGGAAGTCTCACAGCACCTGATTGGCAGGAGATTCCATATCCAACCATCCACAATGTTCCGTTGCAGTTTCCTTGTGGCAATGGTGGGAAAAGCGGTTGCACATTCCCTGTGAAACCGGGTGACACATGCATCATTATTTTCGCAGATCATCAAATCGAAAACTTTTTGAGTGGTGCAAAATCTGATGATATGCGAAACCACAGCATGAATGATGCGTATGCAATACCGACCTTGTTTTCTGCTTCTGTTCCTACACTGAAAAGCAACCCTGATGATGTGTGCTTCTTCAATGGTGGTTCGTTGTGTGTTTTGAATGGTTCACAGTTCAAAATCACTTTGGCTGACGGCACAACCGCAACATTCGGTGGTGGTGATTTGGTGGTGAACGGAATCTCACTGACAAAGCACCTGCATACCGGGGTCACTCCGGGTGGTGGAAATACCGGGAAACCTATTTGATGGAGGTGTTATCTTGTATGATTTAGCATTAAATGTGGATTCGTGGGATTTGGTCTTTCACAACAATGACCTTCTGCTGATTGACAATGCAGAAAGAATCGGTCAGCAGATTAAAATCACGCTTCAATTTTGGTTTCAGGAATGGTTTTTGGATACCACACAAGGAATTCCCTATTTGGAATATATCTGCATCAAAAACCCCAATCTGCAACACATTCGGCAGATTTTCCGGGAAGCAATACAGAGTGTGCCGGATGTCGATTCGGTCACGGAATTAACTTTATCAGTAAACGCAAAAGAACGCATCCTGTCGGTGACCTATACGGCAAACACATCAGCAGGACTTTTGACAAGAAGGGAGTTGTTGGGGTATGGCTGACGAATACGGATTATCACCGCAAGGATTCAAACAAAAACGATTGACAGACATCATTCAAAGCATGAATTCACGCATTGCTGACCAACTTGGTGTTCAAATCAGCACGGAAGCGAATTCGGTGTTTGGACAACTGATTGGTGTATTTTCTTATGAAATTGCTGACCTGTGGGAACAGACCGCACAGGTGTATGGTGCAATGTATCCTCACACTGCATCAGGTGTTTCTTTGGACAATGCAAGTTCTTTGGCAGGAATCACTCCAATATCAGCAGAGAAGACCACAGTGGTTTGCACTTGTTACGGCACAAACGGCACACAGATTCCATTCGGTTCACAGATCGCATCAGCATCTAACAACAACATTGTATTTCAGTGTGTGGATGCCAATGCGACCATTAGTGCATTGTCTGCCTGTGATGTTGGTGTGACCTTGTCAGAAGTCAATGCAGAAACTTATACAGTGACGATTGATGGCACACCGCATTCTTATACGGCTGACGGAACGGAAACCATCGCACAGGTGCTGACCGCATTGGGGTCTTCTATCACGGAAGTCACTGCATCAGTGGAAAATGATGTGCTGAACCTGACCGAAGCGAATCAGGAAGATACATTTGCGATTGCGATCACAAATAATTTAGTGTTTGACCGCATTGGTTCGCCTGTAACCTTTGAATGCACCCAAACTGGTGCAATCACTCCTGCTGTGGG
>ERZ808043.47-NODE-47-length-33365-cov-5.943403_pt1 | contig 33365 bp, 35 predicted proteins | sample MGYA00380194_ERZ808043 | MGnify/ENA primary metagenome ERZ808043 (study PRJEB31490, sample SAMN06133370) | cow dung metagenome | isolation source: H3 | host: cow | place: China: Chengdu | collected 2015-05 ...
TCATTTGCCGAAGGCAACTTCATTTGCACCAACGGTGCAACATCGTTCATTTGTGCCGCCTCATGAGGAATGATGTTCTCGCTGCGCTCAAAATGATGTTGACCTTCGGTCAAATGATATTGTGCCTGCGGCACAAATGAAAAAGTCCAAGTCAAATGCTACGTACCGTTAAGGACAGTTTTGAATGATAAAAAGGTGCAGAAAAAATTTCTGCACTCTTTTTTTATTTTTTGTTTTTTTAGGTGTAAAATTGATTGATTTTTCTTAGTAAAAATGCTATATTATTATTGCTCGTTTTTGCGGGCGCGTTTTCCAAGGCGGAAAGCGACACCGTTTTTATCCACTAACTACGGCAAAATTATCCCAAAATCGGAGGTGTCAATATGTCAAGAGTATGCAATGTGTGCGGAAAAGGTCAAGCTTCGGGCAACAACGTGAGCCACTCGAACCGTAAAACCAGAAGAACTTTCAAGGTGAACGTTCAAAAGATTTCCTACGTGGAAGACGGCAAGGAAACGAACGGTTACGTTTGCGCAAGATGTATCAAAACGCTTAAAAAAGCAGACTAATCTTTTTTCATCAAAAAACAAAAAAACTAACCCGACTTGTTTTAATAACAAGTCGGGTTTTGTCGTTATCTTTTGCTTTTATTTTTTCAGCGTTGCAATGATTTTCGCCCTATCTTCCGCTTTAAACACCGTGCTTCCCGCTACAATCACGTTCGCGCCCGCGGCTTTGATTGCTTCCACGTTTTCTGCCGTTACGCCGCCGTCAATTTCCAAATCAATCTGCTTGCCGATTTTCTCTATCAATTTTTTCACTTGACGCAATTTATCCAAAGCTTCGGGGATAAATTTTTGCCCGCCAAACCCGGGGAATACGCTCATCACGAGCACCATATCGCAAAGCGGGATCACGTCCGCAATTTTTTCCACGGGTGTGTCGGGATTGATAACCGCGCCGCATTTCACGCCCGTCGATTTGATAAGATGGAGCACGTCTTTTAAATTATCTTGACACGCTTCGTAGTGCACCGTGATAATATCCGCGCCCGCCTTTGCAAAGCGTTCGACGTATTTTTCGGGGTGGACGATCATCAAATGACAATCCAAGGGAAGCTTGGTGATCTTGCGAAGATCTTCTACCATTTTAATCCCGAACGTGATGTTGTTAACGAACACGCCGTCCATAACGTCGCAATGCACGACGTCCGCGCCGTTTTTTTCCAAATCAAGCACTTCTTCGCCCATTTTTGAAAAGTTTGCCGATAAGATCGACGGTGCAATTTTTACGTTATTCATTCGTATTTCTCCTTTACGTTATCTTCTTGATTTTCTAAATAATTCGCCCGAAGCTGTCCACACGCGCCGCCTATATCCACGCCGATTTGACGTCGAAGCGTTGCCGAAAGCCCGCCCTTTTCAAGCTTCCCTAAAAATCGATACGCCGCTTTATCTCCAAGCGCTTTCAAATCCCGTTCTTTCACTTCGTTGAGCCGAATTAAATTGACGTGGCAGGGCTTGCCTTTTAAAAGCTTGATAAGCGCGTCCGCGTGCGCTTCGTCGCAATTTTCCCCTTCAATTAGAGTATATTCAAAATAATATCTTCTGCCCGTTTTTTTGAAATAATAATCGCAGGCTTTCAAGATTTCTTCAATTTTATACGCTTTTGCCACGGGCATTGTTCGCGCCCGCGTTTCATCATCCGTTGCGTGCAGGGAAACGGTGAGATTGAGCGGCAAATTCTCCTTTGCCAAATCGTACATTTTCGGCACGATCCCGCATGTGGAAAGGGAAATGTTCCTTGGGCTTATATTTAGCCCTTCCGTCGCCGTTACGTTTTTTAAAAATTTCAGCGTGTTCTCATAATTATCAAGCGGCTCGCCGCTCCCCATCAGCACGACGTTAGTAACCGCCCGCACCTGATCCCCAAGCCCCGCCGCGTCCTTTTTATGAAGCGCGTTAACAACGAGAATTTGTGATAAAATTTCCCCCGCCGTTAGATTGCGCACCAAACCGTCAAGCGTGGAAGCGCAAAATTTACAACCCATACGACACCCCACCTGTGTGGAAACGCATTGCGTGAAACCGTATTTATATTTCATCAAAACGCCTTCGATTAAGTTGCCGTCGGCAAGCTCGAATAAGTATTTTTCCGTACCGTCGGAAGAAAAAAACGTTTCCTTGATCCGCACGGGTTTATCTTCGTATACTTCCGTTAAACGGGCTTTGAAATCTTTGGAAAGGGAAGTGATTTCCGAAATCGCTTTGCCCTGCGTCAAGCCTTCAAAAAGCTGTTTTGCTCGGAATTTCTTTTCCCCGAGCGAAAGCACCAAATCTTCCGTTTCCGCAAACGATAAATCTTGCAAAATCTTTTTCATTTCCGCCTCATCTTACACACGTAAAATCCCGCTCCGTAAGCGGTATCAGGTAAAAATTGCAGTCCATATTTTTTCTTATCGTGCGCAAGCGGACTGTCGATTTCTTCCACTTTATATTCGGGGTGCGCTTTTAAAAACTGCTCCACGATTTGATCGTTTTCCCGCTCAAAGAGCGAGCACGTCGAAAAGTAAAGCGCGCCGCCTTTTTTTACGTAGCGCGAGCACGTTTCCAAAATGGCTTTTTGCGATTTTTCAATCGCCTCAAAATCCGCTTCCGTTCTAAAAATTTTTATATCGGGATTTTCGCTCACCGTCCCAAACCCCGAACAGGGCACGTCGCAAAGTACGCCGTCGAATTTCTCTTCGTACACGGAATCGAAAACCGAGCTATCCTTTTGCATTTCCCGAACGTTTTCCACGCCCATACGCGCTTTATATTGCCCAATCAAAGCCACGCGGTGCTCGTGCAATTCAAAGGAAGTCACTTCCCCGCATTTACCTGCTAAAAGCACCGATTTTCCGCCAGGCGCGGCGCACGCGTCGAGCAGTTTTTCGCAAGGAGAAACGCAATCGCAAATGGCTATGCTCCCCACCGATTGAAAGGTGTAATCGCCACGATCAAACCCGTCGTCCCGCGTGAAGTTTTCAAAGATATAATTGTTTTCAAACGGCGTTTGAATGTGCGGTTTTTGTAAATAGTTTTCCGCGTTTTTCACAAACCGCACGGACACCCCCGCACTCTTTGCCGCCGCAATGCTTTCCGCCCGATTTCCGTATTCATTTTTTAACATTCGGTAAGCAAATAAGGGATAGGAAAGCGCAATCGCTTTGCCCGTATCACCTTGGGGAAGCGCGCTTTTTACTTCCGCAAGATCGAACCGCCGCAAAAACGCGTTCACGAACCCACTCACGCCCGATTTGCCGAGTTTTTTACACAAGCTCACCGCACAATCGGTTACCATATACCGCTTTTTCTCCATATACACGAGCATATACAGCGATATTTTGAGCAAAATCCGCACGACGGGTTTGGGCGCTTTGGGCGCATAGTGGCGAATGCAAAATTCGAAAAAACCGTCGTTTTCAAGTACGCCGTAAACAATTTTTACCGTGCGGGAACGATACTGTTCTTCAATGTACGTATCGGCAATCGCTTGCTTTACGTGCGCTCCGCCTTGATATATTTTCGTTAAAATTTGAAAGGGGTCGTAGACGGGGTTACTTAACATTCGAACACCTGCCCGCGTCTCACTTTTCTACCGTTGAGAAAATCGCCGCCGCCCATTCTTTTACCGCCCGCCGCCTGTACTTCGACGAGTTTCACCGCGCCGTCTTTGCATTTGACAAGCAAGCCGCGCTTGGGGCTATCCGTTAAAATTTCCCCGCACACCGCTCCCGCTTCTTCTTCGCAGGGCGCGGCTTTTTCCGCACGATATACGTTGATTTTATTCCCGTCAATTTCCCCGAACGCCACGGGCGCGGGGTTCATAGCACGAACCAAATCGACAATCTCCTTCGCCGTTTTATTAAAATCAATCTTGGCGTGTTCTTTGTTTATTTTTCGAACGGTTTGCACGTTTTCCGTGCTCTGCGGCGTGAGCGTATATTCGCCCGATTTTAAAAGGTTTAACGCTTTCACAATCGCCCTTGCTCCGATCTCTGAAAGCCTTTCGGAAAGCTCGCCGTACATTTCCGTTTCCGTAATTTCCGTCCTTTCCACGAGCAAAATATCGCCGCAATCGAGCCCCAGCTCCGTTTTCATAATCGACACGCCCGTTTGCGTTTCGCCCCCCAAAATGCAACTTTGGATCGGCGAAGCCCCGCGATACTGCGGCAACAAGCCCGCGTGGATATTCCACACGCCCCTTTCAAAACTATCGAGCACTGCTTGCGTTAAAATCTGTCCGTAAGCGCAAGTAATCAAAATGTCCCCGCCGAGTGCTTTCACCGCTTCAAGCTCATCTCGAATTTTATTCGGTTGTAACACGGGAAGCCCTTTTGCAAGCGCAAATTCTTTGACAGGCGGGGGTGTTAAAATCCCCTTTCTACCCTGCGGCTTGTCCGCTTGCGTGATCACCCCTACAACCTTAAACCCACTTTCTAAAATAGCTTTCAAGGGTGCAACGGCAAATTCGGGCGTACCTGCATACACGATTTTCATAACCTTTCTCCGTTAATTCTTTTCAATATGCGTAGCTTTATCGATATATAAAACGCCGTCTAAGTGATCGAGTTCGTGGCAAATTGCGCGCGCGAAAAAGCCCTTGGCTTGCAACGTTTTCTTCTCACCCGTTCTATCCTGATAAGAAAGCTTGACTTTCATAGGCCGAGACACGACACCGCTTTTACCGCGTACGGATAAACAACCTTCCCAACCCGTTTGCTCACCCTTTTGCGCCGTGATTACGGGATTGATAAATTCGTAATATCCATCTTCCACGTCCACCACGACAACGCGACGGAGTACGCCAACCTGCGGAGCGGCAAGCCCCGCGCCTTCTTCCTTTTTCACCGTGTCTTTCATATCGTCTAAAAGCGCCCAAAGCTTTTCGTCGAATTCTTCCACGGCAAAGCATTTTTGTCTTAATACGTCGTCGCCGACTTGCACAACGCTACGAATCGCCATAACTTTTTCTCCTAAATCAACTTAACTTAAATTTGCGGGGTTTTCTTCCACCGACACCAAAACGTCGCGACTTCTCGCTTCCGCGCAAGCGGCGTAAATTTCAGGCAACACCGAAGTGTCTGAAAGCCGCATAAGCACTTGATAACGGTATTTGTTTTGTATGCGCTTGATAGGCGCACGCATTTTATTGAAAAACAAAAACGCTTCGGGATTTTGCGTGTATAACGTTTCTAGCGCAAAATATACGTCTTTGAGCGCGTCTATCGTCTTTTTATCGTCTTCGCCCGTAACCAGCACTCGCACGATCTTGGAAAAGGGCGGGAACGCCATTGCCGCGCGCAAGGAAATTTCGTTTTCGTAAAACCCTTCGTAATCGTAACCCACGGCGTAGCGCAACACTTCGTTTTCGGGATCGAACGTCTGCAAAACGACTTTTCCTTTTTCTTCCGCCCTGCCGCTTCTGCCCGCCACCTGCGTAATCAGTTGAAAGGTGCGTTCTCGGCTTCGATAATCGGAAAAGTGCAAGCTCATATCCGCGTCCAAAATCCCCACGAGCGTTACGGCGGGAAAATCGTGTCCCTTTGCAATCATTTGCGTACCCACTAAAATATCCGCCTTCTTTTCCGCAAATGCTTTTAAAATTTTATAATGTCCTTCCTTTCCGCTCGTCGTGTCGTTGTCCATACGCAAAATGCGCGCCTTGGGATATAGATTTTGCAAATCTGCCACGATACGCTGCGTACCCGTGCCTGCATACGAAAGTTTTTTTCCGCCACAATCAGGACAAGCAGAAAGCATACTGTATTTCGCGCCGCAATAATGGCATTTCAAGCAATCTTCGTCGCGATGGTAAGTGAGCGACACGTCGCAAGCTTCGCACTTGGCTACGTAGCCACATTCTTTACAAATAACCGTCTGCGAATACCCGCGCCGATTTAAAAACAAAATCGCCTGTTGTCCTGCAGAAAGACATTTTTCGATCTCTTCTTTGAGTGCGCCTGAAAAGGCGGAATTGTTTCCGCGCCGCACTTCTCTTCTCATATCCGCAATGACAATTTCGGGAAGCGGTTTTTGGTTGATGCGCTTGTTTAAGCGTATCAGAGAAAATTCTCCGTCTTTGGCGCGTTTATACGTTTCCGTTGCGGGCGTTGCGCTCCCTAACACAAGCTTACAACCATTCTTCTTCGCCCGAAGCAACGCCACGTCGAACGTTGTGTATCGGGGCGCAGTTTCGCTGGCGTAGCTCGAATCGTGTTCTTCGTCGATAATAATCACGCCCAAATTTTCAAGGGGCGCGAAAATCGCGCTTCTTGCGCCGATTGCAATCTTCGCTTCGCCCGTGCGAAGCCGCCACCATTCGTCAAAGCGTTCGCCCGCCGAAAGTCCGCTATGCAAAATTGCGGCGTTTTTCCCAAACCTTGCCCGAAGCTGGGAAAGCATTTGTGGCGTTAAGGAAATTTCAGGCACGAGAAAAATCGAGCTTTTACCTTGCTTTAAACAGTCCGCAATCAAGGTCAAATAAATCTCCGTTTTCCCACTGCCCGTAACGCCGTGTAAAAGTTGCACCGTGCGAGGATCTTCCTTGATTGTTTGCACCGCGCGGCTTTGATCGAGTGTGAGCGTGCGGGAAACGCTTTCCGTTTCCATGCCCTTATAAGGATCGCGCAAAATTTGTTCTTTCGTAACGCGGATATACCCTTTCTTTTCCAACCCCGAAACGCTGTTTGGAAAGGCTTCGTTGAGCCGTGCACATTCCGTTTTGCCGTTTCGCGCCAAAAATTCCACCGCACCGCGCAAATTTTTCGCGTTGGCGGCAAGCTTAATTTCATCAAGCGGGGTAATTAGCTCCGCATAATTTCTCGTAAGTTCTCGCACCTTGCCCGTACGCATTTCCGTCGGCAAAAAAAGCCGAAGCGCGAGCGCCTTTGGAACGCGGTATCTCGCCGTAAGTTTTTCCGCGAGCGCAAGACATTCTTTACCCAGTGCGGGAAGCTCGTCGGGAGTCGGGAATACTTTTTTAAGCTTTTCTTGCGGCACGGTAGAGCTTTCCTTGATTTTCATCACGAAACCCGCCACCGTTTTTCCGCCAAAGGGCGCGCGAACACGACTACCTTCCACGATTGTTTCATCGCAGAGATAGTCGAATATTCTATCCGTCTCACTCGCGGCAATATCCACGATAACTTCCGCTATCATTCCCTTTGACTCCCTTTCATTTCCTTTCACTGCAAGAAAAGACGCCCCGAACAGTTCGAGGCGTTTTTATCAGTCTTTCGCGATTACGACTTTACCGTCCGCAATATCTTTGCACGCCACGAGCAATTCCTTATCCTTGCCCGTCGAATCGGTTACGCCTGCGTTTCTTTCCGTTTCAATAATCTGGCGCGCGCGTTTTGCCGCGATCGTGCAAAGCGCGTAGCGACTAATCGGTTCTTCTTCCGTGCCAAGCTTGCGAATCATTACGTCTACCGAGGGTTCGTTAATCATTTCTTTATTCTCCTTTTCCGTTTATTGGTCTATAATTTTTTCTAATTCTTCAATAGCAGTTTCTATTTCGTCGTTGACGATAACAAAATCGTATTTATCCTTTTGGGAAAGCTCGTATTCAAGCCGTGAAAGTCTGTTTTCAATCTCTGCTTCCGTTTCTGAATTGCGAGAGAGTAAACGGCGTTTGAGTTCTTCCACCGACGGCGGAGCAATCATAACAAGCACACAATCGGGAAATTCTTTTTTCGCATTCAAGCCGCCCACGACGTCGATTTCCAAAATGACCGATTTTTCTTTGAGCGTTTCCCTTACAAACGATTTGGGCGTGCCGTAAAAATTCCCGAAATGCTCGTCGTATTCCAAAAAATCGTTCTCTTGTACGCGGCGCAAAAAATCTTCTTTCGTCAAGAAATAATATTCCCTGCCGTGCACTTCCCCTGCTCTTGGCGCGCGGGTTGTGCAAGAAACGGATTCGACCACGTCTGCTCTACGGGCTACGAGCGTTTTGACGATTGTGCCTTTCCCCACCCCCGACGGGCCTGAAACCACCAACAACTTTCCTTTTTTGCTTTCGGTTTTATTCAACGTTCTGTACCTGCTCACGTACTTTTTCTATCTCATTTTTCAAGGCGAGCCCTAATTTTGTGATCTCCACGTCGTTGCTCTTTGAACAAGTGGTGTTCGCTTCGCGGTTAAATTCTTGCACGAGAAAATCGAGTTTTCTGCCCACAACGCCTTCCTTGCAAATGCTTCTAAACTGCTCGATATGCGAATGCAAGCGCGTCAGCTCTTCGTCGATATTGCTCTTATCCGTAAACACCGCCACTTCCGTTAAAATACGGTTTTCGTCGATATTCGCACCCTCTAAATATTCTTTCACGCGGTTTGTGAGCTTAGTCTTATACGCCTGTGCCACGAACGGCGCGCGTTTTTCCACCTGCCCTACGAGATTTTCAATTTCCTGCACTCTTGAAAGCATATCCGCTTCGAGCTTCGCCCCTTCGATTTTCCGCATTTCGTTGAGCGTGTCGAGCGCGCCCGAAACCGCCGTTTGAAGCGCGGTGATCAGTTCTTCGTCGAGCGTTTGCGTATCTTCGGCTTTTAAAACGTCGGGATAGCGCAAAACGGAAGTGAGCGTGAAATCATTAGGCAAATCGGGAAATTTTTCTTTGAGCTTGTTCGCCGCCCCGATATACGAAGCCGCAAGCTCCAAATCGATCGCAAGCGTCGTTTTACTCTCTCTTTTATCTTTCAAGGAAATGAACACGTCCGCATGACCGCGGGTGAGTTTTTCCTTAATCCAACCGCGCACCACTTCTTCATACGCCGAAAAAATTCTCGGCGCTTTGATAGAAACGTCTAAATAGCGGTTGTTCACCGTCTTAATCTCACAGGTAAGCTCCACGCCGTTTTCATCGTAAGCCCCCTTGCCATACCCCGTCATACTTAACATACGTTCACCTTTTTCTTGCGCAAAATTAAATTCTTTAGAATTTATCGTATTCCATTATAACAAACTTTTTAAAAAATTTCAAGTCCATACTGCCACTTTTTCTAATTTTTTTTACTTTTTATAATAATTATAAAAGAGCCGATTTTTCGACTCTTTTTCTCTTTATTCGCCCGTTATACTTGACTCGTATAATAATCATAGTATAGACCTTTTTGTGTGATTAATTGCAAATGATTACCTACTTCACGTATCTCCCCATCTTTCATCACTACGATTTTGTCGCAGGATTTGATTGTGGATAATTTATGAGCGATAAAGATTACCGTTTTATTATTGCTTTCGGAAAACAATAGTTGCTGAATACCGTTCTCACTGATACTGTCCAAATTGCTGGTCGCCTCGTCCATAATCAACAATTCCGTTTGTTGCAAATATGCCCTTACGATTGCCAATTTTTGTTTTTGCCCGGCAGATAAATTTGTAGCGTTTTCTTCAATCAAGGTATCTAATCCATACGGCATTTTTTCTATAAACTCGTATGCTTGAAAAATTTTGCAAGCACGCAAGATTTCATTTTCCTCAAAATCCCGTTTCAAACACAGATTATTTCGAATAGAATCGGAAAAGAAAAAAGGATTTTGCGATATGTAAGAAATATTGGAACGTACGTCGTCGTTTGAGAGAGAGCATAAATCTCTCTCACCTAGAAATATATTTCCTTTTTCGGGTTTATAGAATTTCATCAACAATTTAACCAAAGTCGTTTTCCCACAACCACTTTCTCCTACAATAGCAACTTTTTCACCTGACTTAATTTCTAAATTGATATTTTTCAACACCAACTTTCTCGTTCCATACCTGAAATCGATATTCTCGAAGCGGATATCCGTAGAAAAGGACTTCTTTATTTCGCATTTTGGACAAATTGTTTCTTCGGTCGTTGCGCCAACGATGTCATTTAAACGTTCCAAAGCAATATCCGCACTTTGTAAAGTTTCTTGCACTTCTATTAAACGTTGCATAGGATCTGTAAAGTATGACATAATAAAATAGAAAGTTATTAACGCTCCCAAACTTACGGTTTCCTGTAAAATCAAGAATACGCCTATCCAAAAAAGCAAAACCTGTGATATATTTTTGACCATTTCAGCTAAAGAAAACTTCGACGCATAAATCAAAGAGCCGTTAAACACTTTTCCTATCAATTTCGAAATCTTTCCGCAAGCAATCGCATTGACTCGTTCCTCGCATTGCATAGCCTTAACCATTTCAATCCCATCAACCGACTCTTTCAAATATGAAATCACTTTCGCGTTACTTTCCATTATTTCATGGTTTACTCGCTTTATGGGTTTCAAATAAAAAAGCATAATTAGCAAATTTAATAAAACTGTAATCAACGCAACCGAAAACAAGGCGGAACTTATACAATAAAGGACAATTCCACACCCTAGCGCAAGCGTAGAATCCAAAATTACCGTTAACAAAACCGAGGTAACTCCGTCCCGTACAAGAGCCGTATCCGAAAAACGAGAGATAACGTCGCCTGTCTTAAATTGATTAAAAAACGATAGTGGCAATTCGGTCATTTTGCGATAATTCCCAATCAATAATTTTATATCCAATCGCTGTGCTATTCGTGCTAATAAGCGTTCTCGCCAATAACGGAAAACGGCTTGTAACGCATAGATTACGATAACCGCAATACAGACTACATGCAAATTATCAAATACCGTATCGATAAACCTTTCGAGAGTGGATTCGTCGTGTTCGGAATCTTCCTCCGTTTCCTCATGCTCGTGATCAACATATTCGCCATTGATATCCGTGATCGTGATCGCTCGATCGATAACGTATTCGAACGCGAAAGACGAAGCTATGCTGATTCCCGCCACCAATACCGCCATCAAAGCTACATAGGCAACCAATCTATACTGTCCCTTTAATAATTTCAAAAAACGAACAAAAACATTCGGAACGTAATTGCCCTTTCGGAAATTATCCGTTCCTTCAAATACAATGATATTTCCCGTCCAAATATTTTGGAAATCTTCGTGTGAGTATTTTTTCTTACCTCTTCCCGGGTCAGCTACATACACGTATTTTTTATCGATCTTATAAACGACTATATAGTGTTCAAATCCTTCGATAACGGTATGTGTAATCACAGGAAATCGAATTTCTTTTTTTTGAGCGGAGCAAAGAAATTCTTGCCAATTTCCCACCAAAGCTTCCGCCGATAATCCAATTTTTTCCGCGCCTTGTACGATTCCGTAAATGTTAGTCCCAAAATTATCCGTACCCGTTAATTCACGAAAACGAACCAGAGGCAAAGAAAGCCCGTAAAATTTGGAAATCATTGCAAGACAGGCCGCCCCACAATCTTTTTCATCGTGTTGTTGAATAAGTTTAATTTTCATCTTCTTCCTCTAAAACAAATTTGACGAAGACCATTCCTTCGCCAAATCAAATTAATCTTTTAGTTCGATAAAATCAGCTGATTATTACCAGCACCAACTATAAGACTGAATTCCGTGGCCTTTGTAAATATGTTGTGCGATAATATGATTGCTCATGGAAACTGCAAAAAGAGTCTTATGACCGCAACCGTTGCAACGCCATCTTCCACCGTTTACGTTTCTTTGTTCGTTAATCGTCATTTTACGCATTGTCGTTTCCCTCCAAAAATTATTTTTTATAATAAAAGCGGAATGGTCGCCATTATTTCAATTGACTCTCTATTGAGCGCCGAAATTATAAAAAAATCTACATTTGTTGTTTTTTATATTATAAATACTCATTTGATTATTGTCAAGCAAAAAATACTCATTTGTGATAAAATTTTTCATAGGGTGATGAAAATGAAAGAAAATAAATTTAAAGAGATATTAAAAGATTTACGCTTGGAAAAAGACGTAAAACAAAAAGACGTCGCGCGAGAATGCGACGTCAGTCCGCAGTGCATATCGCAATTAGAAGCGGGAACACGAAGCCCGACGGGTACAACGCTCGTTGCTTTAGCCAATTATTTTAACTGTTCTATCGATTACTTAATGGGCAGAACGGACGAATACTATAATTTGGAAAAAATGCTCGTGCAGCCTCACAACGAAAAAGAAGCTTCGCTCTTAGCAAATTTCCGAAAATTGCCAAAAGACTACCAAGCGCATATATGCTCCTATGTGTGTAAGCTTGTTGGCTTGCATAGTAAAGAAAAATAAGAAAATCGCGACTTTAAAAGTCGCGATTTTCTTATTTGTTTAACAAATTGTTGAATTCCGCTTCGTCAATGATCTTAACGCCCAGCTTTTCCGCTTTTGCCCGTTTGCTCCCCGCGTCTTCGCCGGCTAAAAGCAGCGTGGTTTTTGCCGTAACCGAGCTTTGGCAAACGCCGCCGCGCTCTTCAATCAGTTTTTGCGCTTCACTTCTCTTATACCCCGAAAGCGTACCCGTCAAAACGACGAACTCGCCTGAAAACACGCCTTCTTTTTTCTTTTCCGACCAAACGGGCGTAACACCCGCTTCTTCGAGCTCTTTCAGTTCCGCCACGTTGCGTTCGTCTTGGAAAAAATCCACAATCAGTTTCGCCGTAATCTCGCCCACGTTTTCCAAAGTCAGCAGTTCTTCCACCGTCGCGTTTTTTAAATTTTCTAAGGACGTAAAACGGCTTGCAAGGTCTTTCGCCGCAACCCTGCCTACCCCGCCAATCCCGATGGCGAATATAAACCGATCGAGCGAAGGGGTTTTACTTTTTTCTATCGCCGTTAAGAGATTTTGTATTTTTTTCCTTTTAAACCCTTCCAAATCGGCAAGATCTTCCGCCGTCAACTTATAGAGATCGGAAAAGCTTTTCACGCCCTTTTTCTCCGTTAAAACAAGCGCAGTGCTCTCCGAAAGCCCTTCTATATCCATGGCGTTCTTGCTCGCATAATGGTCGAGCTTTGCCACCACGCGCTCTATGCAATCCCGATTAGGGCAAAACAGATGCGCGCCCACTTCTTCCACCGCCGCCCCGCACGCAGGGCAAACGCTCGGTTTTTCAATTTCTTTGCTATCTTCTTTATGTTCCGTCGCGCCCAAAATTTCGGGGATAACTTCGTTAGAACGGCGCACAAGCACGCGCGAACCGATCTTGACGTCCTTTCGCGCAATATCCCCAAAATTGTTCAAGGTTGCGCGCGACACCGTTGCCCCGCCAAGCTCTACGGGCTCTAACAGCGCAAGCGGCGTAAGCTTGCCCGTTCTGCCTACCTGCCAAAGCACGTCTTTGACAATCGTCGTCACTTCTTCCGCTTCGAACTTATACGCCATTGCCCAACGGGGGAATTTATCGGTAAAACCCATTTCCGCGCGAAGCGCTTCACCGTTTACTTTAATCACCGCACCGTCCGTTAAAACGTCTATCTCGCGGCGTTTTTTTTCAATCTCGGCAACTGCGCTCACGACGTCTTCGCCCGTTTTACAAATCTTGAAATAGGGAAACACCTTAAACCCTTCTTTTTGGAGAAAATCGTGCGCTTCCACTTGTGAAAATTCTTCTCCGCCCGACGCATAATTCACGTCGTAGAAATAAATATCGGGACGGCGGAGCTTGGTGATCTTGGGATCGAGATTACGAATCGCTCCCGCCGCCGCGTTTCTAGCATTTTTAAGCGGCTCGCTCGCCGTGTTGTTATATGCTTCAAGCACGGATAAGCGAATAACCGCTTCCCCGCGCACTTCCAAAGTACCTTGATAGGAAATTTTTAAAGGAAAGGACTTAATCGTGAGCACCTGCGCCGTAACGTCTTCGCCCACAACGCCGTTGCCGCGCGTGGTCGCGCGGACGAATTTACCCTTGTCGTACGTCAAGCACACCGTCAAGCCGTCGAATTTATATTCCACCGTGTAATCGGGCGTTAACCCCGCGCCGTTTGCCGCTTTTTCCACACGCGTTACAAACGCACTAAGTTCTTCTTCCGTCACCGATTTGTCCAAACTGAACAGGCGCGCGATATGCTCGTGCTTCTCAAATCCCTTGATTGGCTCGCCGCCTACTCTGCGCGTGGGACTGTCGGCATACACTTCGCCGTCCGCTTCTTCCAACTTTTTAAGCTCGTCGTAAAGCATGTCGTATTCCTTATCCGACACCGTAGGGTTATCCAGAACGTAATATTCATACGCCCATTTGTTAAGTATATCTACGAGCTCCCGTTTTCTATCGTTCATTTCTTTTCCCCTTTTATCCGAGCACTGTCAAGGGCGCAAGGTTCGCCGACAACTGTTTAATCCCCAACCCTTGAAAAGCAATATCCAAAATGGTATTCGCGCCAACGCCTTTCACCATCACAATCGTACCCACGCCAAACTTGGGATGTCTGACTTTTACGCCTGTTTTGAAAACGCTCAAATCCTTGCCGCCCGTCGCAGGTCTTACGCCCATACGAGAAATGCCGCCGTAAGCAAAACTGCTTTCTTTCTTCGTTTCTTGGCTACGATTATACGAAGAGTCGTAAGACGAGCCGTAAGACGAACCGCCGTAGGACGAACCGTAAGAAGATCCGCCGTTCCAAGCAGAACGCTTAACAGGCGAACTTTCCCGCTCAGACGAACGCGAGCCGTAGCTATTATACCCGCCGTAACCATTGCCATACCCGCCGTATTTTCCGTTCGAGGCGTACCTGCCCCCGCCGTAAGATGAATTCCCATAGTTTTCGGGATCATCAAAGCCGTCGTAGCCGCGCGGGGTGTAGCGGGTTTCCCCAGGCAGACTGAGTTCGGAAGAAAGTTCCTTTAAAAACCGCGAGCGCATAGTAGGTTCGCGCTTGCCGTAAAGATAACGACTTTTCGAACGCGTGAGATAAATGCGTTTCATAGCACGGGTGATTGCAACGTACATAAGCCGCCGTTCTTCTTCCATATCATCTTCGTTGCCCACGGCACGGGAAACGGGCAAAATATTTTCTTCCATACCGCACACGAACACGCACTTAAATTCCAAGCCCTTGACGGAATGAATCGTCGCAAGCGACACGTAATTGCCGTCGTCCATGTCGTCGGTATCGGAAAGAAGCATTACTTGATTGAGATAATCGGTTAAGGTCGCCTCCTTATTCAAACGGCAATAGTCGTCCACCGAATTGATAAATTCTTCGATATTCGCGCGCTTGTTAATGCTCTCATCTGAATCGTCGGCATACGCTTCACGCATTTTCGTCTCCACGACAATCTTTTTCACAAGTTCGTTTACGGGCATATCCTGACTTTCCAAAATCCAGTCCTTGACAAGTTCACGGAAATTTTCGAGCTTTTGTTTGGTTGCGCCCGTAAATCCGAGCATATCCAAATCATACAACGCATCATAAACGGACAATTCGTTTTCAAACGCATAATTTTGCAACGTTTCCACTGTTTTCGCACCAATCCCGCGTTTGGGAAAATTGATAATGCGCGTCAATGCTTCGCTATCGAACGGGTTATTGACAAGCCGCAAATACGCGAGCATATCCTTGATTTCTTTTCGTTCAAAGAACTTGAACCCGCCGAACACTTTAAAAGGGATACCGTCTGCAGTGAACTCTTGTTCAAGCGAACGCGTAAGAGCGTTGAGCCTCATAAGCACCGCGAAATCGGAATAACGGTAACCTTTTGAAACAAGCCCCACAATCGTGTGCGCGATAAAACGCGCCTCGCCGCTTTCTTCTTCCGCTTCGTATACCTTAGCAGGCTCACCTTCGTCGTTTTCCGTCCAAAGCGTTTTATCCTTGCGGCGTCCGTTGTTTTTAATCACAGTGTTCGCAAGGTTTAAAATCGTTTTTGTGGAGCGGTAATTGCGTTCGAGCTTGAACACTTTCGCACCCTTGAAATCTTTTTCAAAATGGAGTATGTTTTCAATTTTCGCGCCCCGCCAACCGTAAATGGACTGATCGTCGTCGCCGACGGCAAACAGGTTTCCGTGGACGGATGCGAGCATTTTAATAATCTCGTATTGCACTTCGTTCGTATCTTGGAACTCGTCCACGAGTATGTATCTAAAACGCCCGCTCAAATATTCGCGCGCTTCTTCGTTGGTTTTCAACAAACGGCGAGTTTCGTTCAAAAGATCGTCGAAATCGAGCGCGTTGTTTTCCCGCAAATGTTTTTGATAGCGAGTGTACACTTTCGTCACTTCTTCTATATCGTGATCGCCTGCGTATTCTTCGGCGTAGCGCTCGGGGGAAAAGCCGAGCATTTTCGCGTTCGCGATATGGAATTTCACTGATTTTAGCAATTTTTCGTCGTCGAAATCACATTCCTGAAAGGATTTTTTGATAATGTTATTCCGTTCCGTTTCACCATATATCGAGAAATTTTCTTCAATCCCCGCTTCCTTTGCAAACATACGCAAAATACGCACGCACATACTGTGAATGGTGCAAACCCAAGCGCGGGAAATGTCAGTAATGCGAAAAAGCCGCTCTTTCATCTCATTAGCGGCTTTATTTGTAAACGTGATGGCAAGTATCGCTTCGCTCGACACGCGTTTTTCTTCTAAAATGTACGCAATGCGTGAAGTTAAAACGCGCGTTTTACCGCTCCCCGCCCCCGCTAAAACGAGCACAGGACCTTCCGTTTCGAGCACGGGCTTAATCTGTTCTTCGTTTAAATTTTCCAGTATTTCATTCGTTTCTATCATAGCTAAATCCATTATAGCACAAAACGAAAAATTTAGCAAGTAGATTGCCTGTCGAAAAATTTCCTTTCTAAACGAAAAAAGCCGTCCGCAAAAACCGCGAACGACTTCTCCATAATATTCAATTTAACCGACGATTAACGAACCGATCGTTTCGATAATGTCTTCTGCTGCGTGATTGTTGATTTTGATCTTTACTTTACCTTTGAAATTGAAAAGACTCTTTACAAATTTTATCGCGCCCATTTGCATAGGTTGTCCTTCTTTCTCCTTAGTGGAAATCGTTAAAGTGAACATACCTTCTCCCAAACGAATATATCCTAAATAGATCAAAAATCCGCCCAAAAGCAAACCAATGAAAAAAAGTCCCGCGTTAAAGTCTTCTCCCAATGAGAAAAACTGCATTAAAATAACCAAACCACCCAACGCCATTAACAAAATCGCCCAAAATTTAGACTTCATTTCGTGTGAAGCAGAAATACCTTTTACTGCGCTAACAGGAATTTCTTCCCGTGCACTTTTTTGCGAGCTTTTCGAACTGGAAATAATACGCTTATTCGTAACGGTAAGCGAATATTTCGTTTCCACCATTTTCACCTTGGAGCTCGCATACTCCCATTCTCTTAACACTTGTTCATCTTTTGCCAAAACCATCTTTCTTTCTCCTTTGTTTTTTGTACAATTATCTTGTACTTTACACATAATTATACAAGAAAATTGTACATTTGTCAAGGCTATGAAAACGAAAATTGCAGAAAATATAAAATTTTATCGGAAACAGCTGGGATTAACGCAAGATCAGCTTGCGGCGTATTTACACGGAAAAAAGAGCCTGATTTCCAATTATGAAAACGGGTATAGCACCCCCGATATTTACACGCTTTGTCGCCTTGCAACGATTTTCGACGTTACGCTCGACGAGCTCGTGGAATATGAAAACGACGGCAATTAAGCCGTCTTTTCTTTAAATTGATTAACGCTTACGCGTTTTTGTCAAGCGGCTCAAATTCACATTCTCGACGGAAGCGTTCGAGCGCGCGAAGATATTTTTCGCTCAAAGAGAGCGTATAGCGCTGCTTTTCTTCATAGGAAAGCGTTTGATAATATTCTTTATCCGTAAGCCGACCGATTGCGTCGCTCACTTCCCCTTCGGATAAAAGCATTTCTTTCACTTTGAGATAAAATTCGTCTTCTTTGTTCCCTGAAATTTTAACGGAAACTTGCTCGGCAAAAAAACGCTCGGCTTTGCTTTCGTTCAAGCCCTGCCGTCTTGCTTTTTCCAAACGTTCGCCTAAATCTTCTTTGCATTCCAACCAAAACCCGCTTTTTATTCTCGATTTTGCGCGCCGAGCTTCTTCTCTGAGCGTACGTTCACTGCTTGTCCTTATTTCGTATGACATATTCCATCTCCTTTCGTCAAAATTTGCGTTATAAATGAAAAAACTCACGTTATCCGTGAGTTTTTCTTTCGTTAATTTCTGCTTCTCTTACGAGCGGCTTCCGCTTTCTTCTTTCTTCTAACGGAAGGTTTTTCATAAAATTCCTTCTTGCGAAGATCGCCGATAATACCGTCGCGGGAGCACTTTCTTTTAAAACGGCGCAATGCGCTTTCTACGTTTTCGTTTTCTCCTACTTTCACCGTGGACATTCCTTATTCACCCGCCTTTGCTCGATTGCATTTTTTATTTACTCCACGATTATAGCAATTTCAAGCAAAGCTGTCAAGCTTTTTTACGCCTTTTTTTGGGGTTTTTAAGGAAAATTTTCCAATTTTGATTTTTTCAAAAGGAGTATTCGTCGAATTTTGCCGAGTGTTAGTTTATTTTCTCAAAATCGGAAGCGGGGTGCTTACACCAAGGGCAAATAAAATCGTCTGGAAGCTCGCCTTCGTGCACGTAGCCGCAAATCTTGCACACCCATTTTTCCTTACCGCCCGTCTCTTCCGCTTTGGGCGCGGCGGGCTTGGGTTTGATATGGCTTTGATAATATTCATAGCTCACCGATTTATCATCAGATAACGTCTTCGCTTCCGTAACTTCCGCAACGAAAAGCGTGTGCGTGCCATAATCATACGAATCGATCACTTTCGCGCTCATCACCGCGTTCGCAAATTCGGGGAGATAATATAATCCGTTTTCCGTTTTCGGATAATTCTTTCCCGCAAATTTATCCGTATCGCGCCCCGAACAGAACCCGAACTGCTTAAACGTTTCAAACGGCGTTTTTTCCGTCAACACCGACACGTTAAACACGCCCGTCTTGCGCAAAAGTTCTTCCGTATAATTCGCTTTATTCACGAACACGACGATACGTTTGGGATTATCCGTGAGCATAGACACGGTGTTTACGATACAACCGTTTTGCTTTTCCCCATCCGTGCTCGTTAAAACGAACAAGCCGTAGGTGATTTTATACATCGCTTCCTTTTCAACCATAATTTTTTACCTTTTAATATTGAACTTATATAAACGAAACGCTATACGTTCGTTAAAACGCGAAAATACGAGTAAGTCAAGGCGCGCGAGCATTTTTGAAAGGAGACGTACGATAAGGTACGCGAGTGAAAAAAGCGGAACGCAACGCTGAATTACGAAGTATATACGCGTTTTACGCTTTCCAAAGACCGTGCAGGTTACAGTAAGCATACACCGCCACAAGCTTATCGCCGTCGGCAAGCGAGAACGAGCAAACGGGCGAACTGTTTGCCGAAAGATACTTCACTTGATACCCTTGCTCCGTTTCAATCGCCACCCATTCAATCAAATGCTCTTCCGTCATAGGATGCGCTACGCTCCCCACGTCCACTTTCACTTGCTTGCATTTTTTCGTAACGACAGGCACGTGCTTTTCTTGCGCCGCATCCGTACTTCCCGCTATCAATTCCTTGAAGCCGTCAAGCTTCAATTCCACTTTCGAAATTACCGTCTTTTTACATTCTTCACATTGATAAATTTTCATATATTTTTTCTCCTTATTAGGATTTAATCCTAAATAAATTATAACATAAGAAATGTTGCTTGTCAACAGTTTGCGCGGAGTTTTTTAAACAATTCTTCCAAATAACGGCAAAAATTTTTAAAAGCGGTTTTATTCAATATAAAACGCTCTATTTTCTTTGCGGGGCTTTGCCTGCGGTGTCATATCGGGATAACCGATTACGCAGTTGCCTATGCCTTCATAATCGCCCGTGATACCAAGTTTTTGCAAAATCGCTTTCCCTTCGGGCGTTTCAAACGTTTCTTTCGCGCGGTGAATCCAACACGCGCCAAGCCCCAAGGAATGTGCCGCAAGCAGCATATTGCCCATAGTAAGCGAGCCGTCGTAAAGATAAGTATGCGCGCTTTTATCTGCGAGCACCACGAGCACGCAAGGCGCACCGTAGAAAGGATCGGAGCGGAAGAAAGGGTCATTTCCCGCGTTTAAGCGCGAAAGCTCGTCGCGGGTAGTTTTATCCGTTACCGCAATCACGATGGGAGCTTGTTTGTTCAAACCCGACGGCGCGGAAAGCCCCGCTTCTATAATCTGTTCAATCAGTTCTTTCGGCACGGGCGCGTCCTTATATTTTTTTACGCTTTTTCTATCTTTAATGACTTTTAACACTTCGTTCATAATTTATACTCCAAATCTTTTTCTTTCCAATTTTTAAGCACGTCAAACATTTGTGCCGCTTCTTTCTTCGCGCCCAAAAGGTCGTGGTCGAGATAATTCCCGCACTCTTCCCTTTTATTCCCGGGGATTTCACCCGTAAAATCGCGCGCAAACGCCATTGCCGCTCTTACGCTTTCAATCGCTTGCGCATAAGAAACACAATCGCGAAGCAGGATATAAAACCCCGTGCGGCAACCCATAGGCCCGACGTAGATCACGTTTTTTCCAATCCCGCTATTTCTAAGATAGGTCGCAAGCAGATGTTCGAGCGTATGCGCCGCGCTCATATGTAAATAATCCCCGCCGTTGGGCTTTTTCATACGGATATCATACGTAATCACGTCGCCGTCAATGCGAGAGATATACATACCCTTTTCCAAGGTATCGTGATTGATTTGAAAACTTGCAATTTTTTGCATACGTTTCTCCTTTTTATTTGCCAAACAATGCGCGAAATGCCGCGGGCACGGGCGCGCGAAGCGTTAAAATTTCTTTGGTTTGCGGGTCTTGAAAGGCAAGACAGGAAGCGTGCAAACCAAGACGCATAAGCGGGTTTTTAAGCGAGCCGTATTTCTCGTCGCCAACCACCGCGTGGCCTTTGGATTTGAGTTGAACGCGGATTTGATTTTTTCTGCCCGTGTCAATCCTCACTTTCAAAAGGGAATATTCCCCGTTTTCTTCCATCACTTCGTAATGGGTGATTGCTTTTTGCCCCGTGGGATCGTTCGTGGCATAAATTAAATTGTTCTTATTTTCTTTTAAATACGACGTAATCGTGCCCGATTTTTGCTCCAAAACACCTTCGACGACCGCGTAATATTCCCGTAAAGACACGAGCTCGTTCCAATGCATTTTGAGCATAGAATGAATTTTTATATCTTTTGCAAACACGAGCACGCCCGACGTTTCTTTATCAATACGGTGCAAAATGAACGGACGGGCATTTTTATCCTTTGCCGATAAATACGCAAGCACGTAGCCGTAGGCGCATTCCGTTTCCTTGTCGCTTTGCACGGACAAAAGTCCTGCGGGTTTGTCGATTGCAAGAAAATGCTCGTCTTCATAGATCACGCGGATTTCCTGCGGCGGCGCGGCTTTTTTCTGCCTATTTATAGGCGTTTTCGCTTTTGCCGTTTTTGTCGTTTCGCCTTTTATAGGCGTTTTGGATATTTTCACTTCGTCGTCTTTTGCAAGCGGAAAATCAAACTGTGTAACCAAGCTTCCGTTGACAAGCACCTGTTTTCTCGTCAAAAGCGATTTCACGTTATTGCGAGAAGTGTTGCACTTGCGAAGCAAGAATTCCAACAAAAAATCGCTTCGGCTCACTTTATATGTTGCCGTATATACAGGGGACGCGGAAGCGCGGGCGCGCTTTTCGTCTTGTACCTGCCCCCGCCGTTTCTCGTTTAAGTTGCTAAAATCTCTGCGCATAATTCTCTCCCGTTACACGTTACAATTCAAACGGATAATCGTTATCTTTATTTTTCGGCGGTGTGGCATCTCTCTTCCACTTTCTTCTTTTGTTCCAAACGCGGAAAGAACGAAACCAAGTCCCAAAAAAGAACAACGCCACGTTGAAGAGCGAAACGAGCAAAGCGATTCGCTCCACCCAAGGGCTAAATATAAACAACAAAACGAGCCCTACAAGATCGATAATCGCGAGCCATTTCACTTTTATCGGCAAGAAAAAGAAAAGCAAAAGCTGATGATCGGGATATAAAAGCGCAAAGGCTAAAAACAACGACAAATGCAAATAATCTACCGTTGCATATCCCGTGATAAATCCTGAAACGATCGCCCCAAGCACGCCGCAAAGGTAAAACAAATCGAATTTAAACGATCCCCACGCATTTTCGAGTGAATTTCCAATCAGCCAATAAAAATAAAGGGATAAAACGAGCGTGAACGGACTGTACGTTTCGGGCACGAACACAAACGTTACAACCCGCCAAACTTCGCCTTGTAAAATCGCCGCTTTATTAAAATATAACCACGCGACAATGTTTACGCCCGTTCTGGAATACACGAGCATATTCAAAAGCCATACGATCCCCGTTCCGATCACGATCACCGTCATCAGATTTTTTAAGGCGTACCGCCCGAATTTTCTATCCAACTTGTCTAACAAAGAATTTCCGTACATTTTCTCTCCATTTTTTTCTTAATTTTTCCGCACAAGGCACGCGAGCGTTTCTCTTGAATACGTCGAAAGTTATATAATCCCCAAATACTCCAAAGGGACTACAATGATAGCCACCAACCCCAAAACCGCAAATATAGCGCCACATAGAATAGATTCTCGTCTCTCGGAAGGATCCCAAGAATCATTTGGACGTAAGTTGCGATAAGGCGCATGATATGCAAGTTGCATCGAAATAAGAATATGCTTAAATCCGCACAAAGTACCGATAATCCAGTAAAGCCCGTACAAAAACATAGCGATAAAGAAAGACAACGAAGTGACAGGTCGCGTTCCCACTTCTATATTCAACGTCTTACAGATTATTCCCACAATAAGAGGAATTAAAGGCACACCCAAAATACCCCAACGAAATAAGTATCCAAAAATAATTATACGCCGCTCTTTTTTTGAATAGATAGAATTTTTCTTCATGCGTTTTCCTTTTCAATATGTCAGCTCGTGCAAGCACGGTGTCGGGCGGTCAAAATTTTTTCTATGCCTTGCGCACAAGGCACGCGAGCGAACGCTCTCAATGTGGGTCAAGATAGCAAAAGGTATAAAAACAGGCTAAAAACGGGGGCAAGCCAAAAGGTATATCTTAATCTTCCTTTTAACGTGATTGTGTATTAATGAATAGAATTTGCCTTTTCGGCAAGCCATGTCAGTTGTTCTGGAGAAGTTCCTTTAAGAGAGAAACAAAGGCTTCCCACATCCGTTGCTTGAATGACTAATATTGTTTCATCTTCAAGCGACATATGCACCACTGCTCTATATGGAACATCAAAATGATATATTTTTCCAAAATGGCAGAAGGCAGTGTGAATTCCCTCGGTTTCGAAATAGAGGCGTGTTTCGCACACTTCATGTTTCAATCCTGCTCCATAATACATAAAGGCGCAAAACATTTGTTCATACGGAATGCCACGGGTGGCTTCGTATTCTGTTAATTTTGCTTGTGCCTTGGGATTTTCAAAGGTGAAGGGCTTTGACTTCTTTTGCACCAGCATCCAAATAAAGTAAAATGCGACAGCCCAAGCAATTCCCATGCCAAAGCAAAGCAACGCTAGCCGCCATGAATAGCCCACACCTGCACCAAATGACAGGAAGAATAGAAGCCCAAATAGCATACCACCACATAGGCATATAAGGAAAAATATTTTCTTAAACTTATTATCCATAAATCGTGCTCCTTATAAAAATTGTCTTCGATATGTTGCCCCTAACTGCTATAAAATGCACTTTCGAATTTTGCCCGAAAATCACTTTTGTCCCTATGCGTTTTCCTTTTCAATATGCCACCCATGCAAGCACGGTTGCGGGCGGTCAAAATTTTTTCTATGCTTTGCGCACAAGGCACGCGAGCGAACGCTCTCGACGTGGGGTAAGATCGCAAAAGGTATATTTTATGTAGCACTTTTATTATAGATAAAGTTTTTTTCTATAAAGCCTTTTGCGCGGTATCCCAACAAAAATATGACATCACCCATTTTAAGTTCTACAATCAAAAGATGCTTCTCACATTTCTTTGAGATTACTATTTCATCGCGTTTAAACGCATAACACCCCAAATCTCTATATCCGTGAAGAAACCCACGAATCAAATCTGTAGTGATATGAAGCTCATCATTAACGACAAATATGCACACGTCGTGATTTTTGAATTTTTTATCAGTTGCGTGATAACACTTTGTTACGATATACGGGTCTTGCACCCCATAATACTCTCTTAAATGCTTACACGCTTCTGAAAAAATCTCTTTTTTCATTAAAGGGATATTAAACTTTTCAACCTTTTTCCATAAAAGAAAAGTTAATCCATATGTCAAAAAACCGCTGATGATGAGTAAAATAAATCCTGCAATTACTTTTCCTGTCATAACAAGTGTCGCCAACCACTGATTGCTTGGATTAGGAATTGCTTTGAGAAGATATATGGAAGCAAATATACAGGAGAAAAAGATTATAAAGGAAATAATGCTGCTTAATCTTCGCCAGAATTTTTCTCGACGAACGGTGCGTTTTTCGTCTTTTGTTAAAGTTAAATATTGCTCTTTCAATGCATTATTTAAATTCTTTTTTGTATTCTTGTACCTGAAATACCGCATTATCCCTCCTCCTTTATACAGTTTTTCTCAATACGTCAACTTGTTTGGGAACATATATCCCCTTTTCAGGGAATGTAAGTTCGTCTTGCGCAGACGGCGTACCTACGCGCAATCAAACGCTCCCACCGTTTTGTTATCACAACCCTTTTAAAAAATTTTACTCTGCCGCCACCCGTGCGAGCACGGTTGCGGGCGGTCAAAATTTTTTCTATGCCTTGCGCACAAGGCACGCGAGCGTTTCGATCGCGCGCGTTTGGGGGAACATATCATACGGCTGTATCCGCTCAATTTCATAATATCCCGAAAGCGTTTCGCTCTCGCCCAAACCTTCGTAGGCGGGGTTTTTGATAAGTTCGCCGTCCTTTTCAATCAGTCTGCCCGTCAAAATGCCCAAATCGCGCGCAAGCGTCGCAGGGTTGCAGCTAATCAGCGTAAGACGGGGAATGCCGCTTGCAAGCAACGCTTTCACCACGCTTCTTGCAATCCCCGCGCGGGGCGGGTCTAAGATTAAACGTATTTTTTCCCCTTTTTCGATATTTAAAACTTCCGCAAGCCGTTCTTCGACAAACCCACAAATATTCGTCATATTGCTCAAAGCGTTCTTTTCTTTGAGCGCGTTGGCGCAACGTACCGCTTCCGCTTCCAGCTCAATGCCATATACCCGTTTGGCTTTTTTTGCAATCATTGCCGTAAGCATACCGCCGCCCGAATAGGCGTCGATCACCACTTCGTCGCCCTCACCCGTTACCGTTTTCAAAGCGTCCTTATAAAGCTTCGTTCGCACGTTTTCATTCACTTGTAAAAAGGTAATCGGCCCTGCCTCAAAGCAAACGCCCTGCTCTTTCGCTTGTACGAACCCGTCGCCGTATAAAAGCCGAAATTCCTTGCCCAAAACCACGTTCGTGTCCGAAGAATTGAAATTTAAATATAACGTGAACGTTTCAAATTTCTCTTTCAAAAGCGCAATCAAATACGCCGTGTTCGGCAAATCCCGTTTCGCCGCAACGAGCGTAAAAATGAACTTGCCGCCCACTTCCCGCGCCACGATATGTCGAAGCGCGCCCGTCTTCCCCGTTTCGTCGTAGCCTTTCACCGCGCATTCGCTTGCGTATCGTTTGATGACTGCAACAAGTGTTTCCGCCCACTCGGGATGAATGGCACAAGCGGATACGGGCACGATACGGTGCGAACGTTCCGCATAAAAACCGAAAACGGTGTTGCCGTCCTTGGCTACCCCCACGGGCATTTGCAGTTTGTTTCTGTATGCGTAAGGCAAATCGCTCTTTATCGCCGTGGGCACGTCCACGCAAATCCCCCCGATTTTACGCAAAGCGTCTTTTACGACCTTGCTTTTATGTAAAAGCTGCGCATTGTAAGAGACGTGTTGCAAGGCGCAACCGCCGCATTTTAAAAACACGGGACATTTCGGTCTAACGCGCTCTTCCGCGGGGGTAAGCACTTCTTCCATCTTGCCGTAGCCTATGTTTCCTTTGACTTTAAGAACTTTAAAGAGTACCTTTTCCCCGGGTAAACAAGCAGGCACGAAAAAAGTTACCCCCTCGTGCCTGATAATGCCTTCGCCGCCCGCGCCAATCGCGTCCACAACGCCGCATATAATATCGTTTTTTTCAGCCATACTCTTCCTCTTTGAAAAAACCGTTATTTTTTATTGAGTCTTTGAACCAATATATTCACCGCCGCCCGCCACTTATACGTTAAATAATCGTAAAAGACGAAAAACGCCGAACCCGCCACGAGTATAATCGGAAGAATATATTCATCTATAAGCGGAATCGTAGTCGTCATAGCGAAAACGAAACGCCAAATAAGATACATTGTAAAATCGAACCAAAGCGCCTTAATCGCACAAGCGACCCAACGGTTGATCTTGATTTTCAGTTGCAATTCGTTTATGAGCGGATGCAAACCGAAAAACATAATAAAAGGCAATAAATCCCAAAACCTTGACACGTTAAAAATAAACGCCAAAATACAGGTTGCGATATACGCAAGAGCATAACCGCGAAAGCTTTGTTTTGCCAGCGGCAACATAAGCGCCACGCAGGATAATAAGTACCCCGTGAATAACAATACTTCCGAGTATACGCCCACCGTTAAAAATACCGTCGCAATCGCGCAAGCAAGCGCGGAAAGCGCAATTTCATAAGAAGTGATCTTCTTCATAGCCTATATCATCTACAACCGCAACAAAGACTAAACAAACAGTCTACACAAAGGTAGGTATAGCAACAGGAAATGCAGTTCGAGCACGCATTCCCGCCCATTTGGTCGCCGTCGTCCATCGGCATACCGTTAGGATTTGAATAGGGATTTTGCGTTTGGCTCGCGGCCTGTCTTTGATATTCGTTTTTCGCATTCATTTTCCCGTATGCACTGCGGTATTTCACGTTGTCGGGGTCCATTTGAATGGCGATTTCCAACTGTTTTTTACTATCGTTCGTCCAATTTTTCTTATAGAACACGACCGCCTGCAGATAATGCCATTCTGCGGGGCGTTCGTTGCAATCGTCAAGCCTTGCTTGCGCTTCGGAAATTTTATCTTCTTTCAAAAGACGGGTAATTTCTTCAAACGCGTTATCCCCGTCGGTATTTTTGCTTTGCTCCTTTCTCGAAGCGATAATCTCACGATACGCCGTTTCGATTTTAGTGAGCATTTTTGCCGCTTCGTTGCCGGCTTCGCCGTCCAACCAACGCTCTTCGCGGTATTTTTCCCGAAGCTCTTCGTAGCGCGCGGTAATTTCCTCGTCCGTTGACGCTTCGCTCACTCCAAGCAATTCGTAATATTCGTTCATAATCACTCCACCTTTTTACTATTTAGTATTGTTCTCTTTTCTCTTTTTACACCGCTTGTTGCTAATCTCTTTGGTCGTTTTCGGCAATCCGCGAAGCAAAATATTATCGGACAAATCGCGGTTAAAGCGAAACGGAATGTTCGCTAAATTTTCGCGAATATCAAAGAAAATGGAATGGAAGATAAACTGCACTTCTTCCCCCCGTTTCCCCTTGACAAGATCTTCTTTTCGCTCGGCATTATATGCAAAGTAGAAAGGGTTATACGCGCCTTTTTTTCTATCCTTATCGTAATCGTCGAGCGCGTCAATCAGATAAATCCATTTCCCAACGGCGTAAAAAAGGTTATACGTGTAAACGCTCGCCTTGTCTTCTAAGACAAGATTGGAAAATTCAGCGAGTATTTTCGCTGTGGCGTCCGCCGCCCTATCGATGCTTTCCGTTTTTGCTTTTTCCGTTTTCGCCTGCTCGGCAAGGTTCTCCCGCACGATTTTTTCAATTTCGGGATACTTACGTTTCGCCCGCTTGAAGCCCTTTTTTAAAAATAAGCGTTTCAGCTTTCCACCGTCGCCGTCTTCTATATCGTCGGTACATTTATAATACGCCAAAAGCGTGTTAAGCGCTCCAAGCTGACGGGTAAGTTCGTCCACTTCCGCCATTTGTCGCGAACGGATACAATGGGTTAAACAGTGTTGTTTTTCAATCTTGACGTCTTCACCCTTGATGTTGTGTAAAATGACGGATAAAAAGGTAATATCATAAGAAAGTGCCATGCGCGCGGCATTCCCGCACACTTGGGCTATCCCTTTACACACCCCGCAATACATTGCGCGATATAGCGTATCGTCTTTGATATATAAATACGGCGTATCCGCGCGAACGTAACCGAACATACTCACCCCTTACAGGTTTATTATGCTTATTATACCATAGCATAAAACAAAACGCAACCGCAAAATCGCCCTTTCACGGGAATTAGCGTAATCTTTCACACCGTTTACAAAAAAGTCTTTATTTTCTTATTTTTTATTTGGCTATGACACAACAAGCGGTTGATTCGCTTTTAGCGTTCTGCCGTTTGGAAAATACAAGCAAGTCAAGCAAAACGCGAGTGCGCGTACTTGATTTCGTACGAAAACGAGCGTTTTTGCGTAGGATTGCGAAGCATTTTGTAGGCAGAAATCAACTGAATGTTGGGACAGAGCCTTTTACTTTTTATCGGGCACGGGCACAATCTCACCGCCGACGAAGCGCAAAATGACTTCGGACATCTTTTCAAGATCGTTATCCACAACCGTTTTAAAGCGCAAGGGACGGTAACGCAAATCCAGCAAGCACTTAGGCGGCTTCATAGCGGTGAGTAAATTCAACCGTTTGATGCCTTTGAAACTGTCCTTTACGTCGTTGCCCGAAAGCGCGTATAAAACGTCCTGCGGGAATTTATAGGGATTTGCCGTAGAAAGTACGACAATCGGCGTTTCGTCTTTTACAAGCTCGTCCGCCTCAATCACTTGTTTCTTATATTGATTGTAAACGGCAAGCGCAACGCCCGTGTGCGTGTCCATTGCATAGCCGTATTCGTCGAATACTTCATACATAACTTCAACGGTGTCGTCTTCGCTTGCAAAACCGCCGAAAAATTCTTTATCCAAAACAGCCTTTTCCGCTTCGGTAATCGAATATTCCTTATTTTGGGCAAGATACCCCATTCTATCCGCCGTCAATTTTGCGTTTCGACCGCTAATCTCAAAAAGCAAACGTTCCAAGTTGGACGAAACGAGAATGTCCATAGACGGCGACATAGTGCGGTAGAAATTACGTTTTACGTCGTAGACGCCCTTTTCAAAGAAATCGGCGAGCACCTTGTTCCTATTGGAAGCGCAAACGAGCCTACGCACAGGCAACCCCATTTGTTTTGCATACCAACCCGCCAAAATATCGCCGAAATTGCCTGTCGGCACAACGAAATCGACGCTATCGCCCATTTTAATTTGCTCGGACGTGAGAAGGTCGAGATATGCGGAAAAATAGTAGGCAATTTGCGGCGCGAGCCGACCGAAATTGATAGAATTTGCGCTCGATAAGCGCACGCCTTGTTTTAAAAGTTTTTCATTAAATTCTTCGGAGGCGAACAAATTTTTCACCGCGCGTTGACAATCGTCGAAATTGCCGCGCACCGCAGAAACGTGTACGTTATCGCCGTCTTGAATACTCATTTGCAAACGTTGCATTTTCGCAACGCCTTCGTCGGGATAGAACACCGCAACTTTCGTACCCTTCACGTCGCGAAAGCCTTCGAGCGCGGCTTTACCCGTGTCCCCGCTCGTTGCGGCGAGAATCAAAACGTCTTCTTTAATCCCCGTAACTTCGCAGCTCTTTTTCAAAAGGTAGGGAAGCACGGTGAGCGCCATATCCTTGAACGCGCACGTAGGGCCATGGAAAAGCTCTAAAATGAACAGTTTTCCGTCGATTTTCACGAGCGGCGCAGGGTCGTCGCCTTGGAACGTCGAATACGCCTTTTCGCAAATTTCTTTCAAGAAATCCGCGCCCAAATCGTCGGCGAGATATTTCCCCAAAACAAACGCCGCGCGTTCGGGGTAATTCATCTCCTGCATTTTTTCCAATTCTTCGTGGGAAACTTTGGGAAACTTTTCAGGCACGAACAAACCGCCGTTTTTCGCAAGCCCTTGTACAATGGCTTGCGCACCCGTTACCTTTTCCCCGCCTCTCGTGCTAATAAAATACATAGTCGTTTACCTACCTTATATAATTTCGCCCAATGTTAAAAAAAGGGCTTGTCCGCGGGTTATAGAATGATAGAGTTAAACGCTATACTCTACACCCGCCGAAAAAAGCCGAACGGGGCTACCGCTCGGCTGTCTTCGCTACCAAAGACGCCGTTCACTCGTAATATCGGGTGCGGCGTGCACCGTTTCTTAAAGATATTTCGTTACGAAATCGGGAAGTTCTTCCTTAGCCGCCGAAACGGAAACAGTTACTACGAGATTGTTGCTCTTAGCCACCTTATCGAGCATATAGAAGAATGCCGCAAGTTCTTGCACGGGTTTGCCTGCAATGCGCACAAGTCCGTCGATAAATACGTATTCGTTGTCGTTGTTACCTGCGATAACGCCTTTCACGAAGCCGCAGAGAGCCGCTTCGCCTGCTATGTCATATTCCGTGGTGTCAATGAAACGCACTTCGCGTTCCAAATCATACATACCGCGCTTACTGTCGCTGATAAAAATCAAGTGGCCTTTCGCCGTTTCAACCGCCGCGTTTGCCGCGTCGATCATCATCTTGGTTTTACCCGTACCTTTCGCGCCGTAAATAATTTTAATCATAACAAATCCTCCCAGATTTTTATAGTGCGCCCCGCCAATCTTAAGATAAGATTTTCGGGTCAATATTATTTTACCATATTTTTCACAGAATTTCAAGGGTTCAAGCGAAAGTTTTTTATCAAAAGCGAAAATTTTTTTCAATTTTCTTATGCTTTCACACTTTCCAAGCAAAAACGAGCGTATCATACGCTCGTTTCTTTCGTTATGTCCGTGCTTGTAATCGGTTTTTGGTTAGAAAGAATAATTTGAAAATCCAAGCTCGTTCCCAAGGACATCACCTTTTCCCCGTTTCCTTTCCGCACCGTGATTGTATAATACGGTTTTTCGGCTTCTTTCTTTTCTTCTTCGACGGTCGTTGTGGGTGTCGGCTCATATTTTTCCGTCGGTGTTTCGCCGTAGAGATAAACGCTTATCAATTCATCCATTCCCGCGATCAATTTAGGTGGAATATATTCGTTTTTCCTCGGCGCGCCCCGCTTCGTCCGATCGGGTTCTTGCTCTCCGCAAAGCACCGCTATCGTTTGTAAAATAACTTCTTTCTTTTTCAATTTCGTAGCGGCTCGCAAGCCCACCTTTCGCCCGTAAGCACGCAGTTCTTCCAAGCTAAAATTTTTAAGACACAAACTCGCTTCTGCTTTAAATTTTTCCACTTCCACCCAATCGCTCATATCCCCTTTCTCCTTTGTTTAAAAATTAAAAATGCCGCTCCCTTGCGAGAACGGCACTGTAAGATATACCGCCATCGCTTAGTCGCCAAACTTGTTCACATAAAAGCACAGTGGTTTTAGTAAACGCAATGAGATATAATCCTACCAAAATTATATCCACTGTGCAATATTTAATTTATGTGAACCTCAAAAAATTGAGTATTCAAGTTTGGCTCTTTTATTATATGCAATATTTTTAAAAAAGTCAATGATTTTCGCCTATAATTTTTTAGCCATAAAAACTGCCGTCCCCTTGCGAGAACGGCACTGTAAGATATACCGCTATCGCTTGAATTGGCACTTCAAATACTCATCAGCAAGGATTTTGTATAACGCGATTTTGATATAGTCCTACCAAGACTATATCCCTACTGATATTTATTATGCGAAACAATCGCATATTTGAAGCGCCACTTTCATTATATGCAATATTTTTAAAAAAGTCAATGATTTTTAGGGGGAAATTTTTGAAAGGGTTTCACGTGCAACAAAAACAGCGGCGAAGCAAGAAAGCTTCGCCACCGTTTCTCTGTGTTTATTTTAAATTTTGCACGAACAGTTTGATGCGTTTCAAACCTTCTTCCAAATCCGCTTCGCCAAGCGCATACGAAAGCCGTACGCAATCGTCCGCTCCGAACGATACGCCGGGCACGGTCGCCACCTTTTCCGCTTCCAATAACACGTCTGCAAATTCAATCGAATTGGTGATAGCTTTCCCGTTATACGCCTTTCCGTATAACCCACCGACCACGAGCATTACGTAGAACGCGCCGTCGGGTTCAACCGTTTGCACGCCGTCAATTTCAGAAGCGAGCTTCAAAAGCTTTTCTCTGCGCTGATCGAACACGTTGACCATCTCCCCAATTTCTTCGTCGGAAGATGCGAGCGCTTCTATCGTGGCGTATTGCGAAATCGAGCTTGCGTTGCTCGTCGCGTGGCTTTGGAAAGAATCGATAGCTTTCGCTATATCGGGGGGAGCGGCAAGATACCCCACTCGCCAACCCGTCATAGCATACGTTTTAGAAACGCCGTTGATCGTGATAGTAAGATCTTTCATTTTCTCGCTACACTTTGCAATCGAGAAGGGCTTCACGCCATTATAGCAAAGTTTTTCGTAAATTTCGTCCGCAAGCACGAAAATTTCCTTATCTTCGCACACTTTTGCAATCGCGCGCACTTCCTCTTCGCTATATACCGCGCCCGTAGGATTAGACGGGGAATTGAAGATAAGCATTTTCGTTTTGGGGGTGATCGCCGCTTTCAAATCCGCCGCCGAGAATTTGAATTTGTTTTCCTTTTTGCAATCGATATATACAGGCGTTGCCCCGCACACTTTCACCACTTCGGGATAGGTAAGCCAATAGGGCGCAGGGATAATCACTTCGTCCCCTTCTTCGAGCACCGCATAGCAAGCGTTGAAAATGGAATGTTTTGCACCGTTGGACACGATAATTTGCGACGGTTCGTAGCAAAGTCCGTTGTCCTTTTTAAATTTCTCGCAAATGGCTTTGCGCAAAGGCAAAAGCCCCGAAGACGGGGTATATTTCGTATGCCCTGCATCAAGCGCGGTCTTCGCTGCTTGTATGATATGTTCGGGGGTGTTGAAATCGGGTTCGCCTACCCCAAACGACACCACGTTCTCGCCTGCCGCTTTCATTGCTTTCGCTTTTGCCGAAATCGCGAGCGTGAGCGAGGGAGCTAGGGATAACATTCTCTTTGCAATTCTATTCTTCATTCGCTTTATCTCCGTTAAATTATCTATACTTTTTATTCGCATATTATTCTAACCCTTTTTCAAAAATAAAGCAAGCAAATACACCCCTTTTTTTGAAAAATAATCAATTTTTTTAAAAATCGGATTTGGTCTGCAAAGTAAATACTTTTTTCCGGATTATTCAAACTTAATTCAGTAATAATTTGCAATGCCTTGCGATAATTGCCGTTTTTTATCATTACACGGGCAAAACTTTC
>ERZ808043.48-NODE-48-length-33251-cov-5.417043_pt1 | contig 33251 bp, 24 predicted proteins | sample MGYA00380194_ERZ808043 | MGnify/ENA primary metagenome ERZ808043 (study PRJEB31490, sample SAMN06133370) | cow dung metagenome | isolation source: H3 | host: cow | place: China: Chengdu | collected 2015-05 ...
CTGGATTGGTGGCAGGAGGATGGTACCGGGCACATGGATAGCATGTGGGAGAAGGCGCAAGCGTATGCCACCGAAATGACGGAAAAGCAAGCCAGGATCAAAGACAGAGGGCGGTGATAGCATGGCCTACGCAACGCCGGAAGATATTGCCCAGGCAAGAGAAATGGATCTGCTGACCTATCTGCAGAACTATGAGCCGTGTGAACTGGTGAAGGTGGCCAATGGCACCTACTGTACCCGTGAGCATGACAGCCTGAAAATCAGCAACGGTAAATGGCACTGGTTCTCTCGTGGTATCGGTGGCAGAACAGCGCTGGACTACCTCGTGAAGGTTAAGGAAATGTCTTTTCCTGATGCGGTAAGACTTCTGACCGGAGCACCGATTCAGACCTATGTACCGCCCAAGGAGCATAGCGCTCCGAAGGAAAGGAATCTGTTTCTCCCTGAAGTGGATACCAACTGTGACGAGGTTAAGAAGTATCTTCAGGGGCGCGGGATTCATCCCATTATCATTGACTACTGTATCGAGAACAAGCTTCTTTTTCAGACGGTCAATTATAAAAACGCTTTGTTTGTCGGGTATGACGTATAACATTTACGATCCCGTTGCTAACGGCGTGGTGGAAGCGTTCGGGTTTGCGCAGGCGGTGCAAAAGCTTACGCCGTATATGCAGGCGGTTATGGAAACGGGCGCGCAATATTCCAATTTGCAAGGCGTAGTCATTCCGATTGACGAAAAAATCGTTTATAAGAAAAAGATAAACAACAATTTTTACGATTTAAGAACAAATCTTTTTAACACGGCGGCGTACGTTTCGGCGATGGGGATTTCCTATCGCTATTCCAAGGGAAAAAGCTTCAACGGCGAAACGGTGTTCTTATTTGGCGACGCGGTGTATATTTTCACTGACGAAGAACTAAAACAGCTGTTTGCAAACAATAACGTAGTGGTAGACGGCGGGGCAGTACTTTTATTAAAAGAGCGAAATTTACTGTCGCTTATTGGAGCAAAAGACGCGCGGTTATATCCTGCGGAAACGGGCTATCAGGCCTATGAACAAATTGCAGGCGAAGAAGAAATTTACGGGATAAAAGGATTTAGAGCTTCTTGTCGGTTGGCGGCAGGTGATTTCGTTAAAATTGATTATAACAAAGAAACGGAAAATAAGATATTGTCGCACGTTTATAATGCAGCTCAAACGATTGAATGGAACGCCTTTGTACAAGGTAAAAACTTTTTAATCAATCCTTTCGTCGTGGATAAAAAGCTGTATACGCAATTTAGCGAACTCCGTCGCCATTTCCTTTCCAATTTCGTGGAAGACAAGGCGAAAGTTCTTTTAAATACTCGAACGGAATGCGTCAATCCATACGTATACCTTAATGAAAAAGAAGCCGTCGTAATGATTGTGAACAGCACGTTAGAAAACTACGATAAGACGGAATTTTTCATCAAAGGCGTGGATTTTAATAAAATAATTTCCGTGGATAAAGACGGTGTATTGCGCGAGACGGCATTTGAATGTGATGGCGGCAAGGTAAGAGTGGAACGTCCGCTTCCGTATATGTCTACCGTTACTTTTAAACTTGTTAAGGAGTAGAATTATGAAAATTTATTCGATACACGATAAAGAATTTGAAACGTACGGTCAAGTGGTTGCCTGTCCGTATATAAATCTTTTTGAAAAAGAAGCTGCAAACATTGCAATTCCTGAAACGGGTTGTTCGTATATGGCAAGCGTGCCTGCGTTTGAAACCGCGGAAGCGCTTGCGTATTATCGCAATCATTTCGGTGATATGGATGCGCAAATCGGTTATTGTTGGGGAAGAAACGACACGCTCAATGCTTTGGAATGGCATAAATCTTCCGAAGTACATTGTGCGCTCGAAGATATGATTTTATTGCTTGGTGATATGAAAGAAATGCAGAACGGCATTTTTGATACGAAAAATATCAAGGCGTTTTTCGTAAAAAAAGGCGAATCGGTAGAGATTTATCAAACGACTTTGCACTTTTGTCCGACTATGCCAAGCGGTACTGTGTTCAAGAACGTGGTGATTTTACCGCGTGGCACAAACACGCCTTTAACCGTGGAGAGCGGCGACAGAAAACTCGTGGCGCGTAATAAATGGTTGATATGTCACGGGGAAAGCAAAAAACACGTTGATATGGGCAGAGTAGTCGGTGTTGTTGGAGAAAATATCGTAGTAAAATAAGCGATAGGTGAAATTATGTACGTACTTGGGGTAGATTTCGGCGGGGGCGCAAGCAAGGCGACGCTAATGGATAAAAACGGGAAGGTGGTGGCAACGGCCACTGCCGAATATCCCACGCATTACGGCGAAGGCGGTAAAGCGGAACAAAACCCGCTCGATTGGTATGAAGCGGCTTGCAAAAATATCCGTTCGGTATTAAAAGGCATAAACGCAGAAGAAGTGAAATGTCTTTGTTTTGACGCCGCAACGCATACTGCCGTTTTAATGGATGAAAACGGCGCGCCCGTTTGTGATTCCGTTTATTGGACGGATACGCGTAGCGTAAAAGAGAAAGAGTATCTTGCGGAAAATTTTGGACAAGAAATCTTCAAAAAATGCAAACATAACGTCGATACCATTTGGACGCTTCCCGAAATCTTATTCGTGAAAAACGCTTATCCCGAAATTTATAAAAAGGTAAAAAAAGTAACGTTTGCCAAAGACTTTGTTCGCGGTAAATTTACGGGCGATTTCGTTACCGACTATATCGAAGCGCAGGGCAGTATGCTCTTCGATTTCGATAAAAAGGAATGGGACAAACGGCTTTTATCGCTCGTTTCCTTAACGGAAGCGCATATGCCTAAAATTGTAAATCCACTCGAACAGGTGGGGCAGGTACGCGATGGAGCCGCAAAAGACAGTGGTTTAGCGGTCGGTACGCCCGTGATTTGCGGCGCAACGGACACCGTTATGGAAGTGTTCGCGGCGGGTGGGGTTCGCCAAGGCGAAATGACCTTAAAACTTGCCACAGCAGGCAGAATTTGCGTGGTGTCAGATGAATATTATCCTGATAAAAATATCATTAACTATTCGCATTTGAAAGAGAATTTATATTATCCTGGAAGCGCAACGAAATCCTGTGCGGCATCCTTGCGTTGGTTTAGAGACACCTTTGGCGGCAGTTTTGAAGAATTCAGTGAAGAGGCGAAACAAATAGACGTAGGCTCGAACGGTTTGATATTCCACCCGTATTTAATGGGAGAATTAACACCGCACGCAAACCCGATGCTTCGCGGTAGCTTTATCGGCGTTTCGGCAGGGCACACGAAAGCGCATTTTGCCCGTGCCGTTATGGAAGGCGTGGCAATGAGCTTGCTTGATAGCAAAAAATACTTAGAAGAAAAGGGCGTCAATATCGGGAAAACAGCCTATATTATCGGCGGGGGTGCAAAGAGTGAAGTTTGGCGGCAAATCGTGGCGGACGCGCTCAATTTAACGCTTATCCAAACAAAACATAACGATTCCTCGTTCGGTTCGGCAATGTGTGCGGGCATAAGCGCAGGATTTTTCAAGGATTATGACGACGCCGTTGCTGTTTGCCAAAAGGTTACGGGCGAAACGAAGCCTATTGCAAAGAATACAGAAAAATATGCAAAGATATTCCAAAAATACAAAAAAATCAGTGCTTTTTTAACGGAACTTGCCGATGAAAAATAAGAAAATCGTCGTATGTTTAAAATATTTTAAAGGTGAGCTAAACCCTTTTGACGGCGCGGCGTTAGAATGTGCTTTGGAAATGGGCGCAAAGGATATTACGGCGGTTACGATGTCGCCGCCTTCGGCAAAACCTACCTTTCAAGCGTTGACTCGTTTGGGAGTAAAATGCCTGTTTATTAGCGACTCCGCTTATGCAGGGAGCGATACGCAAGCCACGAGCTATATTTTAAGCGAAGCAATCAAACGTTTAAATCCCGATCTCGTATTTTGCGGTCGGCAAAGCGTGGACGGCGACACGGCGCAAGTTCCGCCTATGCTCGCTCAAAGAATGGGGTATGCAATCCAAACGAAAGTGATGGCGTTTGACGGTGAAAAAATAACGTTGCGTAGCGGGGAAAGTTTTGTTCCGCAAGATAAAACGGTAATCACCTTTGAAAAGATACGAACGCTCCGTTTCCCGTCTATTTTTTCAAAAATCGGCGAAGTGGAAACTTGGGATAACGGCATCTTGCAATTGCCGATAGAAAAATGCGGATTTAAAGGCTCGCCTACCCGTGTAGTGAAATCTTACGAAAGTACCGTAGGACGCAGGGATTGTCAATTTTTTTCCGTTGAAAAGTTGCACGAACTGATAGAAAATGCTTTAAAGAAACCGCGGATTGCGCAGGCGCAAGAAGCGGGCAAAAAGCTAAAAAAAGCGTATTTTGTTGGTGGCGTTAAATCGATTGCGGAAAGTATCGCTATGGAAGCGATAGAGCTTGAAATAGAAAATAAAACACCCGAAGAAATAGCACGGGAAGTTACAGGAAAAACGGTGCTTTGGGAAGATAGCGAACGGCTAAAAGTATTTGCTTCCCAAACGGCGGTTTTATGCGGCGCAGGGCTTTGTGCGGATTGCATTTCCTTCCGCGTCGAAAACGAAAGATTGATTATGACGCGTCCTGCCTTGGGCGGGAATATCACGGCGGACATTGTTTGTGAGAGCGATACGACCTTTGCAACCGTTAGAACGGTAAAAAACGATGGCGCGGAAGTGATTTTTTCCGTAGGGAAAGGCGCGATAGACCAAATTGAAGAAATAAAAGAATTTGCAAAAAAATACAACGCGGAAGTTTGTTGTTCGCGAATTGTTGCGGATAGCGGAAAACTGCCGTATGAAAAGCAAGTGGGATTGACAGGCAGAACGGTCTCTCCGAAAGTATACGTAGCTTTTGGGGTTTCAGGCGCGGTACAGCATACTTGCGCGATAGCGGGTGCAAACACGGTGATTGCCGTGAACACAAATAAACAGGCAAGAATTTTTGATTATGCCGATTTCGGGATAATCACGGAGGTAAAAAATGTTAAATTATAAATTAAAAATCGGCTTATTGCCCATTCGTCGCTACTTCAAAGAGCCGCCGAAGCGTATGGGCATTTTCCAAAGCGATTACGCAATCGAGAACAAGAACGCGAGTATACAGTATATTCGCGAAAATTATGCGGATAGTGAAACGGAATTCGTAGACATTGAATGGTTAAACGACGAAGGGGTTTTATCTGCGGACAGTGATTGTGATAAAGTTGCCGAATATTTCAAGAAAGAAGAAATCGACGCACTGTTTATTATAAATTGCAATTTCGGACAGGAAAACTGTGCGGGGTTGGTTGCGAAACAGCTTGGCGTTCCCACGCTTTTATGGGGACCGCGCGATCGGAATTTTACGAACGATCTTCGTTATACGGATACGCAGTGCGGCTTGTTTGCGATGAGCAAGCAATTAAAGCGTAACAACGTAAAATTCTCGTATATCGAAAACTGCGATATTACCGCGCCCGCATTCGATCAAGGTTTGCGGAAATTTTTCGGTGTGGCGTGCATGGTAAAAAATTTCAAGAATATGCGGATATTACAGGTCGGCACGCGTATCAAACCGTTCAAGTCGATTATGTATAACGAGTTAGAGCTTTGCGAAAAATTCGGCATTGATATTGTAATTTTCAACCTTGCGGAAGCGTTAAACGATTTGAAAGAGATTTACGCAACGAAGCAGGACGAGCTGAATAAAGAGCTTATCGACCTGAAAAACACTTTCGATTGCGGAAAACTTGACGACGAGTATTTGAAGAAAATGCTCTGTATCGTGCATTATTACGAGAATTTGGCGAAAGCAAACGATTGCAATATCATCAGCAGTGAATGTTGGACGGGTATTACGCTCGGTTGGGGGGCAAATCCCTGTCTTGCTATGTGTTTGCTTGCGGAAAAGGACATCTACGTTACGTGCGAATGGGATATTCATATGACGATTACGAACGTATTGTTGCTTTCGGCTACGCGCGGTAAAGAAAAACCGATTCAGGGCGAATTTACTTGCCGTCATCCCGAGAATGATAACGCGGAGCTTTTGTGGCACTGCGGTCCGTTCCCGCTTAAATATAAAGCAAAAGGAGAGAAGCCTTGGCTTTATAACACCAAGCCGAGTTTCCGCTTGGAAGACGGGGAGTATACGATTGCGCGTTTCCAAGCCGAAAAGGGAAGATATTATCTTTTCGGGGAGAAATTCCATACCTGCGAAGGTCCGAAAACCTTCGGTACGTATATGTGGGCGGAATTTGAAGATTTGCCCGCCTTGGAGAGAAAGCTCGTAGAAGGTCCGTATATTCATCACATGACGGAAGTTCCAGGCGATTATACCGAATACTTAAAAGAATTTACAAAATATATTGACGAAGTAGAATTTGACAACGCAAAAATGTAAAAACGAAAGGAGAAAAAAATATGTTAGTTGGATTAAAAGATATTTTGGCTTTGGCAGAAAAGGACGGATATTGTATCCCTGCCTTTAACGTATACAACATTGAAACGGCAAAAGGTGTTATGAATGCGGCGGAGAAACTCCGTTCGCCTGTAATCTTACAGTTTTATAGCCGTTTGGTAACGAGTAAAGTAGCTGAGGACGTTGCTCCCATTATTGTAGATATGGCAAATAAAGCGACTGTTCCGGTATGTTTCCATCTTGACCACGGCGCAGGCGAATGTGAAGTTGTGCGTTCGCTTCGTATGGGCATGACTGGTATCATGATAGACGTATCCACGGAAGAGTTGGAGGGCAATATTGAAAAAACGAAAAATATCGTTCGTATTTGTGATTACGTTGGTGTAGGCGTCGAAGGTGAACTTGGTCATGTCGGAAAAGCGGCAGACGGGGACGAAAACGTCGTAACAGAATATACTCGTCCGGACGAAGCAAAAAAATACGTAGAAGAAACGGGAGTATGCGCGCTTGCCGTTATGGTGGGCACGGCGCACGGCAGATATAAAAAAGCACCCGTGCTTGATATAGAAAGAATTAAAGAGATTAAAAAAGCAACGAACGTAGCTCTTGTGTTACACGGCGGTAGCGGTGTACCTGATGAACAAATTCAAGCCGCTATTAAAGCAGGCGTACGTAAAATGAATTTCAGCACCGATTTGTGCTATTCTTTCCTTGACGCTTGTCGTGAACGGGATAAGAGTATCGTCGGCATTGATTTGTTTATGACAGAACCCATCCAAAGAGTGCAGGATTTTGCAGAAATGAAAATAAAAGTACTCGGAGCGGCAGAAAGAGTATGAAAAAAGTTGTAGGGCTTGGGGCGTGTGTTTTAGATACGCTGATTGTTTGTGATAAATATCCTACGGAAGATACGAAGCAAAAAGCGGAAAGCGTGTTTGTTTCCGGCGGTGGCCCTGTCGGGAATGCGCTTGTCGTTATGAGTAAACTCGGGGTGGAAACAGACGTAATAGGTGCGTTTGCCGACGATAATGCAGGCACGTATCTTTTAGACGATTTTAAAAAGCTTAACGTTGGAATAGAGCATAGTGTTCGTGTCCCGAATACGGCTTCGTTTACCTCGTATATCGTTTTATCGGAAAATACGCAAACAAGAACTTGTGTTTTTGATCGAGGGACTGTACCCGACGATCCTGATAACGTATGCCGCACGGCAATCGATGCTGCGGACGTATTGCATTTAGATGGTAATTATTTACAGTCTGCAATCGCGGCGGCGAAATATGCAAAGGAAAAAGGCGTAAAGGTTAGTCTTGACGCGGGTGGTTTGTATCCGAACATTGAAAAGCTTTTACCGTTTGTCGATATTTTAATTCCTTCGGCGGAATTTGCCCAAGGCTTGACAGGCAAAGGAACGATTCCCGAAGCAATGAAAGAGCTTTGGGAAAGATATAAACCGGAAATTTTGGTTGTAACGGACGGCAGTAACGGCGGATATTATTATGAAAACGGCGAGGCGGTGCATTACGATAGCGTCAAAGTAAAAGCGGTGGATACGAACGGTGCGGGAGATACCTTCCACGGTGCATTTGTTGCCGCTTATTGCAATGGCAAGGGTTTGAAAGAATGTTGTAATTTTGCAAGTGCTGTTGCAGGATATAAGTGTGCAAATAAAGGCGTTCGCGGTTTAAGTTTTAAAGATTTTAAATAAATAAAAGCGTGGAAATGCGCGCTTTCGATATAAAAATAGCGTTCAAATCCAATAAAATCAGCCAATTAAAAAATTTTGTGAGAGAATATAAAAAAAAATCCAACCCCCCCCTTAAAATCCTTGCCATTTTCTCGAATATGTAGTATAATATGATACGGGGGAGAATTATGTCGATTTTATATAATAGGCTTAGGCTTTCGTGAAGAATAAAAATGCAACGGCGAATGATGTGTCGTCGTATTGTTGCTTTTCTTGGAAAGTAATGGCTCATATTAGAAAGCTCGCATAAAAGGATTTGTTCAAAATCTTCTATTGTGTTGATTTGGTTGAATTATTCATTACATATGTTATCGAAAAGCGGAAGCTTTATGGATAAAAATTTTATAAGGAAGGAGAATTAAAGTGAAAGTCTTGACAAAACGATTGAGTATTAAAGTTTTAGCGATTTTGTTGCTGGGAGTGCTTTCGCTCGGTGGTTTGTTTTTACATAACGGCGTAAAAACGGCTGCTGCGGAAACGATCGAGAGCGTGAAAGCTACCGATCTCTTGGATACGACGGCTAAAGTAACGCAGGATGAAAACGGCTTGTGTGTTTCGTCCGATACTCCGTATGAGGGTACGTTTGATAGTACATTTATGGGAGATACGACGTTCAAATTTACGTTCCCCGAAGAGTTCAAGGACGCATATTACGGCGACTTTACTTTCCGTGTAACGGATGCAAAAGACGAAAATAACTATTTCGATATAACATACTACGTCACAAGTAGAACTTCTCATTATACGGGTTTGTACGTTAAATATGAAAAAGAACTGCGTATGGTTTTTCATACCGGAAGAGCGTGGTATAACGTAAAAAAGGAAAACTATGTGAATTCTCGTGTTGCACCGTCTTTCTTTTCCTATTGCGGCCCTGATGGAACGATGAATGGTGATCGTGTGGGCATTTTGTCTCTTGTTTGGAACGACGGCGTTTTATCCATACAGGCAAATAGTCCCAATATCGGCTACGTAGCGACGAAAATGGTAACGCAAGCGGCGTTTGATGGTACGTATGATACGGGAGCGCCCAATAACGGCTTTGTAGATCAAAAGGCTTGGGGGCTGCCGAAGCTTGATTTTGAAGATGGCTATAAGATTAGCATTTCCTCCTCGTTTGAATATAAGGATACGACGGATAAGGCAACAGACGTATGTTTTAAGGAAATTGCGGGTGTAGACTTTTTAACTACAACGACGGTTACTCCTTCTTATACATACAAAACGACGTTTGAAAATGCCGTGGTTTCCGGCGACAACGTCTATATTCCCCAAAATGAAGAAATCGGTAAAATCGCGCTCACGTATGTATGCGGTTACGGAAATGGCGGTTGGGGAATGAAAGAAACAGTGAACATCAACGAATCGATTGATGTTTCGACGGTTGGAACGAAAGACTTCACAATAACGAATGATGCTTGGAAGGATACACCGTTGGGAGCTATATCCAAAACGTATAAAGTGCACGTAGAAACGCCGTACACACTTACGTTTGACGTGCAAGGCGGCGAAGCGATTGAAAAAATTGTCCATTCCGATCACACAGAGAATCGAATTAGCGTTTCTAATCCCCAAAGACTCTTTTGGAAATTTGACGGTTGGTATATCGGCGACAAAAAATGGTCGGGTAAAGAGTCCGATTTGTACGGAAAAGACGTAACGTTGACGGCTCATTGGTTAGATTTGGATGCACCTACGATTTTCCTGAACGGTGTTAACGATAAAACGTATCAAACGAAAGGAACGACGGTAACCATCGGTCAAGCAGACGTGGTTGCAGGTGACGATGCGCAAAACGATAAGATTGTCATAACGTTGGCGTTGAAAAAGCCGAACGAAAATGCATTTACTGCAATTACGGACGCGTATGCGTTGACGTTGGATACGATTGGCTCGTACGTAATACAATATACGGTAACGGATCCGGCGGGCTATACGGCTACGTGCGAGAGATCGATAGAAGTTTTTGAACGCAACGCACCTACGCTCACCGTAGAAGAGGGCTATGCAAAATACGCAAATCTTGAATCGAAAGTAAATTTTGCTATGGCTACGGCCAAGAACGCGGATGGCGAAGAACTTGAAATTACGATTAGCGTTGTAAAAGACGGCAAATTGATTGAAAACGACGGAAAGAGCTTCGTGCCTACGGAAATGGGAGAATACACGGTTACGCTCTTCACGGCAGATAAAGCGCCGTATGATAAGTTGCAAAGTATATATACGTATGCCATTGTTGTGATACAGGATGATGTTGCGCCTGAAATCGGAAACGAATTTACCGATATAACAGTAAAGCGGAATACGCAGGTTACCATTCCGACGATTACGGTAACGGATAACATTTCTGAAAACGTAACCTTAGAAGTATTCGTTTACTACGGTACGCAGAAAATAGAACTTACGAATAATTCGTTTAAGGCGGACCAAGAAGGTTCGTATCGCGTATTATTGGTTGCCAAGGATGGGGCAGGCAATAGAACTGAAAAAACGGTATACGTAACAGTACCGGCGGAAGCTACGAATGGTGGATGTGGCTGTTCGTGCTCTAACGCAAGTGGTGGTTTGGGCTTACCCATGGGATTGTTGATGTTGGCCGGCAGTTTTGTTTTCTGTAAAAACATCATGATGAAAAAAATGGGAAGAAAGGAGAATATATAATTATGAAAAAGATGAGAAAATTACAAAAAATTGCGGCGTTAGGTCTTGCAGGATTGTTAAGTTGTTCGACGCTTGCTGCTTGTGTTCCTGCTGGGGACTTACATAAAGACAAAACTCATTTGAATATTAAAGTATTCAACGGCGGTTTAGGCTTCGCATGGTTGCAAGAGCTTGCAAACAAATTTATGGATACGTTTAAAGACGTAAGCTTTGAAGAAGGTAAAAAGGGTGTATATATTGCATTGACGCCCAATAAAGAGTTTACTAATTTGGCATCGAATGTTGCAGTAGGCGCAGACTCAGAAGATATTTATTATACTTCGGACTGTAATTTCTGGACCTATAAAGAAGCCGGCGTAACGTACGACGTAACGAACATTATGACGGCTGACGTATACGACGAAGACGGCTTTGTTAAGTTGAACCCGGAAGGTGATGGTTGGGAGACGCAATCAAACTCTATTGCTGATAGAATCACCTCGGAGCACACTGCTACGAGATTAAATCTTGGTACGGAAGAAACGCCTGAATACTGCGCTTTACCGTTTGATGATTCTACGGCGGGTATTATCGTCGATTGGGATTTATTCAAGAAAGAAGGCTGGAACAATTATAACGGTATCGATGGTATGCCTGCGACTATTTCCGAATTTTATGATTTATTGAATCGTATTCGTAAAAGAGGATATTCTGCGTTTATTTATGCGACGGGCGTACAATATACGCGTGTAATACAAGCTGCGGTTCAAGCGCAAGTAGACGGTTCGGAACTCTACTATGATTTGTTTAGCGATTACACGAGCGATAAATACGATTTCAACCAAGACGGAACGATTTCCGAAGACGAAAAAATCACACCGGAGACGGCATATAAAATTTTGGACACCAGAGGTTATCGAGCGGCAATCGAAATGGCATTGAAGATGTTCGAAAAGAATTCTAGCGGTAAAACGTTTTACGACCCTGCCGTAGTGTCTGGTGTTTCGTTTGGTGCAGCGCAACAAGACTTCATTATGAGTAAAGAAACTTCTCAGCCGATCGCGATGCTTTGTGAGGGTGAATGGTGGGAGAACGAAGCGCGTGCAACGTTCAACGCTATGGGTGAAGTTAACGAAGCAAACGGTTACGGTAAACGTGAATTTAGAATGATGCCTATTCCCTCGTTCAATTCCACCAACGAAGAGCAAAAATATACACTTGGCGCGTGGACGGGTGGTGCAATTACGTTTGTAAACGAAAAAACGGTTGCAAATAATGCCGCAAAACAAAGACTTGCGGAGCTTTGGCTGCAATATCAATATTCTACGGAAGGTTTGAAGTGTTTCTCGAGACATTCGGGTGCGACGTTGCCTTTTGATTATGACTTAACTGATGCGGAAAAGCAAGAACTTACGCCGTTTGCACGCAACTTGTTTGATTTAAGAAGAGACGATCGCATTGAAGTTATTTACAATGGTGTTTCTATTCAATCGGAGCAGTTGCGCCGTGGTGCGGAAAAACTTAACTTCTGTACGTACCAAGGGGGTAACTATACTACCACATTATTTAATATTGCATTAAAGTTGACCAAGGACGGTAAGAAGATTTCGGTTAATCAATATATTGAAGGTATGCATACTTATCAAGACGCAAAAATTAAAGCGGCATACCCTGCAAACTAATATTTGTTGAGGCTTTATATGAATAAAATAAGGACAAAAAAGAAGAAGACGGTTGGTCGAAGGAATGCGGAACTGTTTTGTCTGTGTATTTTGATTCCTGCAGTGATACACTTTATCGTGTTCAATTTGCTAATGAATTTTGAATCTCTTTTGTTGGCTTTCCAATATTACGATGGGTATCAACAACAGTTTTATGATGAATTCAGTAAGATATTTACGAACTTCGAGCGATTCTTCAATGAGCTTTTTATCGATCCTGAAACGGGGAAATATTTCTTAAATGGTATGGTTTTTCAACTTGTTGACATAGTAGCTATACCTGTCTCGTTGATGATTGCATACAGCATATATAAGAAATTCCCAATGACGGCATTTTATATGGTCATTATGTTCCTCCCTACTATTTTCTCGGGAATGATAACGGCATTAGGATTTAAATCTCTTGTAAACGACGGACTTCGAAATGCTTGGGAATTTATCTTAAAAAGACCCAGAGATGAATTTGTTCAACCCTTGCTTAGTGATAATGCATTTTGGATTCTGTCGCTGTATAAGTTTTACTATGCACTGCCGGGCGCATTACTTGTCAACATAGGTACGATGAGAAAAATACCGGAAGAAGTGGTTGAATATGGCAGACTTGAAGGGATCTCGTATGCTCAAGAATTTGTTTACGTGGTGCTTCCAATGATGTTTGGATTGATACAAATCTCTTGTTTGGGTATGTTTGCAGGCTTTTTAACGGAATCAGGTCCTTTGTTTGCGGTATATGGAACGGGACAAGACGTTCCGAAATCAGCAATTACGTTCGGCTACTATATGCAAGCATCCATTTTAGGAGATAGAATTACAGGCGTAGCTCCGGACTATATGTATGGTTATTCCACAGCGGTTAATTTAACGATAGGATTGGTTACTGTACCGATTGTTTGGGGGACGAAGAAATTATTTGATTTGTTTGATCCGGAGGTAGAATATTAAGGTCATGAAGAAAGATGTTGCAAAAGGAAAAATTTTTCCTATCGTTACATGGTCGATAGCGACTTTATGGGTTCTCATATTCTTGTACTTTTTGTTTTGGATGGGAGTAACCAGCTTAAAATCAATTTATGATTTCAAGTTTAATCCCTTTTGGTTTCCGGATCCAGTACGTGGCGGTACAGTGAGCTTTTTCGGTATAAGATTTGATAATTATTCAAAGGCATTTAATTCTATCCAAATCATTCGGAGAAGTGTAACGTATAGAGCGTGGGATATGATTGGGAACAGCTTGTTTTATGGTGTGGGTATGGCACTTTGCGCAATCATTCCTCCTTGTCTTGTGAGTTATCTTGTTGCGAAATATAACTATATACCTTATGTAGCAGCTGTATGGGGATTTGTATTGGTTATTCGTTACATACCCATTTCAGCTTCGATGGCAGCTTGTATTACGTATCTGAAACGTCTCAATTTATATGATTCAATGTGGGGGATTTTTATTTGGACGATGAATGGATTTGAAGGTCAATTCCTACTTTTATACGCGTCTTGGAAAAATGTTTCGACAGATTATAGAGATGCTGCGTTTATAGACGGTGCGGGACATTTTAGGGCATTGATGACGGTTATGGTACCCATGATTATCCCTATTCTTTTAATCCTGTTCGTACAGAGCTTTATTGCTCGTTGGAACGATTATATGGGACCGATGATCTATTTGCCGAGTTATCCAACGCTTTCATATGGTGCATGGAGTTTCCAGTTTAACACGTCAGATCCGACGATTGCGGTTGCGCCAGTTCAAATGGCAGGCTTGCTTATTTTGAGTGTACCAATGGTTATTCTGTTCTTGTTTTTTAGAAAAAGAATAATGAATACATCTATGACTATTGGTGGATTAAAAGGGTAAAATAAAAAGGAGGTTTTTTATGGAAAAGATGAAGAAATTTAAAATTTGTATCGCATCGGGACTTGCTTTCGTATCAATGTTTGGCGGAGTATTCGTCTTAGCACAGCATACGAACGCGGAGAATGCGCCGGAAGCGCAAACTGCTTCGTCTCTTTGGGAGAGTGTCGATGGAATTACCTTGACAGATAACGTAGACGTACCCGATTATATGAAATACGGCAAATACACTACTACATATGCCAAAAAAGGCACTGAGCCAATCCTGTATGAGGTTCTTACGGACGATCAGCAAAATTTAGAGGACTGGGAATTGAACGGCTTGAAAATGGTTTCCACCATGGAAGGTCAAAGCATTTCGTATAAACACACGTTGGATTTAAACAATTTATCGTCGAGTGAAGACCTTTTAACACTGGCAGCTATTCCGTCTACGCGTGGGACTATGGATTTTGATGGTCTCGAAATCATGCTTCAAGATGCAGACGACGAGAGCAACTATATAAAAATTTCCATGTCAAATTACATTTTGTGGACAGCCGGCACAAAAGTGCAAGCGGAAACGCCGAACGTATCTCGGATGGGTCCCAATATTTATCTGAGTGTTTTCAAAGGTCTTACACAAGATTCTTATAACATAGTTGGTGACGAAATTCGTCATCGTCCTCTGAAAATTCGTTATGACACATCTACACGGACGGTGTCGGTTATTGGTTCAGGGGGAGAAAGAACTACAATAGCGGAGTTAGCAAACGAAAATCGTGTCGGCTACGGCAATGCATGGAAAGGTTTTAAAAACAACCGTGTTAAATTATCTATCACAATGAGCAACTTTCAGGCCACTGAAGTGCAGCTTATGATCTTAAACGTTTGCGGGCAAGGCATGAACGGTGCTACGTTGAAAGATACAACCGCTCCTAAATTTTTCTTTGCAGAAGATGTGAATGCAATGCCTAAGGCAAAAGTTGGGAAAAAGTATCCGCTTTGCGATGTACAATGCACGGACGTAGTATCGGGTCCCACAGAGTATAATTGTACGGTAACATCGCCGACAGGAAAGAACGTCGAGATTGTAGATGGTTGTTTCCTCCCGACGGAAAATGGATATTACAAACTTTTGTACACAGCGACTGATGGCGCGGGAAATGTAGCGAAAAAAGAGATTCAAGTATTTGCGACGAATGCGTTGCCCCCGATCATCGTTGAAGCGGAGTCCGTCTCTGGAAGTTTTGCCGTGGGCGAGAATATACCCGTGTGCGAAGCAACCGCGACAGGCGGTAGCGGAACATTAAATATAACGACGGAAGTTGTTCGCGTAGGTGGCGGCGAGCGTATTAATGCGGAATCTGGTATGTTTGCTCCCATGCTTGGCGGCACGTATTGCGTGATATATACCGCGACGGATTACTTGGGAAATATAGGAACGAAAACGATTACCTATGAAGTAGCACGAGCGCAAACAGTGATTATGGAATCGATTACCGAGCTGAAACGCATTTTTGATGGCGTACAGGTTCGTTTCCCGCAACCCATAGTATACGATTACGTTACGTGTGGCGGAAGTAAATTAAACGGCAAATACGAAATTGCGGTATATGATAAACAAAACGCAAGAACGGTATTGGAAGACGGTGTCTTTATGCCGGATAGCGAGAAATACGGTGAAAGTGTAAAGGTTGAGTACGTAATGTATGCCAACAACGATGCGACGAAAGAGAACGCGGTTACGCATACTTACGAAGTGCCTTTATTTGCAAAAGAAGGCGACGAAAGAAGGGTTGGACGAATTGAAGATTATTTCATATTCGACAGAAACGTATTCAAGACGGAGTACAATCCTGATAACGAATCGGAGTATTTGAAATTCTACACCAAGCAAGCTGCGGAGAAGCAAAGCATTTCCTTTGCTAACCCCTTGTTAGTGGAAGGTTTCCATATGTCTTTTGTACTTCCTGCGAGAGAGCAGAATTATACTTCTTTAACGATTTCGTTACGTGATAGCATAAATAGCCAAATTGGTCTGGATTTAGAGTTAGTCGATATAACGGAAGGTGCAGATAAAGACACAAAGACGTACGTGTATTCCGGCGGTGAAAAATACGCAATGAACGGTACGGGCAATACGGTGGATGCGAATACAGGTGAAGAAATTGCAAGTAAGACGCCGTTAGCCTTAACGTATAAAAACGGAAAAATTCTCGATTACAATAAAAGTTTAGTGCTTAGACCTACGGTCGGATTCAACGGCACAGAGTTCAATGGTTTCCCGAGCGGCAAAGCGTATTTTACGTTTACGTTTAACGGTGTTACAGGTGCAAGCTCGTTGCTGATTTCGCAACTCTGCACACAAATGTTGTATGTAGAATATGACGAAAAGGGAGAAGTAAGACCGTTCGTAGACGTTATAGAACCGACAATTATGTTGTTGTCGGACGTAAGAAACGATTATCAGCTCGATGAAGTAGTAACCGTACCTGCAGCGATGGGCTTTGACTTACTTACGCCGAACGTCGACGTATACGTTACGGTACAAACGCCGAGTGGCAGAAAGATTTACGACAAAGAACCTGCAACGAAAGATTTAAACTTCGTATTAGATTCGCAGGGCACGTATAGGATTACCTACGAAGCAACAGACGGAGAGAATAGTAGTACAAAACCGTACACGATAAGAGCGAAAGACGTTCTTGCACCGACGATTGCCGTTTCTACAACGGAATTAAAGGGTAATGTAGGCAAAGCGCTTACGATACCGAAAGCAGTGTTACTTGACAACATGGATCAAAATCCTCGTTTATGTATAATGATAGTAACGCCGCGCGGGACGATTATTACGCTTGGCGAACGTACCGAGAAGAACGCAATCGATTCGTATACGTTTACGGAAAAAGGTAAGTATTATATCCGTTATTGTGCGTTCGACAGTACGTACAACATGGACTTTACGGACATTCCGGTGGTAATTTCATAATAAAAGGAGAGAACGATTATGAAGAAATGGATAAAAAGAACAATTGCTTGCGCGTTTAGTGCGTTGGTAGTGTTTGCTGCAGGTTGTAACAATAACAACTCGCAGTCTTCTTCGGAAACGCCTGATACGGGCACAGTTCTTGCAGAGAACGGCACGACGGATTACGTTGTTGTTCTTCCTGAAAACGCAACAAAAGCAGAGGAAACTGCGGCGAATTTGTTGGTAACTCAATTCAAGACGGCAACAAACGCAACACTTCCTATCGTTAGCGATGCAGGCAAGACGTTTAACAAAGCGGATAAAGTCATTTCCGTTGGCAGAACGACAATTTTGGAAGGTTCGGATTTGTCGGTAACGGTTGACGAGCTTTCCTATGACGGTTACAAACTGAAACAGGAAGGTAACACCGTTTTGCTTTGCGGCGCGGAAGACAGTGGCACAATCTATTCGATAGCTGATTTCTTGCGCGAGCAGTTTGGATACGAAGTATACGCGGCGAACGAAATTTATATTGAAAAGACAGACAAAGCGTATTTAAAGGAAATCGACATTGTGGAGATTCCCGATTTCTGGGGAAGAACGACAGACGGTTATTTTTCTCAAAACCAACAATTGTGTTCGGCAATGCGTTTGCGTTCGAAAATCATGACGGAGAGTTATGGTAACGGTGCTAGATTAGATTGGATTCCCGGGAATGGCCACACGTTCACGAAGATACTGAATCCAGCAGAGTATCCGGAGAACGAAGAATGGTTTAACAACGGACAGCTCTGCTTAACGAACGAAGAGATGTTTGTAGAATTCGTCAAACAGCTCAAGAAGTTAATTTTAGAAAATCCCAAAGGAAAAATCATCAACATTTCGGAAGCAGATAACAGTAGTTTAGGTGACTGCTGCGATACGTGTAAACAATATAAGAAATGGTATGGTATGAGCGGTTACTTAATCCGTTTCATCAATAAAGTTATCGTAGAGATTGATAAATGGAGAGAAGAAGAAGGAATCGAAAGAGACTTCTATTACACGACGTACGCATACACGACGGGAACGATAATTCCGCCGGTAACCACGAAAGAAGACGGTACGATCACGCCATTAGACGAAAGCTGTATACCGCACGAGAAATTATATATGCGTATAACGCCGTTGCATCCCGTATGTTATGCACACTCGTTTACCGATAAATCTTGCGCGGAGGCTTACAAGATCGGTACGAACATTACGGGGTGGAGAGCAATCACCGATCGTTTCTTTGTCTGGGATTACGATTGCAGCTACCGTAACTATTTCTGTTTCCACAACATTTACGACGCGTTGCAAGAGAATTTGCAATTATATAAAGAAATGGGCGTTGTGAACATTAACAGACAGACCACGACGGGTTCGGAAGTACGTTCGTTCGCAGCGTTAACGGGTTATTTAACGGCGAAGCTTATGTGGGACGTAGACGAAGATATGAACGCTTTGATGGATAACTTCTTCACGAACTATTATAAGAGCGGTGCGACGTATATGAGACAATGTTTCGAGTTATTGCGTACGCATTGTAATAGATTGAACAACGAACGTGCAGAAGGCTTCCACTTCAAATGCTATTACGTAATTGATGCAAACGATTGGCCTATTCGCGTATTAGAACGTGCGCTTGAGTTGATCAACAAGGCGACGGAAACGTATGAACCGTTAAAGACGAGCGATCCGCTTTTATATAAGAAGTTGTATGAAAGAACGTTAGTGGAAAGCGTTTGTATTCGTTGGATGATATTGACGAACTACGAATTCTACGGCGACGTTAGATCGAGATCGTATAGCCAACAGCTCGACGTATGGGAAAAAGACGCTAAGACGGTTGGCGCGACGTACTATGCGGAATCGAAGAACGTAACTTCTTGGCTTCAAGCAGCTCGCGCAAAAGCGGGTTCATAAAGATAGGATGACAAGGAGATATAAATAATGCAGTATAAGACAGGTTTTTGGAATTACTTTCCGTTTGGTCATCTTGATAATACTGCGGCGGTAAAGGAATGGAAAGAATTAGGAATGACAATGCCTATGACTTTCCATTACAACCCCGAGAAAGACACTCCCGAGCAAATGCTTTCTTTGTTAGACGAATGTGAAAAAGCGGGAATGAAAGCAATAGTATGCGATCTGCGTACGCGTCTTTCGACGTATGAGAGAGTAGGCGAAGAAGCTTATATAGCGGGGGTAAAAGCCGCGATCAAAGATTTCGGCTCGCACCCTGCGACCTTCGGGTTTTTTATCGTCGACGAACCTACGTTCAGCAACATTGAAGGAGCGATCGCTGCTTGTCAAATCGTGAGTAAACTTGCTCCGAACTTAACGCCGTTGATCAATCTTTTCCCGTATTGGGAAGACGACAACTATTCGCAAGAAAAGGCGCTTGGAGCAGTAACGGCGAGAGATTACCAAGCGAGATTAGATGATTTTGTAAAACGTTCAGGCGTAAAAATCCTTGCTTACGACCGCTATGCTCAATGTACGTATTTCCAACAAGAGGCGTACCGTAGCTCATATTTCCGCAACCTAAAGATTTTTGGTGAAGTGGCGAGAAAAAATGGTATAGAGCTGTGGACGAGTCTACTTTGCATCGGACATTTCTCGTTGCGCGTACCCACTTCGGACGATATACGTTGGCAAATCTCAACGGCAATCGCGCACGGTGCGACGGGCATACAGTGGTTTAGCATTTATAAACGCAATTACGAAGGGAATTGGCGCGGCGGCCCTGTGGACGAATTTGGCAACAGAACGGAAACGTTTGCACGCCTTGCTCGTGAAAACCGTGTGTTTAGCGAATGTATAGCTCCCTATTTAGAAGGTTATACGTTCGACAAGGTAGAGCATCACAATTTGAGCATAGACGCAGGTGGCGGTATCGCGCAGTTTGAAGGGTTGGATGAATTGAAATTCATCACGTATGTTATCAATCCATCGCCCGTATCCGTTACGCGTTTTGTCAACAAAGAAGGGAAGGTAGCGTACGCCATCGTCAATTTAAATTCCACTGAGCCGACGAAAATTCGTTTAAGATTCGAAGGACCACTGTCAAAATACAACACAATGGCGCGTTGGTATGCCCCTGGTCAGATTGCAATCTATATGGAAGACGCAGTTAGATAAAACAAATCCAAAAATGAAAGCAAGGACGAAAAGGTGTGAAATGAAACAAGTTGAGCGCTTAACGTCGCTTCTCCCGTTTTAGAATGGGGCACAAAAACCAAAAGGAATAAAAAATAATATATTCAAGGAGGAACTAAAAGAATGAAAAGTAACAATGTAGCAAAACGCTTGGGTCTAGCTTCGCTGTGTTTAGTGACGGCAATTTCCGCATTCAGTGGAATCAAAACACTGAGCAACAACGTGGCGACAGCAGAATCAGGAACGATCCAAACAACAGATTTATTCTACACGACGGCGAGCGTGTCGAAAGAAAAGAGAAACGTGTATACGGGAACAAACGTAGCGACTGAAACCGACTGCTTGCGTCTTTCTTCCGACGAATCGTATTCGGCAATGTTTAAAAGAGTTTTTAAAGGCGAAACGACGTTAAGATTCAACTTCCCCGAAACGGATACAGCCGCAGGCGTTTACGGAAACTTCACTTTCCGTATCGCGGACGCAACGAATGATGCGAATTATTTTGAAGTAGAATACTATCCCATCGATGCAGGAAACTTAAATCTCACGGGTGCTTGTGTAATACATAATGAGCAAATTCGTACCAATAAAACGACGAAAGGTTCGGTATTTGGAAATGCAGGAGTATGGCAGACCACAAAAAAACAAACCGCTTCTGACACGGGGTATCAGGTTGCGCCAGCATTCTTAACATCTAACAAGACCAAAGCCGTATATTCCACTCGTGAAGGCGCGTTATCGCTTCGCTGGGATGATGATAAATTATCCGTATTCGTAAACTCTACGTACATAAAGGACGCGACCGATAATCACTGGCAATTGCTTTGCGCGTTCGACGGCACGACGACTTTTAAGAGTGGAACTTCTTGGAATATGCCGAAGATGAGCTTTGCGGATGGTTACACGATTAGCTTTTCGTCCAATAAGACGAGCACGTATGGCGCAAGGGACGTATCGTTCTCGAAAATTGAAAACGGTGATATTTACGACAAAGACGCAACGCTTACAAGCGGCACGACAATCACATTTGCGAATGACACGATAGAAAAGGACGAACTTATCCAAAAATTCGAAACGGATTTCGTTGAGATGACGGAAGAAGACATTCCCAATTTGGCTGCAGACGAAGTGTTCCTTGGTTGGAGAAACACAAAGACGAACCTTCTTTATCCTACGCATAGCTTTGTAAGAGCAAATGAATGTCAACCTTTGACGATCAATTTCGACACCGTGAACGGGGCAAGCGTGAGAATCGCCGGCAGATCGGGTATTCGTTTCCAAACGTTGTTTGATCCGGCGCAATACACAACGATAAAAGAAGCAGGTTATATTCAATCGTTCGGCACGTTGATTGCTTACACCGACACCCTGACGACAGTCGGTAAAGAGTTTACCATTGAAAATTATCAAGATCAAGATACGTTTGCAATCGTTCAAAACACCAAAGGCGTGTTTGATTATACCGATAAAAACAGCAAAACGTATAAAGCATATACGGCTGCTATTGTAGATATTGCAGACTACACGAAAGCGTATTCGGCAAGAGGGTATCTTGTGGTACAATACGCGAACGGTATGACGCACACGGTGTATACCGATTATAGCGCAACAGATAATTCCCGTTCGATTGCCGAAGTTGCGAATCGTTTAAAGACGAATAATGCGGCTTCATACAATGCAATGACGGATGCGCAAAAAGCGGTTATCGACGCATATGCGAAAGCGGCTGCTTAAAATAAGCCTGAAAATCAGGGAACTGAAAATATATAAAAATAAGGAGAAAAAAATGAAAAGAAACAATGTAGCAAAACGCTTCGGTGTCGCTTCGCTTTGTTTGGTGACGGCATTTTCCGCATTCAGCGGAATTGCTTCGTCAATGAACAACGTTGCCCTTGCCGAAGACGCAACGGAAGAAACCTTTGTTGCGGAGACGATCAACACCGAGGATTTGTTGGTGGATGCTCCAGAAACAGCCACTGTAGCCACAGAAACGAGAAACGTAGTTACCACCAGCGGAGGAACAAGCTCAAAGCAATGTCTTAGCATTTCTTCCGCCGAATCGTATACGGCAAAGTTTCAAAGAGTGTTTACGGGCGACACGACGTTAAGATTTAACTTCCCCGAAACGGATTCTCAAACATACGCTTACGGCAACTTCACTTTCACAATCGCGGACGCAACAGATCCTACCAAGTATTTTGAAGTAGAATACTATACTATTCAGTCTACTCGACCCGCAGGTAAAAATGCGACGTACGCTAATGTCAATTATGAAGGAGCAACGCGTACAGGAAAAACGTCTAAGAAAGCAACTACGGAGGGCTTTTACGATTATGAAGGCTCACGCCGAGACAAAAAAATTACGTCCGATGGCGACTATACCTATGCGGTTACGCCAGGCTTCCAGACCGCCTCTGCGTATGGTACTCAGACACCCTTTCGTACTCGTGAAGGCGCATTGTCTTTGAGATGGGAAGGTGATGCATTAACGGTGTACGTAAGCTCAGGGTCCTCGACCATGAAGCACGATCTTGCATTGATAAAAATTTGTGCATTTAACGGTACTTCTTACAACGCTAGTGGAAAAACTACTTGGGGTATGTCGAAGATAAGCTTTCCGAACGGATATACGATTAGCGTTTCGTCCGATAAGACGACGGGTACGAATGGCGCAACGGACGTATCTTTCTCGGAAATTCGAACAGGCACTCTTACCACGCCTGCTACACTTGCAAGCGGTATGACAATCAACTTCACTGCTGACACGGTAACGAAAGATTACGGCGTACAATATTATGAAGCGTTGGCGCAAACAGACAAACTGTTTCTCGGTTGGAAAGACAACACGAGCTTGTCGCTTTATCCTACCAATAAAGCGTTAGACATCATCAACGTAGCTCCCGCTAGCACAAACGATTATGATGCGGTTCTCTTGGGCTTTGAAAGTCTCAAAGGCGCAAGCGTGAGAATTGACACGTCGGCAACTGATCCCAAGTCGGGTATTCGTTTCCAAACCTTGTTTAACGTAGAAGATTATGCCACGGCAAAGGATTATATTGCAGAATTTGGTACGTTGATTGCCTATACCGACATACTGACGAAAGATTTCACCATTGAAAATTATACAACTGAAATCTCAACAAAAGCAGGAATTGATAAGGCAGTAGGCGATAAAGCGAAAACGTTCGCATACACCGATCCTCAAAGCGGTAAGACGTACACGGCGTATTCGGCTGCGCTCGTAGATATTAAGGAAGACAATTACACGAAAGCGTATTCGGCGAGAGGGTATATTGTGGTGAATTACGCAGACAGTACTTCGCAAACGTTCTACACCGATTATAACGTTACAAACAATTCCCGTTCGATTGCGGAAGTGGCATATAAGTTAAAGACGGAAGGCGTAGCTGAGTATAGCAAGTATAATACTGCGCAAAGAACGATTGTTGATACTTTCGCTGCGGCTTATGTAGCTTAAATAAAAGGGAGGATATAAAAATGAAAGCATATGAAAATGTAAAGGTTGAAGTTTTACAGCTCAAAGAAGATATTGTCCGCACGAGCGGTGAAGGCGTAGAAGGTGTGGAAGCACAAAAAAATAATCGCGACACCATTATCTTCGATTTTGGCATTTAATTAAACAGATAAAATCCACGAAGTCTTGCCTGATTTTTCGGGCAAGACTTTGTGGGGTATCTACAATAATTTTTTCACGAGAAACACGAGAGATGAAAAGAAACAATGCAGCAAAACGCTTTGGCTTAGCTTCACTTAGTTTAATATTGGCAATTTCCACATTCGGTGGATTTACGCCCTTTGCAAAGAGTGTTGCGTTTGCCGAAGAAACTACGACGGTTCAAGCGGAGAAGTTGGTGGACATGGCAACGTCGAATGCAACCACGATAACGCAGAACGATAACGGCTTGTCTATCGATTCTAACGCCGCGTATTCTGCAACGTTTGCAAGGGTGTTTAATGGCGATACGACGTTTAACTTCCGATTTGCAGATGATATAGACACTGCAATTTACGGCGACTTGAACTTCCGTATAACGGATGTAACAGACGCGAACAACTATTTCGATATAAAATACTATGTATCGAAAAGTCACGCCAGCAAAGATTCCAATTACACGGGTGTTTACGTACAATATAAAGACGAAATACGCATGGCTATTGCTTCCAGTGATTCTAAAGCGTACAACACGATAATAAAGGATAACAGCACGATTAGTTTCTTACCACATTTCTTGAACTATGGAAAAAGAAATGACCGCTTAGGTGTTTTGATGCTCACATGGAGCGCTTCGGGTGTTTTAACCGTAAAAGCAAACACCGCAACTACGAGTAGCCCTATGACGATGCGTACGGTTGCCAAGTTTGACGGCACGTACAATGAAGATGCCTTGAACAATGGATTTTCGGGCGAACAAGAGGGGGACTGTGGCTTGCCGAAACTGAACTTTCCGAATGGCTATACGGTTACCGTTTCTTCCGATTTCGAGCAGACGGGCGTACAGGATCACAGTTCAGGCGTATCGTTCACATCTATTATAAACAGCAAGACATACAATTTGACAACCACAACGCAATTTACAAAAGACAACTATATGAAAGCGTATGATATATTGAAGACGAAGCCTAAGGAAACGGGCAAGGTATTGCTTGGCTGGCAAGATGCGGAAAGCAAGCTCTATTCTAACGCTTCAGCGCTTACAAGCGGAACGATCGATCTTCAAACGTGCAAACCGTATTATTTGGGCTTTGACACCGTCAATGGTGCAAGCGTTAGAATCGACTCGTCGGGCATAGCCGACTCGGGTATCCGTTTCCAAACGTTGTTTAACTTAGAACAATACACGGCTTTGAGTGCAGCGGGAGTAATTGACTCGTTCGGTACGTTGATTGCTTGGACGGATACGCTCAAACGAGGTGATTTCACCATTGAAAATTATCAGAGCGTAATAGATGCGGGCACGGCTGCAACTGTTGCACAGGTGAAAAATGAGAATGGTACGTTTATACATACCGATCAGAGTGGTACGTACACGGCGTATTCAATGGCACTTATAAAGATTCAAGACTACACGAAAAAATATTCGGCAAGAGGGTATCTTGTGGTGAAATATGCCGACGGTAGTACGCAAACGTTGTATACCGATTATGACGTTAAAGTCAATTCCCGTTCGATTGCCGAAGTGGCATATAACTTAAAGACGGAAGGCGCAGCTGAGTATAATAAGTATACGGGTCAGCAAAAAACGATTGTGGACACGTTCGCGGCGGCTTACGTTGTGCCTGCGGCTTAACGCAGGGGATATAAAATTGAAAGTATATCAATATGCACCATTATCTTCGATTTTTGCATTTGATTGAAAGGATACAATCCAGAAAGTCTTGTCTGATTGTTTTGGCAGGATTTTGTGGGCTTATCTGATATAAATTTTTTTAAGGAGGACAGAAAAAGATGAAAAAAAACAATGTGGCAAAACTCTTTGGTATCGCTTCGCTTTGTTTAGGCGTGGCTATTTCCACATTGAGCGGAACTATGTTGTTAGATAACAACGTGGCGCTTGCCGGAGAAGCCGAAACAATGAAAGTGACAGAATTCTTATCTACGAGTCTTGCGGCGGATAAGATAACGCAGGACGAAAACGGGTTGCGTATTTCGTCGGACGACCCTTATGAGGCAACGTTCAAAACCGTCCTTAAAGGGAATACACAGTTCGTATTCTCTTTCCCTGAAACGTATACGGACGCCTTATACGGCGATTTCACTTTCCGTATAACGGACGCAATAGACCCGAGTAAATATTTCGATATAACCTACTACGTTGAAAGTGAAAAGGATTTTAATACCGCTCCTTACGTACAATACCAAGATGAAATACGTATGGCTAGTTATAATATAAACGGCGAATGGTATAATTATAAAAGGACGGGGAAATCCAATCACCCGTTCGCACCTTGTTTCCTGTCGAGAGCGTATGATGAGACAAGAAATAACCGTAAGGGAATTTTGTTGTTGTCATGGGTGGGCGACGTTTTAACCATAAGCTCAAACACTACTGGACTTCAAGACTTGGTTCTGTCGCGACCGAATATGATATCGATTGCTTCGTTTGACGGTACGTACGATTCAAGCGCGAAAGACAACGGTTTTGTGGGTGCGGGAAAAACAAGCTGCGGCTTGCCGAAAATAACCTTTCCAAACGGCTATATCGTTACCGTGTCGTCGTCCTTTAATGACGCGAGAACGACGGATAAAGCCTCGGACGTATTGTTCACGTCCATTATCAACGCCGATGCAACGTACGCGTTTGCGGCAGACGATAAAGGAAATCCCCCTAAAACGGAATTTGTTATGAATAAACAAATGAAAAAGTTTGCAGACGGATTCCAGGTTTTGACGACGAAAGAAGCTACCGCGGGTAAGTTCTTCCTTGGTTGGAGAAATACCGAAACCAACAAACTTTATCCTGCGGGTACATTAGCACAAAAGGGAACGTACGAAGCACTCGAAATCACTTATGAAACTATGGTTGGCGCAAGCGTAAGAATCGACCTCGACGGCGGCAAATCCGGTATTCGCTTTCGAACATTGTTTAACGTTGACGAATACGCAAAACTTGAAAGCTTTATTCAATCGAAAGGTACGTTGATTGCCTATACCGATACCTTGACGAACACGGGTAAAGAATTTACAATCGACAATTATCAGGGCGTAAGTACGTTTGCGCAGGTGAAAAACACCAAGGGTACGTATGAATATACCGATTCCGAAAGCGGTGCTACGTATGTGGCATATTCAATGGCAGTCGTAGACATTCAGGATTACACGAAAGCGTATTCGGCGAGAGGGTATCTTGTTGTAGAGTACGCAGACGGTAGCACGAAATTGATTTATACCGATTATGTCCAAGCGAAAAATTCCCGTTCGATTGCCGAAGTCGCAACTCTTTTACAACAGACGGAAGAGTATGCGAAGCTGACGGATGAAGAAAAACAGATTGTCGACTCTTACGTGCCGACTAACGTAGAACCCAATGAACCTGCTGGAGAACCCAATGGTTCAGAAAATAATCAAGAATAACAAGGAGAAAGAAAAATGAAAGATTATAAAAAATTATTGATGGAAATTTTAGAACTGGAAGAAGATATTGTTCGTACGAGCGGTGTCGGTGGTAGTGAAAGCGGTAGTGGTAGTGGAGACTCTACGTTAGATGATAACGATCCCCGCAACGATTACGACGACTTGATTCCCGATTTTGGAAAATAATTAAAAGAGATAAAAGCCTTGAAGTTTTGCTGTGGCTCAGACAAAACTTTGTAAGGCGTTATAAAAATAAATTTTTTCAAGGAAGATAGAAAAGATGAGAAGAAAGAATGTGGCAAAACGCTTCGGTATCGCTTCGCTCTGTTTAGCAACGGCAATTTCTGCATTTAGCGGAATTGCGTTGTTAGATAACGACGTCGCGCTTGCCATAGGTGGTAAGAACGAAGAACCCTTTTCGTGTATTACGGCGGAAAACCCTTATGCAATGTTGAGCTACGACGGTGGCGTACGCCTTTCGTCCGATACACCCTATGAAGAAACGCTCAATGGCGTTTTCACGGGGGATACGGCTTTGACGTTTACGTTCCCTGAAAATTTTGACAAGGAAAATAAATGGTACGGCGGTGAGTTTACGGTTCGCGTAACGGATGTAAACGACGAAAATAATTATTTTGACGTTTTGTATTATTCGTATACGAAAACGCAAACGGATGCGACGGAGTTTCCGACGGGCTATTCGCATACTTTTACGCGTATGGCAGTGAAATATAAAGGAATGGTTCGCGCGTTGAACAAAGATAAAAAAGGCATCGAGACGTCGTGTTCAAATAACACTATGATCGGTGCACCTACGTTTTTAACTCATTATCAAAATGGGCAAAAACAAGCAATCGAAGGAACAAGTAAGATTGCAGGTAAACTTACGTTTATTTGGAGTGCCGACGGCGTGTTATCTATTCTCACGAACAGTTGCGCCTCTGGCAACGGGGTTACACAATATACAATTGCAGCGTTTGACGGTACGTATGATAATACGGCAAACAACGATGGTGTTGTTTGGAGCGGTAAAACGGAAACAAGTTCTTTCGGTTTACCCAAGATCGCCTTTGAAGATGGCTATAAGATTTCGTTATTATCCGATTTCACTGTGAACGGTGCAGACGATCACGCAACGGACGTATGTATACAAGAAATTAAGACGGACGGAACGACAGCGGACGGCGAAACGACGTATAAAAGATCGGCGAACTATGCGGATTATAAAAATGAAGCAAAGATTACCGTTTTCAATCGCGGTAACGCCTATAAAACTGTGGAAGTCGGTGACGAGTTGATAATTCCCGTGGCAATCTACGACGACAATCAAGAAGTGATTGACGTGCAGGTGGTTCGTCCTAACGGTACGAAAGCGAGCGTTACGCCGGGTAAACCTTACAAAGTCAAGGCGAAAGGCGTGCATCACGTTACGTATACCGTTTATCATAAGAGCGATGAAAGTGTAGCGGCATTCTCCTTTACTGCAAAAGATTGGACTACCGTTGAAACGACAGATTTCGTACATACGGCGGCGAATGTAGAGCAGAATAACAACGGCTTGCAGCTTTCTTCCGACGAAGCGTATCAAGGCACGTTCAAAACTGTCTTTACAGGGAATACGACCTTGAAATTTAAATTCCCCGAAGCGTATACGGATGCGTATTACGGCGATTTCACTTTCCGCATAACGGATGCAACGGACGATAATAAATATTTCGATATTAAATACTACGTTTCAAACGAAACGAACAAGTATACGGGCGTTTACGTTAAATATGGAGACGAAGTGCGTCAGAGTCATCAAGACGGGACGGCTTGGTACAACGCAATACAAGAAAATACAGCCACCGTTGCATACGCGCCGTCTTTCCTGTCCTATTGTGGAGAGTCTGGGCAGTACGACGGTAATCGTATGGGAATTTTGTCTCTGGAATGGACGGAAGACGTTTTAGCCGTACAGGCAAACACGGGCGTAAACAACGACGCGACGCTTATGAGAACGATTGCTAAGTTTGACGGCGCAAATAGCTTTGTTGACCAAGAAAGTTGGGGTTTACCGACAATGAACTTTGCAAACGGCTATACCATCACCGTTTTCTCTTCCAGTGATAAGGCAACGGACGTGGTGTTCTCGGCGATTGAAAACGGCAACGTAACGTACGATTTCAGTGAGACGGAATTGATAAAAGATAGCAATATGCAAACGTTTGATAATACCTTCCAAACGTTGTCGACGGTGCAAACCATGACGGGTAAGGTATTTCTTGGATGGAAGAATACAACGACAAACAAACTCTATCCTGCCTATTCGGTTGTGAGAAAGGTTGCAGGTCAAAGCTACGAGACGGTTGTTATGATTTTTGACACCGTCGACGGTGCAAGTGTGAGAATCGACAGGGAAGGCGGTCAATCAGGCCTTCGTTTCCAAACGGTGTTTAACGTAGACGAATACGAGTCGTTAAAGGGTTATATTCAATCGTTTGGTACGCTGGTTGCTTATGCCGACACCTTGACGACTGTCGGTAAAGATTTCACCATTGAAAATTATCAAGGAGAATCTACGTTTGCACAGGTGCAAAATACCAAGGGCACGTATGAATATACCGATAGAACTGGCGAAACGTACACTTCGTATTCAATGGCAGTCATAGACATTGTGGACTACACGAAAGTATATTCAGCAAGAGGGTATCTTGTCGTAGTGTACGCAGACGGTAGTACGAAGACGATTTATGCCGATTATGATGCTACGGATAATTCCAGCTCTCTTGCCGAAGCGGCAATTTATTTAAAGATGTTAGATACAAACAAGTATAACAAACTGTCGAGTGCGCAGAAAGCGATTGTGGACGCTTACGTTGCGGCTCAGGGTTAATTGATAAAATATTAAAAAAGGGGAAACCCGCGAAGTCTATCTTGATTTTTTTTGAAAGATTTCGCGGGGTTCACTAAAAACAAGAAAAAATAAAATGAAAAGCGTCTTACGTTGAAACCATGAAGAAAATGGTGGAGAACAGGAAGAACAAAAAAATAAAAGAAGTGAGTAAAAGATATGAGCTATTTATTTTTAAGGTTTCCGGGTTTTAAGAGAAAAGCCGTGTCGTTGAGCTATGACGATTGTGTGGAAGCGGACCGCAAAATGATTGAAGTGATGACGGCGAACGGGTTAAAAGGAACGTTTAACGTGAATTCGGGATTGTTCGGTTGTGAGGGAAAGCATCTTACCGCGCAAGAGGTTGCCGAATTGTATCTTCCTTCAGGGAATGAAATAAATATGCACGGCTTAAAGCATAGCACGTTGTCGGAATTAGAGACACCATTGATAGTGAACGAAATTTTTTCAGATAGAAAAAATTTAGAACAACTTACGGGACAAGTGATTAAGGGTATGGCATATGCGAATCGATCACTTGAAAGCGAGAAAATTGCTCCCATTTTAAAAAATTGCGGAATTTCCTATGCAAGAATCAGTGGGACTACGGGCACGTTTGACCTTCCCAGAGATTGGATGCAACTGCAGTCAACGTGTTGTGATTTTTCGCCAACTGCAATGGACTTGGCGAAGAAATTCGTGGAAACGGAAGAGCCGAGTTATTATTGGTCTCGCTCGCCGCAATGGTTTTTAATGTACGGACACGCAAGATTTACCTACGAACGCAACAATGTTGAAAAATTTACGCAGTTGTGTGAATATTTAGGTAATCGCGACGATATTTGGTATGTAACGGTCGGTGAAATGTACAGATACGCGCAAGCATACGACAGATTGGAATTTTCTGCCGACGGAACGCTTGTGTATAATCCAAGCGCGATAGACGTATATTTGGATTATTACGATAAAAAATATATCGTTCGAGCAGGAGAAACGATTCGTTTAGAGATAAAAGATTTTCCGTAATTGTTTTTTGAAGGGGGAAAATGAAAATCCTTAAACGTGGGGAAAATAGATTTCTATGAAAATGCATCAAGTTAGACAAATTGTATTCGATAACGAAATTACGCTTTGGTGGGAGCGCCATTCGCTTCCGCAAGGCGGTGGATATGCGGTTTCGCTAAACGGCGAAGAACAGAAAAAAACGGCGAAAACGCATTATGAGTTTAAAAATTTACTGCCTGAAACGGAATACGTATTTTCCGTTTCGCTTGTAGACAAAGCGGGAAATGTAATTGAAAAAGTGGGTGAGGGCACGGTAAAAACGCTCAAAAGTAAAAAGCGTTTGGACGTAACGAAAGCACCTTACTTTGCGGTTGGCAACGGCGAAACGCTCAATACTGCCGCCATTCAGCGCGCGCTCAACGATTGCAAGGCAGACGAATGTGTTTATTTTCCCAAAGGCATCTATATGACTGGCGCGCTTAACGTGCACTCGGATACGGAGATCTATTTGGATAACGACGCGGTTTTGCAAGGTACGGGTAACGTCGAAGACTATCTCCCTAAGCGCAAAAGCCGTTTCGAGGGCGTGGAACGGGAGTGTTATAGCTCACTGTTGAATCTCGGCGAGTTGGATAGAAACGGCGGGTATAATTGTAAAAACGTGGTATTGCGCGGCAGCGGAACGGTGTCGGGCGGTGGCGAGCGTTTGTGTTGGGCGACGATTGAAACGGAGCGGGAACGCCTGAAAAAGTTTTTAGATAGCAATGCGGACTACGTGAAAACCTGCGAAAATGAAAACACGCTCCCTGGTCGGGTGCGTGGGCGACTCATCAATATGAGTAACTGTCAAAACGTGGTTATGTCGGGAATCACAATGCAATACGGTCCTGCTTGGAATATTCATATGATATATTCCAAGGATATTACTACCTGTGGTTGTAAAATTATATCGAAGGGCGTGTGGAACGGCGACGGGTGGGACCCAGATTCATCGGAAAATTGCGCGGTATTCAACACGGAATTCCAAACGCACGACGACGCAATTGCCGTTAAATCAGGGAAGAATCCCGAGGGGAACGTGATCAACCGACCGACGAAAAACGTATATATTTTCGATTGCCACGGTCGTAACGGCATAGCGGTAGGTAGCGAAATGTCGGGCGGGGTAGACGGCGTATATATTTGGGATTGCAACTTTTCCGTGTCGTATAACGGCATAAAGATTAAAACAACGCCAAAACGCGGTGGTTACATACGTAACGTTCACATTTGCGACGGTGTGTTTGCTGCCATTTACGTATTGACGGACGTTCCGTATAACAACGACGGCGAAGGTGCGCCTACGCTACCGGAAATCGAGAATATTTCGATAGAGAACGTGGAAAGTTTGGGCGTTTCGATTCGGCAAGGCGAGCCACATATTATGCCGCCGATTACCGTTAGTGGATTGAGTGAAGAACATCCTATTTGTAACGTAGAGATTAAAAACGTGCGTTTCCATAAACTTGCAAACGGCGAAAATCCCGATATGGAAATTAAAAACGTTGAAAATTTAGTGATAGAAAACGTGCAATATCAATAAGACCTAAAAAACAGAATAAAAAAAAGCGCCACCGATTTTAATCGGTGGCGCTTTTTTTATAGTCGATTACAACAAAAAAATGGCGACCCAGAACGGGCTCGAACCGTCGACCTCCAGCGTGACAGGCTGGCGCTCTAACCAACTGAGCTACTGGGCC
>ERZ808043.49-NODE-49-length-33193-cov-10.189032_pt1 | contig 33193 bp, 16 predicted proteins | sample MGYA00380194_ERZ808043 | MGnify/ENA primary metagenome ERZ808043 (study PRJEB31490, sample SAMN06133370) | cow dung metagenome | isolation source: H3 | host: cow | place: China: Chengdu | collected 2015-05 ...
ACAACAAAGCAGAATACATCAATGGTGTTCCGACCAAGTTGGAGCCTACTCCTGCCGATACGGTTATCTATACCTTCGACATTGCTCCCTACAACGATGGTACGCGTAAAGGCTCTATCTCGTTCTATGCCAACGAAGGTGCTCCCATCTCCTATACCTTCCTCCAAGGTATTGTCGATGTTACCGTGGCAGAATTCTTTGCTGCCGAGGTTAATGAAACCACGCAATACCGCATCGTGGGACACGTTACTGGTTTCAACAACTACAACAACAACTTTTACCTCAAGGACTATACCGGCGAGGTGTATGCATACTATGTCAACACCCAGGGCGTTGAGAATATTGCTATTGGCGACTTCGTAACCGTTGTAGGTACACGTAGCGAATACAAAGGTACTCCCCAGTTGCCCAAGGGCACTCTGCTGGAGAAGCACACCGCCAGCCCCGAGGTAACCGTAGCTGAGTTCCTCACCAAGGAGGACAGCAAGGATGTTTACTACAAACTGACCGGTACTATTACCGAGATCAAGAATGCCCAGTATGGCAATGTATATATCCAGGATGCCAATGGCGATATCGTATATGTATATGGTCTTCTGCCTGGTTACGGCGCAACAGGAGATGCCAAGAAGGGTCTCGTGGAGGCCAAGGGCCTGAAGGTAGGTGATACCATCACCATCGTAGGCAACAAGGCTTCTTATAAGGGCGCCCCCCAGGTAGGCAATGCCGTGTACATGTCGCACACTTCATACTAAAGCTGACAATAGTTCCCAAAGGCTAATTATAATTCCGTTTATCTATTAACAGCATCTCGGAGAGCAGTTAAAGGATAAACGGGATTTTTTATTAGTAAATATGACCTAATGGTCTGAGGGACTGCCGTTCGGAATAAAAGAAATTTTTCAACTATCTCTTAATATTTTTGGTAAACGCACACTTATTCGTACCCTTGCTCCTCGGCGAATATTTTCCTAAACTGCACAATGCAAAAGCAATAAGAACGGTAAGTATAAGCAGAAAGAGCGCTTTCTATAAAATGTACTCAATATTGGGGAGTATTGTACTAAATGTTCAGGAGCAACGTACTTAACATTGCGTACAATTGTCCTCAACGTTTAGTACAATTTTATGAAAACGTTTTTCAACTGTTTATTTCCTTGTCTTAAAGCTTTTGGTAATCGTTGTTGACGCCTTTATTCCACAAATTTGGAAACAGGTGTTGCAGACTGATTTGAGTTAGTCAGTTCGGACGCTGCACGCAGCGTCCCTACAGGGAAAGCGGGGTATATGAAGATATAAGCAACTCAGGAGGCGAGCACTGTGGTGTCTGCCTCCTGAGTTGCTTATGGCGGTAATTGTTCCTGCGTTTATTCTACGACGGACTTCTGGACTTATTAAATAGCGAAGTCTGCGTTATTCTACGACTATTTTCTTGCCCTCCACTATATTGATGCCATGTTGGGGAGAGTTCAGGCGCTGCCCGGCAGTGTTGTATATGTGGCGTTCCTTGTCTTGTGTTTCTGCCAGGGTGTTCTTTATGCCTGTGGATGTGGGCAGGCTGATAGTGAATTTGTCTGTATCAGGTATGGTGCACTCCATCCAGCACTGGTTGGCGGCAATGTCGGTAGTGCCGTTGAAGGCTTCAAGGGCTGGTGTGCCGTCTTGCACGGCGAGCAGATATTTTGTTGCATCTCCGTTCTGGCTGAGTTTCTCTGTCACGTAGTTGCCTTTGAGCAAGGACTGCTCGTGCGCCCCCTTGGCATTGTCGTCCTTCATGGTGATGGTCAGGGTGTAGTAGCCCTGCTCTCCGTTGATGATGGCAGGAGTGCCTCCTTTCAGAGTTTCACCTGAAACGGCTATTGGTGTCAGCGTGCAGGTATAGGTGCTGTTCTCGGCATTGAATTTCATGCCATCGGTTGTAATGTCATAGGCACAGGTTCCCTCTGGCACGATTACGTTGAAGGGCAGGCAGATGCCAGCCATGTTGCCTGTTGGGATGGTGAAGGGAAAGGAGGTCAGTTCCTCGATGGCGTACGAGGCAAGTCCTGCTTTCTCCGCCTTGTCGTTGCCAGCCACGCCATGCTCCGTATAGATGTTGACATAGTTTATTCCCTCGCTGGTGCTTCGTATCTTATAGACGTCTGCCGTAGAGGTCTCCTCAATCAGGTATTTGCCAGCCTCGGACTCATTGTCGGAGAACATGATGTGACCCCATTGTGTAAGTCGGGGTTCGCGCAGAAACTTGCCCTGCATGGATATGGTATGCCCCAGTCCGGACGGACGCACTATGACCACCTCATCGCCGGCAGATGTGCTCGTGTAGTGGTCGGGTGAGATGATTTTGAAACCCTCGCTATTGTGACGGTCGTGAGTGGTGTTGTAACCAATGAATACAGGCTTGCCCTTGTATTTTATATGGTAGGCACCATGGTATATGGAATTGGAAGAGGATGAAAGGCGTACCCTTTCCAGTTCCATGCTGATGCTGTCGCACACGGACTTGTATTCGGTGGCCTTGTTCACGGTCTCGTCGTACTCGCCGTTCACTCTCTGGAACAGTTGGGGCGAGGTGGAATAGCCCGTCTCTATCTTCGGTCCCCAAGGTATCATTGTGGCGCCACCCTTTGGCTCTATGAACTTCCACTTGGGAGTGCGTATTGTCAGGGTATGGTTCTGTGCCATGCCTATGGCATAGTCGCGTCCGTCGCCCTCAGCACCAAACCATGTTGCCTTCTGCCCGGGCTGACCGTCGGGCGAGAGGGCCTTGCCCTTGCCAACGCCCACAACACTTGCCATCACGTCCAGGAAGTCAATCTGCGAGAGCAAGGCATCCCTTGTTCCTGCCTCCTGTATTTCAGCGGGCCAGTGCACAATGAAGGGCACACGTGTGCCACCCTCAAAGGCACTGTACTTGCCGCCACGCAAGCCGCCAGTGGGAGAGTGCTCGCCCACCAGTTCCTCGGCCTGGTCCTGATAGCCGTCGTCCAGCACGGGACCGTTGTCGCTGGTCAGTATGATGATGGTGTTCTCCAGCAATCCCTGTTCTTCCAGTGTGCGTACTATCTCGCCCACGCTCCAGTCAAACTGCACTATGGCATCGCCACGCAATCCCATCTCGCTGGTGCCGCGGAATCGGGGATGTGGGAATCGTGGCACATGCACATCGTTGGTGGCAAAGTACATGAAGAAAGGTTCGTTGCTATTCTCCTTTATGAAGTCTACGGCATGAGTGGTGATGCTGTCGGCAATGTTCTCGTCCTTCCACAGAGCCTTGCCGCCACCCTTCATATAGCCAATGCGACCGATACCGTTTACGATGGAGTAGTCGTGTCCGTGCGAACTCTTCAGGTTGTAGAGCAGTTCCGGGTTGTCGCGCCCCGTGGGTTCGCCCTCGAAGTTCTTGTTGTAGTTCACATATATAGGAGCCGTGGGGTCGTAGTTTGCCACGGTGCTGTTCTCTATGAACACACAAGGCACACGGTCGGCGGTGGCAGCCATGATGTACGAGTAGTCAAACCCTATGTCGGGCAGGGCAGGGGAGATGGGCTTGTTCCAGTCTTGCTTGCCCGTCTGTGCTCCCAGTCCCAAGTGCCATTTGCCAAAGGCAGCCGTGGTGTAGCCGGCATCCTTGAACACGTCAGCCACGGTGTATTGGTCGGGCGAGATAATCATGGCAGCATCGCCGGCAGCCACGTCGGTTCCCTGCTTGCGGAACGGGTACTGGCCGGTAAGCAAGGCATAGCGCGAAGGGGTACTTGTGGATGCCACGGCATGGGCGTTGGTAAAGCGCAGACCGTTCTGTGCCAGTTTGTCCACGTTGGGCGTCTGCACGCCCTTTGCGCCATAGCACCCGAGGTCGCCAAAGCCCAGGTCGTCGGCATATATCATCACCACGTTGGGACGTGTCTGGCGTGAGTTGGGCTGAAAGCCAGGATTTTGTGTTGCCTCCTGGGCAAAGAGAGCGCCAGGCAGTGTGGCAAGGGGGAACAATGCTTTGTTCAGGTTTCTCATAAGGGGGTAAAGTGTTAATTGTTAGAGTCGTAAAGGTAGGGACGCAGCGTGCTGCGTCCGAATTGGCAAAAGATGGAGTGTTTTGCGAGTGGGGAGGTTCAGCATCCAGATTATCTTAAAACGCTGTTTGCGGACGCAGCACGCTGCGTCCCTACTGTTAGGTGTTTACGTTTTTCGCTCACCGCTCATCAGCTCATCGTTTTTACCTTTTCGTTTCTGTGTGAGATAAAAGATAAGAGCGATTTTGTTTTTCGCGCAAAGAGCGCAGAGAGCGCAGAGATTTATTCTCTTTCGTTTTTCACGCTGGCGCTGGAGGGGTCGTAAACTTCGTTACGACAAGAGTGCGCAGAGGGTTTATCCACCCCCTCCCCCCTACGGGGTACTCGTCCCTGTCTCAGGGGGAGAAAGTGGGTGATAGCGTTAGCCAGTAGTAACTGACTGTCCCCCTGAGACAGGTGGGACGAGGAGCGAAGCGACGGAGGGGGTGGATAGTTTTCCGTTTGACGTTGTTGAACCTGTTCCCTACCGCTCACTGTTCATCGTTCATCGTTCATCGTCATCGTTTTCCGTTCTCTAACGGTGTTTGCTTGACAAAGTTACGAATAAATGCCTAAAATGCAATGCGCACGACGTTAAATATATATAACACACCTTGCCCGTCCCCTTGTTTTTACAATAATGTGCACTCTTTCCTTTGCGCCTTTGCATATTATTTATAACTTTGTCCCCTGTTAATGCGATAACAATACAATAATTAATAATCCTAAACAAACAATCAGAATGAAGAAGTTTTATCTCCTCCTCGTTGCCATGCTTTGCGGTGTGGTAGCGACCAGGGCGCAGGAAGTAAACACCTCGTGGTCAGTTGGCACCGGCGCAAACGACAAGGCCAACATCACATGGATTGGTTTCGCCGTCCCCGAAGTGAATGACGAAGGCGATGCTGTTACCGAGGTTCCTCTGAACAATATCCACCTGTGCACCAATACAAACGGTACTAACGAGAAGACAGCCTACATGGTTATCTCCTCTACAAAGGACATCAGCGGCAAGGTGGGCATCTCCACCAACAAGCCTGCACCACAGAACAACCAGTTCGTGGAGTACAAGTTCGAGAACATCACCCTGCAGGCAGGCAAGACATACTACATGTTCTTTTCCACCTCTAACACCAGCGTAGCATCCTGCGGTCAGCGCATTGCCATTTCCAGTGCAAGCGGCAACTACGGTCCCAAGGTCTTTGCCGGTGCCGAGAAGACCTGGCTCCCCTATTTCAAGGTCAACGTGCCTGATCCCAACGCCCTGCCTCCTATCTTCTCTGCTACCTATGGCGAGAAGTGGCTGCGCCTGAGCAACTGCAACAATGCCAACTATGCCTGGAGTGCCCCCTCTGCCAGCAAGGCAGGTACAGCACAGATGGACATGAGCCAGGAGAACCAGTTGTTCTGCTTTGTGGGCAACAACACCGATGGCTTCGTTATCTATAGCAAGACTCTGGGCGAGCAGTACAAACTCACCGCCAGCACCTCTCCCGGCAATGGTACCGCAGCATCATGGACCACCGGCACTGCCGCCAAGTGGTTCTTGGACATGAGCCAGAATCAGGCCGAGAGCAAGCCTGGCATAGGTATTACCACCAAAGTGTCTAGCGGACAGTCGCTGAATATGTATGGCGGCGCAGGTGGCGACCTGAAGTTCTACAGCATCACCGATGCCGGTTCGCGCTGGACCATCAGCCGTATCAATCCCGACCCCGTGAACATTGCCTTTGCCGTAACCGGCGAGACCAAGTATCCCGAGACCAACACCCGCATTGGCGAGTTCCGCATGACCTACGGCAGTACCACCTCTACTACCACCGTTACCAAGGAACTGGACGGACAGAAGAAGAAAATGTACCTGCCCTATGGCCAGAAGGTGAGCATGAGCACCTGGACCTACCATGGTTGGAAGGGCAGCGTGGAGGAGACTGAGGAAGGTACTATGGTTACCTTTGCCGGTGATATGGAGAGCGAGTACCAGTACCTCTGGTATCACAACAATCCTCCTTACCGCATCCCCGCCATCGCAACACGCAAGGATGGCAAACTCCTGGCAGTATGCGACTATCGTCCCTGTGGTGGCGATATAGGTTTCGGTCGTGTGGATCTGGTTCAGCGCATAGGTTCTCCCGACGGCACAAAGTGGGAGAAGGGTACCACCATCATTACCGGTAACGAAAAGGATTCATGGAACGGCAACGACGGCTTTGGCGATCCTGCCATCTGTATTGACCGCGAGACAGGTCGTGTGCTGCTGATGGCTGTAACTGGTCATACCGTTTGCGGCAGCGCCACACGCCAGAACCCCAACCGTATGGCACGCTTCTACAGCGAGGACGGTGGCGAGACCTACCATAGCATGACAGAAGGTCGCGACTCCATCTACGACGATATCACCGAGGAGTTCTACAGCCTTTGGGACACCGAGGCATACAAGGCTGGTGACAAGACCAGTACCGACCAGTATACCGCACAGAGTTTCTTCATTGGTTCTGGCCGTATCTTCCAGAGTTCCAAGATCAAGGTTGGCGAGTACTATCGTATCTATGCCGCACTGTGGAGCAAGGATATGCACAACCGTGTGGCATACTCCGACGACTTCGGTATGACATGGCACATCCTGGGCACTCGTCAGGACATGCCCTTCCCCAACTTTGGCAATGCCAACGAGCCCAAGTGCGAGGAACTGCCCAACGGCGACGTCATAATGTCTGCACGCAAGCCCCATGGCCGTTACTACAACATCTTCACATACTCCGACATAGAGAAGGGACAAGGCTCTTGGGGCACAGGCACCGATAGCAACATTCCTGCACCCAGCGACTGGAACGGTACCAATGGCGAGATTACCACCTACCAGGTGGAGGATGCCGACGGCAACCTCTGCAACATCGTGCTTCAGTCCTTGCCACTCGGCCTGAACGAATATTCCGGCGATGTGCGCCGCAATGTAGGTTTCTACTACAAGGACATCACCAGCCCCAACAGTTACCAGAAGGCTGGCAAGAACGACGTGGCAACCTTTGCCAACGGCTGGCAGAAGGGCATGGTGGTGAGCACCACACAGACGGGTTCTGCCTACAGCACCTTCACCCTGCAGAACGATGGCCGCATAGGTTTCTTCTACGAGGAGACCCCCGGCGGCTACTCCATGGTGTACGTTTCGCTGAGCATATCCGAGATAACCAACGGCAAGTACGTGCGCATCGTTGGCGATGCACAGCCCACTGATGCCACACCATTGGACATCACCTATACATATATGTATGGCAACAACGTGTGGTACGAGCAGAAGGAGGTTGCCTATGTGGGTGAAACATTCCCTCCTGTTCAGACCCCTGCCTACGTAGAGACCAGCGGTGCTCCAGAGGGTAAGGCAAGTGCCGAAGATGCCGGCAAGAACTTCGTTATCACATGTACGCTGAGCGAGGACATACCCTTCCTGCCTTCTGCATCTTTCAATGAAGGTGTGTGGTACTCCCTCACCATCCGCAGTAACAAGTACCCTTACTACGATGCCTCCGCAAAGCAGTTCCCCTGTGCTACCGCCAAGCCCAGTGGTGACAAGGCTCTGTTTGCCTTCGTGGGCAACCCCTATACCGGTTATAAGATCCAGAATCTTGCTCTTGGCAAGGAGAAGGCCATGGGTGGTGACGTTGCCAACAATGCCCATGTGTCGGTTGTAGACCTTGCCTCTGCCCCCACTTTTGTTTTGGAGAACAACAGCGGTGTTCTGGTGTTGCGCAACACAGCCAATAGCCTTGGCTACCTGAACGATGTCAACAGCAAGTTGGGCTATTGGGTAACATCCCAGGCCGCCACTGACGGCGGTTCTTCTCTCGCTTTCACGTTGGAGCAGAACAATGCCACCGGCATCGTGGAAACGGAAAACGGCATTGTGGAAACAGAAATCTATGACCTCTCCGGTCGCCGCCTCTCTGCCCCTGTAAAGGGTGTCAGCATCGTGAACGGCAAAAAGGTTGTAATTAAGTGAGGTCGGTAGGGACGCTGCGTCGTCAGCGTCCGCCAATAAGCTTTGACAAGACTCTCGGACGCATGCGTTCCTACAGAAGATAGAGTGTCAATACACCAAACCCATTTGGGCGGCCAGGAGCAATCCTCTGGCCGCCCAAATGTTTTTACCATTCCCCTTGGGTGTGGTTCGTCTCTACGGCACAATGTCCCACAGGGAGCATGAAAAATGCCCTCGAGACGTCAAGGGTCGGTCCTCCCGAGGACCAAGCCGAAAGAACCAGGAACTCTCGCCTCGGTCCTCGGGAAGACCAAATTGGGGGTTCGGGAATAGCCGAAGGGATTGGCGGGCTCGAACTTGATAATGCTCCATTGTATTGCACATGACATGCGGGTTATGTGCAGTGCGGAGTTCTTAAAATCTGTTAAATGTTAAGATTTGTTAACAGGGGGGGGGTAGCAGGCAATATTGTTATGACTTCTCACAGATAAAAGCGCTACCTTTGCAATGATATTTACACCTCCCATGTGGTAGTGTGTAGTATCAGAAAGATAAAAAGGTATCTGTAGAGGATAATATATTTTAGGGAGTCAATAGTGTTGAGAGCATTATTCGTTTTCTTCTTTTCGGTTATTTGTTTATGCTATCCATGCCATGCCCATGGCGTGACGGATAGTGTGAACAGCGACCGCTATGCCCTTTACTATTATTGCGACCGCATAGACCTGCAAGAGGACTATCTGGACAATGCCCTGCAGATGGCACGTATCAGGGACATCCTTGCCCGCTCGCCACGCATAGACAGCATAGCCATCTATGCCTATGCCTCGCCCGAGGGTGCACCTCATCGCAACGATTGGCTTGCAAGGCGTCGTGCCGAGGTGGCACGCGACTTCATCCTTGCCAATCTGCCCAATGACAGTGTGCTCCTGCCCCAGAACATCATCCTGCATCCCATGGGCGAGAACTGGGAGGGCCTGTACGAGGAACTGGATGCCAACTACCACCTGATGAACAGAGACCGTGTGATGAAAATCATGCGTGCCGACATACCCACCGAGACAAAGAAGTGGCGACTGAAGCAACTGGACAATGGCTTTACCTACAACTGGATAATCCGCCATCACATGCCTGCCCTGCGTGTGGCCACTTGGCTGTGCGTGTACCAGCCCATACCGGAATTTGTGCCGGATACGATGCCCGACATCAGTGTGGAGATGCCCACCTTGCCAGAATTGGAACCCTTGCCGGTTACCGAGGTTTCACGCAGGAAGAAGACCATTCTGGCTCTGAAGACCAATCTCCTGTACGACGCCCTTAGCCTGGTGAACTATTCCATAGAGGTGCCTATTGGCGAGAGATTCTCTGCACTATGGTACCACCAGTTTCCGTGGTGGACATGGGGACAGGCCGACAACCAGTATTGCATACGCTTCCTGAGCATAGGAGGCGAGGGACGCTGGTGGTTCAAGCCCATGCCGCGCCCACAGATGGGCAAGAGCGTGCAACGCGACCGCCTGATGGGGCACTTTGTGGGCGTTTATGCCGAATCCGGCAAATGGGACTTTGAGTGGGGGCGCGACATCTGTCATCAGGGCGAGCACTGGAGCGTGGGCCTGAGTTACGGTTACTCCATGCCTTTGGGCAGACGCCTGAACATGGAGTTCTCCCTGTCTTTGGGCTATGCCTCCATTGCCTATCGTGGATACACACCCAGCGAGGACTACGAGATACTGTGGCGCGACCCGGCAAAGCAGGGCCGTTGGCATTACTTTGGCCCCACCAAGGTGCAGGTGTCGCTGGTATATCCCATTCTCCTTACCACCAAGAAGAAAGGAGGCAGCAAATGAGCGTGAGGTTCCTCTGCCGGCTTCTGTGTGCGTGTGCTATGGGCTTCCTGCTGCTTTCTTGCGAGCATCGCCCGCTGGAAGACCCCGCCAATGCCCACTACCTGCGCGTTTATCTGGACGAGAACCTCAGGAACGTGACCTTTGGTTTCTATAACCCGCAATACGAGCGCCCACATTATTCAACCCCCAGAGTTATGCGTGCCGTACTGGCAGACCCACATACCGGCAGGGTGATGGCAGAGAGATACCTGCAGAACCAGGGTACTGACGAGAAGGGCTATTACATAGAAGGATACATAAATGCTCCTCCCGGCACATATAACCTGCTGGTATATAGTTATGGTGCCCCATATACTATGGTACGTAACGAGAACGACTATTATACGATGCAGGCTTATACCAATCGCGCGAGCGACTATTACCACAAGTATATGCCGGAACTGATGCAAAGAATAGACGCCGGTACCATCCGCCAGCAGCCCGACCACATGTTCCACGAAATGATGGAGAACATAATTATAGTCAGAAATCAGGGCGTGGATACCTTGCGCAATGCCAAAGGAGAGCACTTCACGGCACGGAGTATGGTACGGAGCTACTACATCCAACTGAAGGTTAAGGGCATTGAATGGGCACGCTCGGCAGTTTCGGTGCTCAGTGGTATGGCAGGCTCTTCGTACATGCACAGATACGACGGCATGGCTGCTTCGGACCCGGCGTATGTGCTTTTCTCGCTGAAGCAGGCCAGCAGGAGCCGCTCCTCCGATGGGGAAAGCACAACGGCAGTGCTCTATACCACATTCAGCACCTTCGGCAAACTGGCCGAGGAGAGAAATATGCTTACCGTAACCTTTGAGTTCTCCAAGGTAGACGGCACCACCCAGGTGGAGCAGGTGGACATTACGGACATGTTTGCCACCCCCATGGTGCGGGATAACCAGTGGATACTGCTGGAGCACGAGGTGGAGATTGCTCCGCCGGACGATTCCGTCATAGGCGGAGGAATGACTCCCGGTGTGGACGACTGGACGGACATAGAATCAGATATATATTTATAAGAGTAACAACTAATATTAACCCAATTATTAACTTAACATTTCATTCACTATGAAGAAAAGAGTTTTGTTTATGGCTTTGACAAGCGTGGCTTTGTCAAGCTGTGTATCTGACCAGATGGAGAATGGTGCAGGTGTTGCAGGTCCCGTGAAACTGACCTTCGACTCTCCCGTACTGATGAACAACTCTGGTACCAGAGCCAATTATTACGGCGAGGTGGGAAGCCATACTTACGATGGTTCAAGCACCGTTTACACCTATCCCAAGGAGGAGGACTTCACCATTTTTGCGGTTCAGCACGATGGAGGTTTTGCAGGTTGGTCTGCTGCCCAGGTACACGAAATCAACAACACCACCGTCAAGTACGACCAGAGCGTGGACGGTTGGGCACCTAAGAATTCAGAGGACAACTACTATTACTGGCCCTCTGGCAAGATGTCTTTCGCCGCTACTTCTCCTGCCGATCTGGAGTTGCCCGGAGTAGTTACAAGAGCCTACGGCGCAAATGGCTTGACCATTACCGGATTCGAAGTTCAGTCTACTGCCGACAAGCACTACGATCTGTTGTTCAGCACCAGAACAATCAACAAGACTTCTGCCGACATGCTCCAGGGTGCAAGTTATTACAGCGGTATCCCCATCCAGTTCCAGCATGCCCTCTCTTCTGTTCGCTTCTCTATCCAGAACACCACAGATGCCGATGTTGTCCTGAAGGAAATCAAGGTTTACGGTGTTAAGTACAAGGGCGACTTCGCTGAGAATCTGGATGAAAACACCAGCGACTATTCTCAGTATGTAAGAGGAACCAATGTAAATCCTGCATGGGACGTGAAGAACGACATCATAGACGAGGCAAATGGCTATGTAGGATTTACCGGTAGTGTAGGTTTCCCCATCTCTGCACAGTATGTTGCTGCACTTTCAGCAGCAGACACTGATGCTGCTGATGAGAACGAGGAGTCACATCAGTTGCTGCTGATGCCTCAGGAGCTGACCGACGATGCATGCGTGAAGGTAACCTACACCGTTAATGGTCATCAGCACAGCAAGGTGGCCAAGTTCAATGAGTGGAAGGACACCTCCGATAATGAAGTGGACGAATGGCAGATGGGTGTACGCTACACCTACCGTCTGGTGTATAGCCAGGGTACTGCCGATAAGGACAAGATTTACTTCTCTCCCAGCACCGACCAGTGGGTGGAGCATGATATTGTCGTAATCGAGTTGTAATAGATTTTGTAAAACGAATACATTTTCCCCGGATGTGGGTTCCAGAGCCTGCATCCGGGGATGACTGAGAGTCAGAAGTTTAGTTTATAGTGTACATGATACCCCAAGTGCGCAATACCATACGCAAGGTGATATGCCTGTCGGTGCTCCCTGCCTTGTTGCAAGCATGCAGCGAGGGGGCAGAAACTCCTGTGCCACAACCAGAGGGACCTGCCATCAGGTGGAGTGTCTGCTCGGACGAGGCTCAGGTGACCAGAGCATTGGTAAGCGACGATGTCCTGCGCACCTCATGTACCCCCGATGCCTATGGCAATAGTGAAAGCATCGGTGTGTGGGGACAATATGCCATAGACGAGGGCGGACAGACGAATGTATATCCCGAGTTTGTGGCAACACCTCTGACCTATGCGCCCAAGCAGGTAGATTCCAATCCATACAACGAATGGAACTATCCTGGCGAGGCACGCATGTGGCAGATAGGTGGCAGATACGACTTCAGAGCATGCTATCCGCAAGCCCTGATGTCAAGCCTGATGACACAGATGGATGCCACCATAATTCAGGGAGGTCCAGTTAACACTTCCGTGATACAGACGGACCTGCTTGTGGCTGCTGCACATGTGGACACACGGACGGATGTGCTTTCCGGTCCTGTGCCTCTGAATATGCAGCATGTCTTTTCGGCCCTGAGGTTCAAGGTCAGGGCAGAGGAAGGCTATACTCCGCCAACAGGAGATGGCGTAACCTCCTGCTGGTTGCAGAATATCGGGGAGGGAACGAACCTGTTTTCGCCTTCCGGATATCTGGTACATTCCGGCAACAAGGAACCGGAAATCACATGGTACACCTATGAATCGGTGTCTACACCCATGTATAAATGGGAGAACAACGGTGTCTCCTTCAAAACGGAGGGAATATTATACACGTCCAACGGAACCCAGACCGGAAAGGAATATACCGGCAACGAAGGATGGCTGTTGGTCGTACCACAAACAATAGCGTCGGGCACACTGCAATTCTGCTATACGTTGAAAAGCAGTCTCGGGCAGGTGTTCAGGGTGAATATCCCTGCCATCACCTATGTGCACGGTATGCGCTACACCTATGTGCTGGTAATTGGCGGTGCAGGGGTGGAACTGAAACTGAGTATTGCCAAGTGGAATCAGTTGGATTCCGTCTACGATATAGTTCTATAAAAACAAACCTGAAAGGATGAAGTACGGATTCATGCTCCTTTACGTCTTGTGTGGCATGCTGCTTGTGGGCGGCTGTACCGAACTTGCCCCTGAAGTAGGCATGGGGCAGGGGACTTCGCTGACTCTGATGCTCAGGAATGGGGAGGCTCGCCTGGAAACAAGGGGAGTACAGGATTTGGACGATGATGGTCAGGTGTCACCACTGGAGGAGGTGGTAGATGGCAGGCGCATGTACCGTCTGGCGGTTTACCTTGTGAGCGACGGTACTATGGTGGCATCCGAGGTGCTTGAAGACAATGACCCTCGTTTTGGTGCGGGAAATGCCGAGGCGACCGTAAGTTTTGACAACCTGGACTATAGCAAGCCCTACCAGCTATATGCCGTGGCAAACTACGGCAATTACGGCACACAGGCAAGCGGGCATCTGTCCGCTATTACCGATGTGACTGGAAACATGCAGGTGGCATCGTCGGCAACATCTGCCCTGTGCCCCAAGGCAACGCCATACCCCTTGACGCTGAAGAAGGAGATAGCCCTGCAGCCCGGTACGAACTTTGTGTCTGGGGAATTGGTCAGGACATACGCACGCGTGCGTATTAATATAAGGAATCAGAGCAAGGCGGACTTGCAGATTACCAAACTGAGTTTTGCCGACAGGTTCACACAGAGAACTGCCTCGCTGTTTGCCGAGGGCGGTACTGCCAATGCCACACCGTCGGTAACATCCGGCGATGCCGTCACTCCATTCGTGCAGAACATGATGGTTCCTGGAATAGGGGAGGGGAACAGCGTTACAGAGTCCACCATCTTTGATGCCTACATGTTGGAAAGCAATGGCGGACAGTATCAGTACACCTTGGGATTGAAGTATGATGGAGGAGTTTCGGAAACCGTCTATGAGGTGGAGAGCAACTATATCAGCAATCCCAGCAGCGTGGTGGACGGTGGCCTGTATGTCATATACAACACCAATGCCAGAAAATATCTGTACGACAATGGTTCCAATAACTTGTCGTCTACTTCGTCTCAAACCACAGGAGGCGAACTGAACCATAATTGTGTGTGGCGATTTATCAAGGTAAGTGGCAACAACTACAGGATAGAGTCCATGGGAAGAAGCGGCTACTACATCAGGAGTTCTGCGGTTAAGAACAATGCCGTGCCCATGACCAGCACTGCGGGTAACAATGACTATTTCACGCTTTCGCAATCCAGTTCCTACATGTATATGAAGTCAACGTCCAGCAACTATTATCTTGCCGTGAATAACAATGGCCCGGTTGGCGTATCGACAGGCAATAGCAGGAGATTCCGTCTTTATAGGGTAAATGCAACTACGGTGAACAGTGATGTTACACAAGAGGCTATCATACCTATAACAACCATAGACAAGGAAACCGGCGAGAGCGTACCAATGCAGAAACTGAGCAGGAATGACTTCGTGAATATCCTTGTAAATGTTTCCTATAACGACAAGAGCGGAGATGTAGAGTTCGAGGTATCGGACTGGAATGAAGTGGAGGGCGATGTAACGTTTGATTGATGCTGATTACATTATGAAGGACTGGATACGTATATTTGGCATATTGCTTCTGGCATGCATGTTTGCGGTGGCTTGCACCGAAGACGACCTTGCATCGTTGACCAATGTGGGTGATAAGGAGGTTAGGGTGGCACTGCCCTTCGGTTCTAAGGAACATGAAGAGGTTCGTGTTACAACCCGCGGCACCTATGACCTTCACTACGAGTCCATGGTGCGAAACATGTATGTGTTCCTGTTTGCTGATGGCATGAAGGTGTATGGACGCTATTTCAATGCCGATGACTTGGACCAGACGGGAAACAAGGAGTATTGGGAGGTGAACAATATGTCGTCCGAAGGTGCTTCGGCGCAAACGAATGGAACCCTGCACCTTTGTGTTCCTACGGTCTCTGGTGGCGGTGCCGAGATAGTCTTAGTGGCAAATATCGACCTTGACTTTATGAATATGTCCGAGGACCGCTTGGGACTGGTGCGAAGCCGAGAGGAACTGAATGCTCTGCTGGTGTCCTTGAACCAGGACCTTCCCGAACGAAATGCCGGCTACTTCATGATGACCGGCAGCAGAACGGGTGTCAGTATCCACGAGGATGGCACCATCAGCGTGGCAGGCGGCAAGATCATGCTGGAGCGCCTGGATGCCAAGGTTCAGGTAAACGTCAGGGTGAATCCCACAGAGGAAAGCAAGAACCAGCGTGTGGAGGCATTTACTCCAGAATCTTGGCAGGTGATGAATTTGCCAAAGAGTTGCCTGCTTATGCCCAGCCAGAACGGTGCCGAACCTTCGGAGGACGCTTTCTTCAATACCCAGCCCATGAACTTTGAAACCACGGAAAACGAGGAGGTGAACGGTAATCCTACGGGTGGTGTGCTATACGGTTTCTCGTTCTACACGTTGGAGAATCTTAAGTCGGCATACAGAAAAAAGAGCGTGGGCGGCAATTACCATAACCGCGACAGACGCATAAAGCACACCGAAGATCCTGAGGCGGACAATTACGGCACGTACAATACGGAAGCCGGCATGTGGGAGTATGCTCCGGAACAGGCCACGTACATTGTCATAAAGGGTGAGCTGAAGATGGTTGTGGACCCGGGACTGACCACGGAGCAACACTTGATAGCAGACGTTACCTATGTAGTGCATCTGGGCGATTTTGCTGCGGACAAGGACAATTACGACGTGTGCCGAAATACTCACTACAAATACACCATCAACATAAAGGGTGTGGACAGGATAGAGGTGGAGGTGGAGACATCCAACGATAATACTCCCGGTATTGACGAGGACCAGCCTGGTGCCATGGGACACCTCTACGAGGCAGAGGAGGATATATACACATTCGATGCACACTACGGACAGCGTGTCTATACCATCAAGGCCAGTGAGGTGGATGTGGATAACATGACCTGGTACGTGCGAACACCTTTCGGCAGAGAGGGTGTGCCCATGAGGGATGCTTTCGGACAGGAGATTTACAACGACCTGGACTACAAATGGGTGGAGTTCATGCTCAACGAGATGGGGACTGACGGACTCTATAGCGAAGGATGCCAGAGATACCCTGCGGACAAAAGCAAACTAAAGACGGTCATCGATGTGCTTGGGACAATAAAGACGGAGACTTTGAAGTGGAAGGCAGGCGAACCAAGTCTGTACGACAACAACGGCGAGATGAAGCTGACCGTCTTCGTGGACGAATTCTATTACGACGCCAATCCCATGAATCCCGACGACTCGGACATCCTGTGGAAGAAGTTTGCCAACCAGCCCAACCGCTTGATGCACATCCTGTGCAAGAACCAGCGAAGCAAGGATGGGGACAGTTCCCTCACGGGCAGTATCCTTACCATCAGACAGCGCTCCATCCAGACTCCGTACAACATAAACATGTCCCGAACCGACCTGAAGCAGGCATGGGGATGCGAAACGGTGGACGAGACAAACAACATGGCTTGGTTCTATCATCCGGACGAGAGGATGAACTCCGGCTCTGCATACAAGATAACATCCTACACCCCCGACAATACATCCAAGTCCGATGGTCTCTACAATACGGCTTGCCTGCTGAACCTTGTCCGTGGCACAGGCACAGGCAAGACGGTGAACACCACTCTGCGTTGGGACACGTTTATTGACTACTCTGGCATGGAACCTCAGCTGAAGGGCAATTACAGGGCGGGTCTGTACTCCGTTCTTCTGCGCAACAGAGACTTGGATGGTGACGGCATAATAGACCCCGAGGAACTGCATTGGTACATAGCCTCCCTGGACCAGTTGTGCGGCTTGTTCCTGGGCGACCAGGGACTTAGTTCGGAAGCCCAGCTGTACCCCATTGAGGCAAGCAGAGAACCTAATGCCCCGGTATCGGGCGGTGCTTTCGATGGTGTCTATCCATGGCGCCTGCATGTCGTAAGCAGTACCGCAAACGGACAGGTGGCAGGAAATATGCCCGTCATAGTGTGGGCCGAGGAAGGCGCCTCTACTGGCGAATACCAGTCGCATTACAGCAAGCCGGCATATTCTCCAGTGCGTTGTGTGCGCAATCTTGGAATGGAACTTCCTTCGTCGTCCAGCATAGTGTCGGCAGGAAAGAACTGCCCCGAAGACGAGTTGGTCATTGTAGAGGAAACCACTGGTGCACTAAATGCCAATTCGGTGTATCGCTTCAATTTCAGGAACATGAACGAGGAGTCCTTGCGCTACTATACCACGCGTGAACTGGTGCCTGGCGACGAGTATTCCGTCATGAGCCGCCTGTACTATGGATTCGAGACAGGTCCGCTGCATACCAGCTATCCCATCGGCAGCAATTCCTCTCCCTACATAGCCTTGAAGGGAAATCTGGAGAACGGTATTTCGCATGCTCCCGAGGCAGGTTACCGTATCCCCAATATTCGCGAGGGTGTGGTGATGCAGTTGTACTGTGGCAGTAACACCAACTGGTGGGGCAGTAGCGGTTCGTTGGTGAGCAGCTACTATTCATTCGGTTACTATGGTAACCAGTACGACCGTTCCGGCACCTCCCATTTCTATTCTTGGTTCATCTATCGCGACCGTGTCACCTTGGGTAGCGTAGGCGAAAGCATAAACCGTGTACGCTACGTCAGGGACTGGCGCCCGTAGGGAAACGGAAAGGTGAAGGCTGCGAGTAAGCGATAATGTGGTAGGGAGCAGGCTTGACAACGTCAAAACGGAAAACGGAAAACCCCGTAAAGCAACGTTCATCAATTGCCACATCGCCCCCCTCGGCTAATATTTTCCTAAACTGTACAATGCAAAGGCAATAGGAACGATAAGTATAAGCAGAAAGAACGCCTTCTATAAAATGTACTCAATATTGCGTACAATTGTACCAAACGTTTAGGAGTAATGTACCCAACTTTGAGTACAATTGTCCTAAACATTGAGTACAATTTTGTAAACACGTATTTCATCTGTTTATTCCACGGTCTTAATGCTTTTAATCCGTTTTGTTGGGAGGATAGTTATTTTGTACTTCTCTCGCTTATTCGTACCATTGGCTTCGCCGAAGGTACTTTCGCTCGGAATAGCAAAATTAATGCAAGCATTATTTTGTTATTCGCTCACTTATTCGTACCCTTGACCTTCGGTCGAAGGTACTGCCGTTGACCTTCGGTCTTCCTCCTCCGCACCTCGGCAATTCAAACAATGTTTGATTGCTCTCGGTTTGTTGTCGGTTCGGATTTTCTCAAATAAATTTGGAAAATCTCTCACTTATTCGTACCTTTGTCGGCGTCATCAGGGGTGCATGGCCGATATTGGCCTTGCTGAGAATATACCCTCAAATGATCTGAACCGGGTAGTGCCGGCGTAGAGAGTATGAACGGTTGGTTCCCTTATAATATAATAAGGTATAGGGAACGGGCCAATTTTCCAACCAGTAATTCGTAACGGTGATTACGAACGAAGAGAAGAAAGGATTCCTATGAAAGGAAAGTTTCTTGCCGTACTTGCCTTGGCAGGTGTGGCGGGCATGAGCAGTGCCCAGGAGAGTGAGAGGGATTCTGCACGTGTGGCAGAGTTGAGTGAGGTAGTGGTGAAGGCGGTAAGTGCCCCCAAGGACGCACCCTTTGCCGTGAGCAGAATCAGCAAGAAGGAGTTGCAGGAGTTTTCCGCCAGCGGCCAGGAATTGCCATACCTATTTGCACGCACCCCGGGTGTGGTGGCATGGAGCGAGAACGGACTGGGCACGGGAACTGTGTACATGCGTATGCGAGGAAGTGCTGGCAGCCGTGTGAACGTTACCATAGACGGCATTTCACTCAATTCGCCAGAGGACCAGTGTGTGTTCTGGGCAAACATGAATTCATATGCCTCATTGCTCGGCAGTGTGCAGATACAGCGTGGTGTGGGCAGCAGCAGCAATGGTGACGGTGCCTTCGGAGGCAGCATTGCCATGCAGACCAAGTTGCCACAGATGGAACCCATGCTGGAGGTGACGGGCAGTTATGGCAGTTACAATACATGGCGTGCCGGTGGCCAGTTCTCCACGGGCCTTCTGGGCAAGCATTGGGTGGTGGACGGTGCCTATCATCAGACACAGACCGACGGTTATCTGCATGGCACGCATGGCAAGAGCGGCAGCTATACGGCTGGTGTGGCATGGCTGAGCGAGGACAGCCGCCTGGTGCTGAAATACAGAAACCTGGGCAACTTTGAAAGTACCGGCCAGGCATGGAACGGAGTCACGGCAGGCAATGATGACTATAGCCTGAATGCCTACGGTGGAGTGAAGACCTATGAAGACCTCTACCGCATGGGACTGGGACGGTTCAATAGTTTGTACGAGCGTTTCATAGAGGACTGGGACGACCCCACGGCATGGAAGACAGAGCGCTATGCCAAGGTGGACGGAAGCCTGTGGGACCGTACCACTGACAACTTCTGGCAGAACCACAACATATTGTCTGCCGCATGGCGCATTAACGACCATTGGAGCACCACGGCGGCTCTGCGATATACCTATGGCTATGGCTATTATGACGAGTTCCGCTACCAGAACAAGGCAGGAAGCAAGTTCGGTCTGAACTATGTGCCGCAGGACGGCAGCACGAGGGCCGACTTCGTGCGACAGAAGGGACTTACTCAGCACACCTATGGCGTGAACCTGAATGCCAACTATAAGGACAAGCGTTGGGATGTAATAACAGGCCTGTCGGCACAGGGCTTCACGGGCAACCACTTCGGTTACCTTACATACATCAGCAACGAGGACCTTCGTCAGCACTATATTCCCACTCCTGGTGGCAGGTACCAGTACTACGATAGTGATGCATGGAAGACCGACCTGTCTGTCTTTGCCAAGGCCACCTATCACCTCAGCGACCAGTGGGATGCCTTTGCCGATGTGCAGTACCGCCATGTAGGCTTCCGTACAGACGGATACAATGACAAGTTCCAGAAGGATGCCAACGGCATGTATCAGGCGCAGCCGCTCAATGTGGATGTGACATACGACTTCCTCAACCCCAAGGCAGGCTTTGCCTGGCACAAGGGTGGACATCGTGCCTATGCCAGCTATGCTATGAGTTCCAGAGAACCAGAGCGCAACAACTTTACCGACAATGGCCAAAGCGGTGCACCGCGTGCCGAGCGTCTGCATGATGTGGAGGTGGGTTACTCCTACGATGCCAAGAACTGGTATGCTTCCGTTGGCCTCTACTACATGGGCTACAAGGACCAGTTGGTGCAGACAGGCGAACTGAGCGACATAGGCGAGGCACTGACCACAAACATTGAGGACTCCTACCGCATGGGACTGGAACTGAGTGCAGGCTATTCGCCATGGAAATGGCTGTCGCTGGATGTGAACGGTGCCTTCAGCCGTAACCGCATACTCTCCTTCGACGAGCATGTAAGTTATGACTGGGACGATTCCTTCCAGGTGAAACACTACGACAACTCCACCCTGGCATTCTCGCCCTCGGTGGTGCTCAATGGTATGGCAACTTTCCGTTGGCAGGGACTGAAGGCAGTATGGCATACCAACTTCGTGAGCCGCCAGTATCTGGACAACACCCAGTGCCTGGACCGCTCCCTGCCTCGATACAGCACCACGGCCGTGCGCCTGAGTTATACCCTCAACCCCAAGAGGAACAATGCCCGTCTGAAGCAGGTAGTCTTTGGCCTTGACCTGAACAACATCTTCGACCGCCATTTCGCACAAAGCGGTTGGGTGTACAGCAGTGTTGTTCCCTCCTACGGCTTCACCGAAGACAACCGCTATTACCAGATAGGCTACACCCCATCGGCAGGATTCAATATGATGGGGCATGTGACACTTTTATTCTAAATGTTAGCGGACCCCTCCCCAACCCTCCCGCAAGGGGAGGGAGTGGTTTCGATTGGCATTTGTCTATACTCGTAGAGACTCGGCATGAAGAGTCCGGAACATACAACACAGTAAAACATTAAACGGACACGTCATGCCGTGTCCTAACAAAAACAAATACCCCCTAAATAGCAGTACATCCTACTCCCCTCCATATAGGGAGGGGCAGGGGGGGGCCTCCGCTTAATCCATTATGGTTGCATATTTAGATTTCTTAGTTTCCCTCTTGGGAATCCTTTATCTCTGGTGGGAGTATCGTGCCCACTGGATGGTGTGGGTGGCAGGCATCATCATGCCGGCTATCGACGTGTATCTTTACTATGAGGTTGGCCTTTATGGAGATATGGCCATCTCCGTCTACTACCTGCTGGCAGCCTTCTATGGCCTGCTCCTGTGGACAATGCCCGGCTATGGCAAGCGAGTGAAGACCTCCAGTGGCAAGGAAGTCCTTGCCATCACCTCCATGCCCCTGCGTGTTGCAATGCGGCTCGGTGTGGCTTTCCTGCTGATATGGGGCACAACGTGGTGGTTCTTGGATAACTACACCAACTCTACCGTGCCGGTGCAAGATGCCCTCACCAATGCCATATCCATAGTGGCTATGTGGGCCATGGCAAAGAAGTATCTGCAACAATGGTGGTTGTGGTTCGTGGTGAACATCATCGACGTCTACCTGCTCGCCTACAAGGGACTCCCCTTCAAGGCTGGTATACACGTGGCCTACACCGTCTTTGCCGTGCTCGGCTATCTCCGCTGGCGCAAGATGATGAGAGAAGCAGATAAGTAGTGTGGCATTCGTATTAGGACTGCAGTCAAGAATAAAGGTCTTTTATTCAAACTGTGAGGCGTCTTCTTTTAATATTGTGGAAAAGACAGAGCATGGTATACATTGAATATCATGCTCTTGTTATATTTGCCTGTTGGGTAAAGTACAATAAACAAGGCATGTGTTTGCATATATGCAAATAAAAGTGTATTTTTGTGGGCATAAAGAATAAACATTATAAACGAAAGATGAAGAAACTTTGTTTGATTCTCCTGTGCCTGTTCTCCATGCTCATGTCTGTGGAGGCAAAGCAGTTTGTAAACATCACTCCTATGCCCAAGAAGATGGTGGTGGGCGAGGGGACGTACCGTTTGCCCAAGTCCTACACCGTGGATGTGGCTTTCCTGGCCGACAGCCTGCAGAGCGAGGCAGCGAGGTTTGTGGACATTATCCGCAAGACAACAGGTTGCAAGGGCAAGCTGGTGAAGAGCCAGAAGGCCAATATCAGCATGCAGTTGGACAAGACCATAGCCTACGAGGGCTATCGTCTGAACGTTGGCGAGCGTGGCATCAGGGTAAGTGCCTCAAGTGCCCGTGGCTTTTTCTATGCTTTCCAGACGCTGAAGAAGATGATGCCTGCCAATGTGATGGCCGGCATGAGCGTGGATGAGGCCCAGAAGGCAGTACCCCATTTCCGTGCCGAGGCATGCCTCGAGATAGCCTATGTGGACATAGACGACGAACCCCGATTCTGGTATCGCGGCTTCATGCTTGACTGCGGACGCCACTTCTTTACCGTGGACGAAATAAAGCATATTCTGGACGGTATGGCCATATACAAGTACAACTACTTCCACTGGCACCTGACCGAGGACCAGGGCTGGCGCTTCGAGGTGAAGAAGTATCCCCGACTGACCGAGGTAGGTTCCGTGGCAAGCGATTGCCGTATGACCGACATGGAGAAGGGACACTACTGGCTGGGCAAGCCCTATGGCCCCTACTTCTACACCCAGGAGGACTGTCGCGAGATAGTGGAGTATGCTCGCAACCTGCACATAGAGGTGATTCCCGAGATAGACATGCCTGGACACATCATGGCAGCCCTGGCGGCTTATCCCGAATTCAGCTGCAACCCCGAGGGCGAGCACAAGGTGCAGACCTATCAAGGTGGTGTATGGACAGACGTATTGAATGTGGGCGACCCCAAGGCGGTACAGTTTGCACGTGATGTGCTCACAGAGGTGATGGATGTGTTCCCCGGACAGTATGTGCACATAGGTGGCGACGAGTGCCCCACCAATGCATGGGAGAGCAACGCACAGTGCCAGGAGCATCTTGCCAGCCTCATCAAGGAAGGTAAGGTGAAGGACCTGGAGAAGCACCGCTTCCGTCCCTTGCAGAGTTATTTCATCACACAGATGAACGACCATATCAAGGCCCGTGGCAAGAAGATGATTCTGTGGAACGAGAGTGTAACCGCCGGTGGGGCCGACCTTGACCTGATAAAGAGTACTGGTGCTATGATATTCAGTTGGAATCCCTGTCAGCAGGGCGCTGCCATTGCTGCATCACTTGGACTGGATGCAGTCATTACGGAATGGGGCCCCGGCTGCTATTATATCAACCGCAAGCAGCATGATGGCGAGGGAGAACCTGTGGCAGCAGGTACCGGACGCAAGAGCGACCAGTTGCCGGCAGTTTATGCCTACAAGCCCGTGCCCGACAAGGTTATGGACCCCAACGTGAAGAAGCACTATGCCGGTGTGCAGGCAACATTCTGGACAGAGCACGTTTCCGACATAAACTATTTCAACTACCTGGCTTACCCCCGTCTGCTGGCCGTTGCCGAGGCGGCATGGAGTCCTGAGGAGAAGAAGGACTTTGAAGACTTCCGTACACGTTTCACCGCCGACACCATGCTGTTCGACCTGACAGGACGACTCTATGGCAAACATTTCATAGCAAAGTGAGCGAGAAGATAGCAGTACTGATAAGTGGAGGTGTGGACAGCGGAGTGGTGACACACCTGCTGGTGGAGCAAGGGTACAAGCCCGACCTATACTATATAAAGATTGGTATGGAGGGCGAGGACTCTTCGTGCACTGCCGAGGAGGATATAGAACTCTGCATGGCTACGGCACGCCGATACAACCTGAAACTGGAGGTGATAGACCTGCAGAAGGAGTATTGGGAACGTGTAGTGGGCTATGCTATAGAAAGGGTGAAGATGGGCTTGACCCCCAACCCCGACGTGATGTGCAACCGACTGATAAAATTCGGTGCCTTCGAGGAGAAAGTAGGGCACAAGTACGACAAGATTGCGACAGGCCACTACGGACGCATCATAGAGAAGGAAGGCAAGTACTGGTTGGGCGTTGCCAAGGATCCAGTAAAGGACCAGACCGACTTCCTGGCGCAACTCTCTGGTGTAGAGATAAGTCGCATGATTCTGCCTCTTGGCGACCTGATGAAGGAGGATGTGCGACGCATAGCCAACGAGGCTCGATTACCACAAGCCAAGCGCAAGGACAGTCAGGGCATCTGCTTCCTGGGCAAGATAAACTATAACGACTTCCTCCGTAAGTTCCTTGGCGAACAGGAAGGCAAGGTTATAGATATAGAAACAAACCGCATAGTGGGCACGCACAAGGGTTTCTGGTTCCATACCATAGGTCAGCGCAAGGGCTTGGGACTGAGCGGAGGACCATGGTTTGTGGTGAAGAAGAACGTCAGGAAGAATGTGGTCTTCGTGGCTCACGGTTGGGATACACAGTTGCAATACGGACATGTGTTCCGTCTGGCCGACTTCCATGCCATCACGGAACCTCTGCCAATCAATGAAGGCGATGCCCCCATGGAAATATCCTTCAAGGTTCGCCATGTGGACCACTTTATGGACGGCACCATAGAGCGCGATGCCGAGGGCTATATAGTCCGTTCGCCAGAACCCATCCAGGGCATAGCCCCCGGTCAGTTCGGTTGTATCTACGACCGCGAAAAGACCATCTGCTGGGGTAGTGGAGAGATAAGCGTTTAGTAAACTGAAAACGGAAAGGTGAAGATAGCATGCAAGCAATAATATTGGCCGCCGGAATGGGCAAGCGCCTGGGCGAATTTACAAAGGAGAACACCAAATGCATGGTGGAGGTTAACGGTACCAGACTGATAGACCGTGTGCTTGGGCAACTGTCCAGACTTGACCTCAACCGTGTGGTAATAGTTGTTGGCTACGAGGGCAAAAAACTGATGGACTATGTGGGCAATGAATACAATGGCATGCCCATAGAGTATGTCAACAATCCCATCTACGACAAGACCAACAACATCTACTCTCTGGCCCTTGCCAAGGAACAGATGCAGGAGGACGATACTTTGCTCATAGAGAGCGACCTCATCTTCGACGACAGTCTTTTCTCTCTGATTCTGGACAATCCTTTCCCGAACCTTGCCCTTGTGGCGAAGTACGAGACATGGATGGACGGTACCATGGTGTGCATAAATGACGAGAACAATATCGTGAACTTTGTTCCCAAGGCCGCTTTCCAGTATGAGGAGGTGGACAAGTATTACAAGACCATAAACATATACAAGTTCTCCAAGGAGTTCAGCAAGACAAAGTACGTCCCCTTCCTTGAGGCCTATTCCAAGGCAGTGGGCAACAACGAGTATTACGAGAACGTCCTGCGCATTATCACCTTCCTCAGCAACAAGGACCTGAAGGCCCTGCCCATTACAGACGAAAAGTGGTACGAGATAGACGATAAGCAGGATCTGGATATAGCCGAGGCTCTTTTTGCCGAAGAGAAGGATATCATGCGCAAGTACTACGGCCGTTTCGGCGGCTACTGGCGTTTCCCCAAGATGCTGGATTTCTGCTATCTGGTGAACCCCTATTTCCGCTCGTCAAAGATAATAGACGAGATGCAGGCCAACTTCCGCACGCTGATTGCCGAATACCCCTCGGGCATGAAGGTGAATACCCTGCTGGCAAGCAAGTGCTGGGGCATTAAGGAAGACTATATAGTTCCGGGCAACGGTGCTGCCGAACTGATAAAGGCATTGATGGAACTGCTGCCAGGCACTCTTGGCATCACCCGTCCCACGTTTGAGGAGTACCCCAACCGCCGTGAGGCAGACACGCTCGTTACCTTCGTTCCGCAGAACAACGAGTTCCGCTATTCTGCACAGGACCTCATGGACTTCTTTGGCAAGAATCCTGCCGACAATATCCTGCTCATCAATCCGGACAATCCATCGGGCAACTTCATTCCCGTGGAGGACATCTGCATGCTGGCAGACTGGTGCGAGAAGCGTGGGGTAAGGCTCATCGTGGACGAGAGTTTTGTGGACTTCAGCGAGGGATGGGAACAGAACAGTCTTTTGTCCGACAAGATACTGGAGACCTATCCCCACATGCTGGTGATGAAGTCCATAAGCAAGAGTTATGGTGTGCCTGGCATTCGCTTGGGTATCCTCTGTTCTGCCGATGTGGAGATTATTTCCAGGATAAAGAAGATGGTGAGCATATGGAACCTCAATTCCTTCTGCGAGTTCTTCATGCAGATATACACCAAGTACGAGAAGGACTACAAGAAGGCGTGCGACCGTTTCATCGAGGAACGTAACGACTTTGAAGCCAAGTTGCGTACCATTCCTTTCATACGTGTAATACCCTCTCAGGCCAACTACTTCCTTGTGGAGGTTCTGCCTCCCTTTACGGCTAAGACTCTTGTTCTGCGTATGCTGAAGGAGCACAATATCCTCATGCGTGACTGCTCAGGCAAGGGCGGTTTCGATGGCAAGCAGTACATGCGCATCGCTGTCCGCAATCATGAGGATAATACAAAGTTGATAGAAGCATTAAAGAAGCTTGGGCAATGAAGATAATTTCTCAGCAACAGATTCGCGATCTAAATATTTCGCCAGCAAAGTGTGTAGAGTGGGTTAGGGAGAGTTTTGCTTTGAAGGAGCATGCTTTGCTTCCAGCCAAGATAAGCATTCATCCGCAGGGCAACGATTTCTTTAATACTATGCCCTGTGCCATACCGGCACCTCATAATTATTTCGGAGTAAAGATAGTGCATCGAATCAAGGGTGGTGTTCCGGCATTGGGCGGTGACATATTACTATATGACTCTAAGAATGGTGAACTATTGGCAATGCTTGACGCCGATTGGATAACGACCATGCGTACTGGTGCAGTTGCAACACTTGCCATACAAACATTTAGGAAAAAGTATACTGTAAATTATGGCATAGTCGGCTTGGGTAATACGGGCAGGGCTACAATGTTATGCCTCTTGGAATCGGAACCGGATTTGATGCACAATGTGTACCTGATGCGATACAAGAATCAGGCTGAACTCTTCATTGAGCGTTTTAAGGATTATCCTAATGTGACTTTTACAGTCTGCGATGACATAAAGGAACTGATAGGCACATCCGACGTGATTGTCAGTTGTATAACTGAAGCCGATGGCTTGCTATGTGACGATGACAGTATGTTTAGGGAAGGATGCTTGGTGGTTCCTGTTCATACGCGTGGCTTTCAGAACTGCGACCTGTTCTTTGATAAGGTCTATGCAGATGATACAGCCCATGTGTGCGGGTTTAAGTACTTTAGTAAATTTAAGCAATTTGCGGAGATACAAGATGTTATTTCTGGCCTAAAACCAGGTCGAGAGTCAGAAAAGGAGCGTATTCTCAGTTATAATATCGGCCTTGGTCTGCACGACGTGGTTTATGCATCCAAAATATATGAAATGTGCAAGGAGCATACCACAGATGTTGTGATGAATAGGGAAACCGATAAGTTCTGGATATAGAGGTCACTTCATCCCCGTCCAAACAGATACTTCCTGAACAACGGACTTATGCGCAGGATGTTGCTTGTTATTATGCAGAAGGCAATGACAATAAGCGCAATGAAGACCGACAGGGTGAGGTCTATGGCAAAGTTGTGCTTGTTCAGTTTGAAGAATGCACCAACGGCGGGGAGGTCGGGCAGGAACAGGAAGTGAAGCAGGTAGATGTCCAATGTGCGTCTGCCTATGTATTGCAGGCTGCTTCCTATAAAGGTCATTTTAGAAAAGTATTGTGCATAGTGGCGGAAGTACATGAAAGTGATGGTAAGCAGGATGAACTTCGCCATGGTGGACGGCAGATTTGCCCATGCCATGCGCAGGGTGTGCCACTTCAGCACATCCATGGTGCAGAAAACAACTAACGTCACAATTACCGGGAAGAACCATTTGGAGTCCATGATGCGCTGTGCCACATTCCAGTAACGCCTGACTATATTACCGAAAAGGAAGAACGGCATGTACTTCATCAGCTGTATCAGCGATGTGTCGTCAAGCAGGGTGGTTGGTTCCTTCAGCCTGTAACCGTCTGCCCACCAGCATAGTTTTGGCAAGTAGCATGTCTCGTATGCCACCAGGGAGAGGAGGAAGAAGAGTGTTATCGGTATCCATGATTTGCACCTTATCTTTGACTCCAGATAGCAGAAGACATAGTACAGCACAAACATATACAGCAACACCAGTGTGAACCAGTATCCACCCTTAGTGGGGGAATGGAGATTGGCCTCTACGGCAGGCCAGAACTTGGGATAAAGGGCTACGCACGAAAACAGGAAGAATACTACTGTGGGCAATATCTGTATGCGCATCTTTTTTCCAAGCAAGGAGATAAAGGTTTTGAAATCCCACACCAACGAGGCCTTATATGCCAGAAAACCGCTCACGAAGAAGAACAGAGGCATGCGGAAGAGCATTAGGAAGGAGAGCGACGACGAGTGCTTGATGGACTGGTCGAAACCAATCTGTGCCACATGATATGCCACCACTAATATCATCGTGAACCCACGCATGGCATCCAGCCACTCCATTCGTTCTTTTTGTTTCATAGTGTTGATGTCTACGTGTTCCATAATTGTTTTTTACTCTTTCGTTGTTTTCACACCACAAAAATATATAAATCACCGAACATATCATGCTTCATTTCCGGATAACTTGCCTAAATCTGCGCGAAGAATTACGATCTGCAGCATATACTTCCCCCCATTCCTTTCTAAATTCACATAATTTAACTAACTTTGCACCATCATTAGTACAACTATTATTCAACATTTTCTATTTAATTTATCATGTTTAAGACATTGAGGTCATTTTGGGTAGCGGCACTGTTGTTGTTCGCTACTGTTGTTTCCGCACAGGTAACAACCTCTGGAATGAGTGGTAAGTTGACGGATGAAAACAAGGAATCCATCATTGGAGCCTTTATTCAGGCCGTGCATCAACCCTCAGGTTCACGTTACTCAACCGTAACAAACACAGATGGACGCTTCAACATCCAAGGTATGCGTCCGGGCGGTCCCTATGAGGTGAACATCACCTACATGGGTTTCAAACCCAAAAGTGTTAAGAATATCACCCTGGAATTGGGTGAAACCTACAACATGAACATAGTCATCAGCGAGGACACCAAGGATATGGACGAACTCGTTGTTGTGGGCAGTTCTTCCAAGTTTGCCGGCGAGAAGACAGGCGCTTCAACCAACATCAGCAATGCACAGTTGGAGTCTATGCCTACCATCAGCCGCTCAATCACCGACATCACACGCCTTTCGCCCTATGGTGGCAATGGCATGAACTTTGCCGGTGTGGACGGCCGTACCGCCAACTTTACCGTGGACGGTGCCAACTTCAACAACAACTTCGGCCTGAGTGATGGTCTCCCCGGTGGCGGCAGCCCTATTTCCATCGATGCAATCGAGGAATTGCAGGTTGTCATCTCTCCCTTTGATGTTCGCCAGACCAATTTCATCGGTGGCGGTATCAATGCCGTAACCAAGTCCGGTACGAACAAATTCAAGGGTACTGCCTATGTGCACCATCACAACGAGAACATGCGTGGCGATGCAGTTTACGGACAGGTTATTCCCGGTGCTCGCGACCGCGACAGAAGCACTACATACGGTGCCACCATCGGCGGTCCCATCATCAAGGACAAACTGTTCTTCTTCGCCAATGCCGAGTACGAAGCATCTCCCTCTGTTGCCGTTCGCTGGAGACCGAGAGCATCTGAAGACGTCAAGGCGAGTGAGGAGCAGTATCTCTCCTACACCACCGTGGCCGACATGGAGCTTGTAAAAAACCATGTTCTTGAAAAATATGGTTATGATCCCGGTTCATATACAGATTTCCCTGCCGACGAAAGCAACCTGAAACTTCTGGCTCGCATTGACTGGAACATCAACGACCGCAACAAGTTGGCTGTTCGCTACAACTATACCAAGAACACCGCATGGAACGCACCCAACGTGTCTTCCATGGATGGCGGCGAGCGCTCTGCATTCGGACGTACCTCACTCTACTCCATGCCTTTCGCCAACTCTATGTACTCCATGAACAACTTGGTGCACTCTGCTTCTCTGGACTTGAACACACGCATCACCAGCAACCTGTCCAACCAGTTCCTGGCTACATTCTCCAAGTTGGACGACGTGCGTGGTTCAAACTCTGACGAATTCCCCTTCATTGATATCCACGACGGCACTAACACCACTACCCAGTACATGGCTCTGGGCTACGAGCTTTTCACATGGAACAATGCCGTACACAATACAGTATTTAATATTAAGGACGACATTACATACTACACAGGCAACCACAAAATTACTGCTGGTATCAGTTATGAGTATCAGATGGCGGACAACCAGTACATGCGCAACGGTACCGGTTATTATCGCTACAAGAGCGTGGATGACTTCATCAACGGCGCCACACCCGAGGTGGTGTGTCTGACCTATGGTTATGATGGCGAGCAGGCTCCTGCTGCACGTGTCCGTTTCCATAAAGTAGGCATCTACGGACAGGAGGAGTGGAATGCCACCGACAACTTCAAGCTCACCGCAGGCCTGCGTCTGGACGGTCTGTTCTTCAACAACAGCGACCTGATGACCAACAATGCCATCAAGAAACTTGACTACAACGGCCGTCACATCGATACCGGCAAGTGGCCCGGTGCACAGGTATCCGTTTCTCCCCGTATTGGCTTCGTTTACGACATCATGGGCGACAAGTCCCTGAAACTCCGTGGCGGTACTGGTCTCTTCTCCGGTCGTCTGCCCTTGGTATTCTTTACCAACATGCCCACCAATGGCGGTATGGTTCAGTACCAGGCACAGCTCAGCAGCAAGAATACGGACATGAGCCAGTTTGCTGGTGGTCTTGTCAAGGAGGAGGGCAAGTCATACGCCGAGTCTCTGCGTGACAAACTTATCGGTATGGGATATCCATCTACCATCGATCCCGAAAAGGGTTCAAAACCTTCCTCTATCTCTGCCGTGGATCCCAACTTCAAGATGCCTCAGGTGTGGAAGACTTCTTTGGCCGTAGACTATGTAGTGCCAGTTTCCTTCCCCTTCACCATTTCTGCCGAGGGTATCTTCAACAAGACCATCAACGCAGCCACCATCTCCGACTGGAGCATCATGCCTGTAGAGGGTTTTGCACGCTTCAATGGTGCTGACGCCCGTCCCGTCTATCCCTCTACATTCCGTTCCGGCACTAAGGCCTTCGTTCTGGAGAACACAGGCCTGGGTTATGGCTGGTCTGCCAACGTGAGCATGAACATGCGCCCCATCAAGGAACTGGAACTGATGGCTTCATACACCCACACCGTTTCCAAGGAGGTTACAGGTCTGCCCGGTTCTAATGCCGAGTCAGCATTTACATACGTGCCCACCGTGAACGGTCCCAACAACATTGCCCTGCACAATTCTGAGTACGTTACACCTAACCGCGTCCTGGCTGGTGCTACCTTCCACATGAAGAACAGTCACCTAAGCCTTATCTACGAGGCATGGAACGGTGGTTACAACTACTCCTACATGACCGCCAACGACATGAACGGCGACGGTTACAACTATGATGCTCTCTATATCCCCACCGACGAGCAAGTTGCCAACAACGAGTTCCGCTTCGTAAGCCCAGGCGACCGCGACCGCTTCATGGACTTTGTTCACGGCGACAGCTACCTGAGCAAGAACCAGGGCAAGTATGCCGAGGCCTATAGCGTCTACAATCCCTGGGTACACCGTGTGGACCTGAGCTACAAGCACGATTTCAAGATCAAGTGCGGCAAGAACCTGAACACCATCCAGCTGAGCCTCGACATGAAGAACGTACTGAACCTGTTCAGTTCTGAACTGGGCGTAAGCAAGACCATGAACTCCGACCTCAACTCTGGCCGTATCCTCAAGTACGAGGGTACCGATGCCGAGGGATATGCCCTGTTCTCTACTCCCGAGAAGGTGAATGCCAACACCCAGACATGGGTTCCCAACTACTCTATCGGTCAGTGCTGGAACATCGCAGTGGGCATAAAGTATATGTTTAACTAAAGAACCATAGACACAATATGAAATTCAAATCAATATTAACACTTATCTTCTCCACCCTGCTTCTGGCAGGATGTTCGGAAGACCAGGTACTGGGCACCTTCGGCGACCTGAACCTGTCCACCACCTATATCAGCATTCCTGCTGAAGGTGGTGACGTGAAAGTAACCCTCAATGCCGGCGAGGCATGGGAGTTCAGCGCAGAGAAAGACTTTGCTATTCCCGAGTGGATTACTGTATCCCAGACAAGCGGTGAAGCCGGCAAGACAGAACTCACCTTCTCTGCCGAGGCTTCAAATTTAGGCCGTGAGGCAGAGATGAAAATCATTGCAGGTGCAAAGAACCAGTTCCTCAAGGTCCGTCAGGGCGAAATGACTGCTTCCGAAGCCACCTGTAAGGCGGTAAACGAGGCCCCCGACGGAAAGAACTTCACCGTAACTGGTACCATCACCAAGATAGAAAACACCACCTATGGCAACTGGTACATGAACGACGGCACCGCCGATCTTTACATCTATGGCACACTCGATGCCGAGGGCAAGACAAAGAACTTCGCAAGCCTGGGTCTTGAAGTTGGTGACAAGGTAACCATCGAAGGTCCCAAGAGCACATACAAAGAGAAAGCACAGATGGTGGACGTTACCGTAAAGAAGATCGAGAAGGCTCTGCTCAAGATAGTTAGTCCTTCTACTGTCATCAGTAAGGAAGGCGGCATCCTGGAGATAAAAATAGCAAGCAAAGGTAAGGGTACTTTCTTTAGCATTGCAGA